>ERZ651776.259-NODE-259-length-78033-cov-12.391772_pt1 | contig 78033 bp, 68 predicted proteins | sample MGYA00514761_ERZ651776 | MGnify/ENA metagenome assembly ERZ651776 | reverse complement strand
GAAGGAAGAGCGAATTCTATTAAATTGATGCGAAAAACGAAAACAGGTAAGCGAGAAATTTATAAAATCGATCTTTCTACTATTGATGGTTTGAATCATGCGCAAATGATTGTTCAAAGCAATGATTATATATATGTTGATTTCAAACCAAGATTTGCTTCAGCATTTCTGACAGAGGTAACACCCTGGTTGAGTTTATTGACAACTGCCTTATTAACCTATTCAATTATAACTCCATAAAATTGGCTGATAAAGAAAATAAAATAGAGCTCAACACTGATTTAAACCCCCAAATTCTGCGGGAAATTCTTCGGAGGCATTGGTTGTTACCTGTTATTTACATAGCACTTTTCACCACAGCTGCTTTCTTTTATTTGAGATATACAAAACCATTGTATCGAAGTAGTGCCAAACTTCAAATCATAGAAGAAGACAGAGTTGGAGATGTTCTAGGCACAAGAAGTGCCATGAAGGATGATCAAATCCTATTAAAAGAGGTTGAACTTCTTAAATCGGATGTTTTGTTTAAAAAAGTGGTCTCACGTCTTAATTTAGAAACGAGTATATATGCCGAAGGAGAAATTTTAACAAAAGATTTATATCGGTCAGCTCCCTTTGAGGTAATTATTTACAAATTAAAAGACTCCAGTATACTCAACAAACGTATTGATTTAAAATTAGTTAATGATAAAATTCAATTATCACTAAATGATCGCGTCATAGGCGCTACTAAACTTAACGAACACATTGATAACCGGTATTTTGATCTTTATTTTCGTGAAATAAACAAAAAACATGTACCGGAATTCCTGACAGCATCACAAGTATTCTTTAAAGTAAATGACAAAAAAGCACTCGCCAAGGAATTACGGACCTACTTGAATGTTTCGATTATTGATGAGAAAGCAAAGACCATCGAGCTATCATACGAATATTATAATGCCCATTTATGTTTCGACATTATAAACGAGTTACTAAATGAGTATTTGCAATGGGAACGTGATTCAAAGCAAAATAAAGTAAATAAGACCATTGACTTTATTAATACTCAAATCGACTCCTTATCAACCATATTAAAACAATCTAAGGACAGTTTAAATAACTACAGAAGGGAAACTAGAATATTAAACCCTGAATCAATTGGCATTGAATTGAGTGATGATATAGGAGAATTGAGTAAAATGATCGTTGCTCTGGATGAAGAATTACTTACCCTCAATTTGATATCAAATAAGATCAATAAAAACCCAAATAGACTAGAGATTTATCGGCTCATTCCTGAAATGGTTGGGAAAAAAAGTTTCGAACAAACCCTTGTAAAGCAAATTGAAAAATTGAACAATTTACTTGAGAAAAAAGATGATTTGTTACGTGAGGTTACAAATGAGAATATTCAAATAGTTATCATTAACGAAAAAATAAAAAACGCCATATCGGGTATAAATGTAAGTATGGAGGTTATTGAGGAGAGAATAAATAATGACCGAGAAATAATCAGTTCCAAACTAAAAACAATTGAATCAGAGTATTTTGATCTTCCTGAGAAAAAAATGGAATATGAGCGGCTTAAATACATGGAAGATTTAAACAATCAATATTTCACATTATTCACACAAAAGAAAATTGAATATGAATTGTCCAAAGCAGGTTATTCTACGTCAAATAGGATACTTACAGCTCCCGAGTTATCCAAAAAACCAATAAGTCCAAACCATAATCTAATTTATATCTTGGCCATTATTTTGGGATTCCTGATTGGATTGGGATTAATGGTTTTTAGATATGTGACGTACAATGATATTCTAAGTGTATCGGATCTTCAAAAACTTTTACCTGAAAATGCAAATTTCCTAGGAGCGGTTCCCTTGTACAAAAAGAAGATGAAATATTCTCAAATAGTAGTCAGTGAATCTTCGAAATCAAGGATGGCAGAAGCGATACGTTCCATTCGTTCAAACATGAGCTTTGTCAACAAAGAGGCCAAAGTTGTAGCCATATCCTCGTCTATTTCTGGAGAAGGTAAAACCTTTGTGATTATAAATCTTGCTGGACTAATTGCGGCCAATGGAAAAAAGACCATTGTTCTTGACCTTGATTTAAGAAAACCTAAAATCCATCATGGATTTGGAACTGAAAATGGTGACGGTATGAGTAGCGTTATTTCAGGCCTATCAACAATTGAAGATGTAATTCAACATAGTGAAATTCCAAATCTCGATTTTGTTACTGCTGGGCCCATTGCTCCTAATCCATCAGAGTTAATTCAAAGTAATGAATTAACTGAAATAATTAGCGACTTAAAGAAAAAATATGATATCGTTATGATTGATAATCCACCAGTTGGTATTGTTTCTGATGGAATAAAAATGTTGGCTGAAGCTGATATTCCTTTATATGTTTTTAAAGCCAACTATTCAAAAAGAATTTTTATCAAACGCGTTGAGGAACTACAAGAGGTTCAAAAAATCAAGAACTTAAACATCATTCTTAATGGAATTGATACAAGGAGAGGGGGATACGGTTATGGCTACGGTTATGGATATGGATATGGATATGGATATGGATATGGATATGGATATGGATATGGATATGGATATGGAAATAAAGGATACGGTGACGAAGGGTACTACACCGATGATGAGTTAGAAAAACCTTTATTAAAAAGAATATTCGATAAATTATTTTCGAAATGGTGGAAGAAGAAATAAATATTGAAGGAATCGTTTTACTGAACCCTACTATTTATAATGACAATAGAGGCTTCTTTCTAGAAACGTTTAATCATGATAGATTCAAAGCTGAGAGCGGCGAAAATTTTAGCTTTGTCCAAGACAACTTATCATGTTCACATAAACACGTATTGCGGGGTCTTCACTTTCAAGCCCCTCCGTATGCTCAAGGTAAATTAATTCAAGTAATCAAAGGCAGCGTAATTGACATAGCCGTAGACCTTAGAAAATCATCAAAGACATTCGGCAAACATTTTAAAGTGGAAATATCATCGAAGAACAACAGGCAGCTTTGGATTCCGCCGGGTTTTGCTCATGGATTTGTAGCATTAGAAGATCATACCATTTTCTCATACAAATGCACGAATTATTACTCAAAAGAGCATGAGATGGATTTATTATGGAATGATGTAGATTTAGATATTCATTGGGGAATAGAAGACCCCATTGTATCGGGAAAGGATCAAAATGCCAAAGAATTCAAGAATTTTGAATCCCCATTTTAAATGATGATAAGCTATATCAACATATTGATTTTTATTTCTATTGGAATTACAATTTCATTGATTTCTAATAGGTTGTTATTGAGATTTTCAGAGAGTCTTGGTATTAGAAATAAAAATGACGTAACCATCCGATGGAGTAATCAATCGAAACCCTCATTGGGAGGTGTTGGTCTTTTCTTAGGGTTTTTGAGCGCAATGATATTATATCTAATAATTGAACCTGAATTTAACCTATTCGGAAACTTGCAGTTTTTAGGCCTATTTTTTGCCTCATCATTAGCTTTTTTCATGGGCTTAGCGGATGATGCCTATGATACAAAGCCTCTTTTCAAATTGTTCATTCAAATTTCATGCGGGCTGTTTCTATTGTTCACAGGCACAAATATCACCTTATTTCATCATGAGATTCTTGACGGTATTATTACCGTTATTTGGGTCATCATCCTCATGAATTCATTAAATATGCTAGATAACATGGACGGCATTACGGCCACCACGGTATTGTTCGCATTACTTTCATGTCTTGTTTCAGCGATGCTTATTGGTGATGAAAATCAGCTTTATTGGATGTATATTTTGATTGCTGTAATTGGATCAATCCTTGGTTTTTTAAAATACAATATTAATCCATCAAAAATGTTTATGGGAGATGCTGGTAGTCAATTTATAGGCTTATTCGTGGCTTTTTTCTCCATTAAATTTTTATGGAACTTAGGTAGCGTAACTGAAAACAGTTCATGGGTGAGTCTCATTGTTACATTAACCGCACTTACACCTGCTGCAGCAGACACGCTAACTGTAGTAATAAACAGACTATTAGAAGGTAAATCACCAATGGTGGGGGGCAAAGATCACACCACTCATCACTTGGTATATGCAGGGTATAAAGACAAAGAAGTATGGATGATATTTAGTGTTATTGGATTTATTTCCTTTATACTTTCGGTTTCGATAATTTATTTAGTAATTCACGAAAAAATTCATTTCACCTTGATTTTTCTTCTTTACTTTCTAGCTGTGTTTTTATTACTCTATCGAAACACGATCAAGTATCCGCAAAAAAAAGAAAATTAGATTCTATTCGTTTATCTTCTAAACACTTTAAATAGTATTTCTGTTCATATTAAATGATTCCTTTTAATACCTTTAAATAAATGAAAACAAAGGATTCCAGTATACAAATTCTAGGCGCGAGGGAACACAATTTAAAGAATATTGATCTAGATCTTCCTAGAAATTCTTTTATTGTTTTTACGGGACTTAGTGGGAGTGGGAAGTCATCACTCGCTTTTGACACCATTTTTGCAGAAGGGCAAAGAAGATATATTGAAACATTCTCTTCTTATGCAAGACAATTTATAGGAGGATTAGAACGACCTGATGTAGATCAAATAAAAGGATTATCACCAGTTATTTCAATAGAGCAAAAAACTGTTTCCAAATCACCACGATCAACAGTAGGAACAATTACAGAACTATATGACTTCTACAGACTTTTGTTTGCAAAGGTTTCTACCGCGTATTCCAAGAATACAGGTGAAGTGATGATCAAGTACTCAGATGACGAACTCAGTAAGTTGATACAAGATAAATATTCAAAAAACAAGATTGCTGTTCTCAGTTCAAAAATAAGAGGACGAAAAGGACATTACAAAGAGCTTTTTGTTCAGATACAAAAATCTGGCTATACGAAAGTAAGAATTGATGGTGTCATCCAAGATATCGTTCCAGGAATGCGTTTAGACCGATACAAAATTCATGATATTGAAATAGTCATTGACCGCTTTTCCGTTCAAGATGTTGATAATAAAAGGATTTTAGATGCGATTTCTTCAAGCTTTAATATTGGAGCTGATATCATCATGGTATACAATTATGATAAAGAAGAAATTAAAAGCTACAGTCGGAATTTGGTTTGCCCAAGCACAGGGGTGAGTTATCCTGATCCAGAACCAAATCTATTTTCATTTAACTCTCCTTATGGAGCATGTCCCAACTGTAATGGGTTGGGTATTACCAAAGAAATCGAGTTTGATAAAGTTATTCCCAATCAAGAACTCTCAATAAAATCAGGTGGAATAAAACCTTTAGGCGAATTTCGGAACAATTGGATTTTTAAAGAAATTACCATCCTGCTAAAAAAAGGAAATAAAACCATTGATACACCCATTAAAAACATAGGTCAAGATACCCTTACTCATATACTCAATGGAACGAGTCACTTAATAGATGAGAACATCAACTCCTTTGAAGGTGTACTTCCATTTTTAAAGAGACAGTCTACAGACAAAAGCAAAAGAATGCAACGATGGGCTGATAATTATACAACCATTATCACTTGCATTTCATGCAAAGGCACAAGACTCAATGAGAGTGCAGAGCATTTCAGAATTGGAAATAAAAACATCGCGGAAGTATCAGAAATGAGCATGATTGAATTACAAGAATGGACCAATCAAATAGATGGCGAATTAAATACAAATCAAATAAAAATCGGGTCTGAAATAATAAAAGAAATCAAAACTAGGCTTCAATTTATTCTTGATGTTGGACTTGATTATTTAAGCTTAAGCCGACCTTCTAAATCACTTTCTGGAGGAGAGGCTCAAAGAATAAGACTTGCCAATCAAATCGGCACAGAATTGATAAATGTATTATATATCTTGGATGAACCCTCCATTGGTTTGCATCAAAGAGATAACAACAAGTTGATAAAATCGCTGAAGAACCTTCAAGAAAATGGAAATTCCATCATCGTCGTTGAACATGACAGAGAAATTATGGAAGCTGCTGACCTCATAATCGATATAGGTCCCGAAGCAGGCCTGTATGGGGGAAAGATAGTGTCAAAAGGTACATTTCAGGAATTATGTAAATCCGATACGCTAACAGGACAATACCTAAGTAGAAAGTTAAACATTGATATTCCTAAGAAAATTAGAAAAGGAAATGGGAAATTCATTACACTTTCTGGTGCAAGCGGTCACAATTTAAAAAACATAAATTTAAAAATACCTCTTGGAACTTTTACTTGTATTTCCGGAGTAAGTGGGAGTGGTAAATCAAGCTTAATTAATCAGACCTTGGTCCCTATTCTATTTGAAAAAATATACAAAAGCCATACAACTCCTCTTCCCTACTCCAATATAAAAGGCTTTGAGAACATAGATAAAATTGTTGAAATAGATCAAAAACCAATTGGTCGTACGCCACGCTCTAATCCGGCGACATACACAAAAGTATTCGACGAAATAAGACAGTTATATGCATCACTTCCAGAGGCTCAAATTCGCGGTTATAAACCTGGAAGGTTCTCGTTCAACGTTTCCGGTGGCAAATGCGAAACATGTAATGGCGGTGGAATGAAATTAATTGAAATGAATTTTCTACCGGATGTTTATGTAGAATGTGAATCCTGCCAAGGAAAACGATACAATTATGAAACCCTTCAAGTTAAATTTAAAGGAAACTCCATTTCAGATATACTGAATATGTCTATTTCTGATGCACTTGTGTTTTTCGAAAATCAACCTAGGATTAAGCGTAAAATCAGCAGCTTAATGGACGTTGGATTGGGATATGTAACTCTCGGACAGTCCTCAACAACCTTATCTGGTGGTGAAGCTCAGCGTATAAAATTGGCAAGTGAACTGTCAAAAAAGTCGACTGGTAAAACACTATATATATTAGACGAACCCTCAACAGGTCTTCACTTCGAGGATATTAACCAATTGCTATCGGTACTAAATAAATTAGTTGAAGAAGGAAATACGGTCCTCGTTATTGAACACAACTTGGATATTATTAAAATTGCGGACCATATTATTGATATGGGTCCAGAAGGTGGAGAAAATGGTGGAGAAATAGTATTCAAAGGCACTGTCAAAGAGTTGGTGAATGACACACGTAAAGTATCTCATACTGCCACATACCTTAAAAAAGAGCTTTGAATAAAACAATGAATAATAAATATTGGTTGAACATTAAATAATTAAATTAATTTTGTTCTAACTTTAATTATACAAATTAAGATTATGGCTTTAGAAATTACAGATTCAAACTTTGACGAATTAGTACTCAAATCAGATAAACCAGTTGTAGTAGACTTTTGGGCAGAATGGTGCGGACCTTGTAAAATGATTGGACCACTTATTGACGAAATGTCTAAAGACTATGAAGGAAAGGCGCTTATAGGTAAAGTAAACGTAGACCAAAATGCAAATGTTTCTGCTCAATTTGGTGTAAGAAGTATACCCACTGTTCTGTTTATTAAAAATGGTGAAGTGGTAGATAAATCTGTTGGAGCAGTACCAAAAGCAACTTTAGATTCAAAATTAGAAGCTCTTTTATAAATAAATACGGCTCTGCTTATTTTCTAGATCCTTTTTTTCTTCATTGAAGATTTGAGACTTATAGTAGTTGGTCTGACACTTTATATATCGTAAAAGATGAATACATTAAAAAGAAGACTGCTTTATTATGGATTGGGTTTCGGCATGGGCCTCCTCTTTGTGTTCTTTTTCTTCAATAATCGAGGTTGTTCATGGCTTCCAGAGAATAGAATAAAAACACTACTCGCACAAAAAATCATTTTTGTTTCAGAAAAAAACCTAGGTGTTTTAGAAAATCTAAAAATCGATAAATCTGAATTAAAAAAATACATTGAATCTGCCGATGTGGACTTCTCAAAAAGTGTAAAAAATACCAATCCAAGAATTTATCATCTTGAAGGTCCAACAAGTAAAATTGAAAACTTCGTTGCTCAAGTAATTTTATATGACGGGGCATTTGTTTGTGAATTGGTTCCTAACAGCTTTAATTCAAGTTCCGTAAAACCTACAAAAAAAGGACTTGGTATACCTGTAGTTGTTCCAAGTGGGAAAAACTTTTTTTATTCTGATACAACCGAATATACTATTTGCAAAAGAAAAGCGTTAGGTATTGAAGAGGATAGTACTTTAATGACAAAATTTCTTTCTTCGGGGCGTATCGATCTTCAAAATTCAAGATTGAAACTTCAACCTAAACCTGAGCACAGGATTATTTTAAATGACAATAATGGTGTTCCTTTTGGTTTTAGAGCTTCCTTTTACAAGGAGAAAGCCAGGATTTTTTCTTTCGAATATGAGGGAGAGGACTGTGATTGATTTTGTTAGGTAAATGGTATATCACATATTGAAATGAGATTTTTTTGCAGTATAATGTTATTTGCAAAGTCACTTTTTATATTTTTGAACAATGGAGTTTTCAGCTGAACAAATAGCCGGTATCCTTAATGGAGACATTCAGGGAAATCCTAACGTAGTCGTAAATGACTTAAGTAAAATAGAAGAAGGTAAAACAGGAACACTATCATTCCTATCAAATCCCAAATACGAAGAATACATTTACAAGACTGAATCAAGCATTTGTATCGTAAATAAAACGTTCGAACAGCAAAAAGAATTGCCAAAGACTCTAACTCTAGTGAAAGTTGATGATGCTTATGCATGCTTTGCCAAGCTTTTAGAGATGTACAATCAATTATACCAAAAAGAAAGTGGTATAGAAGATCCGTCTTTCATATCAAAAGAAGCTACCATTGGCAAAAACTGCCATATTGGTGCATTTTGTTATATCTCAAAGAATGTAACTCTAGAGGACAACGTTACCTTGTATCCAAATGCGTATATAGGGGAAAACGTAACGATTAAATCCGGAACTAAAATATATCCCAACGTAACCGTCTACCACGATTGCAAAATTGGTGCTAATTGTATCATTCATTCAGGTACTGTTATTGGGTCTGATGGATTTGGATTTGCACCCAACGAAAAAGGCGAGTTTCAAAAAATACCTCAAATTGGAAATGTTCAAATAGAGGACAACGTTGAAATTGGTTCCAACGTTTCTATTGACCGTGCAACCATGGGTTCAACATTTATTAGAAAGGGTGTGAAAATTGATAACCTCTGCCAAATTGCGCATAATGTTGACGTAGATGAAAATTCAGCAATGGCTGCACAAGTTGGTATTGCAGGATCAAGTAAGATTGGTAAAAATGTATTAATCGGTGGCCAAGCTGGAATTAGTGGCCATCTCAAAATTGCTGATCAAACAAAGATTGTTGCCCAATCAGGTATCCCCTCTACTGTTAAAAAAGCACAAACATTAATGGGAACACCAGGCATTCCTATAGATGACTTTAAAAAATCTTATTTTGGCTTCAGAAAACTACCTTATTTGCTAAAAAAAGTACAAGAATTAGAACAGAAAATTGAATCCTTAACAAAATAAATACCATGTCAGAAAAACAAAGAACCTTAAAAGGTATTGTTAAAGTGAATGGAATCGGCCTTCATACAGGTCTTGAAGTAAATTTAGAAATCCACCCAGCAGCAGATCATCACGGATATAAGTTCCAAAGAATTGATCTTGATGGAAAACCAATCATTAAAGCCGATGTTGATTATGTTGTATCAACTGAACGAGGAACAACTCTGGAGCAAAATAATGCTAAAGTACATACTACAGAGCATGTATTGGCAGCGCTGTATGGTTGTCAAGTCGACAATGCTTTAATTACCGTAGATGGCCCCGAAATTCCTATTATGGATGGCAGCTCACTTAAATTTGTTGAAGCAATTGAAGAAATTGGTTACGAAGATCAAAAAGCTGAGAGAATCTATTTTGAACTTTCTGAAAATATTCCATGGGAAGATGAAGAAAAAGGCATTGAGTTTTTAGCCATTCCGGATGTAAATTATAGACTTACTGTGATGGTTGACTACCAGTCACCCGCCCTAGGAACTCAACATGCGAGCATGTACAACATAGGACAATTTAAGTCCGAAATTTCAAAGTGTAGAACTTTTGTATTCTTAAAAGAACTAGAGTTTCTTGCGAAGAATAATTTGATCAAAGGTGGTGATCTCGACAATGCCATTGTGATGGTAGAAAGACCACAAGTTTCTCAAGAAGAACTAAGCAAACTTGCAAAACTTCTTGGTAAAGAAGATTTAAAAATCAGTGTGGAAGGAATTGGTGTTCTAAATAGTACAAAGCTTCAATTTGAAAATGAACCAGCCCGTCATAAGCTTTTAGATATAGTTGGCGACCTAGCTCTTATAGGTAGACCCATAAAAGCCCACATTCTTGCAGCTCGTCCAGGACATTATGGAAATGTCGAATTTGCTAAAGTGCTCAAAGCCCAAATTAAAAAGCAGCAAGCCAACGGGAAGAATTTTGATTTAACGAAAGAACCTTTGTATGATATCAATGACATTGAAAAAATGTTACCGCATAGGTTTCCATTCCTAATGGTTGATAAGATTATGGAAATTACAGATGATTCCATTTGGGGGGTTAAAAACATCACTATGAATGAGCCGATTTTTACGGGTCATTTCCCAGGAAACCCCGTTTTTCCTGGCGTCCTTCAAATTGAGGCAATGGCACAGGTTGGAGGAATTTTTGCCTTAAGCAAGGTTGAAGAACCTCACCTCTACTCCACCTATTTCATGAAGATCAACAATGTGAAATTCAAACAAAAAGTTGTTCCAGGAGATTCTGTTGTGTTCGAACTGACCCTGATGTCTCCAATACGAAGAGGATTGGTTGAAATGTCCGGAAAAGCATACGTGAATGGGAAAGAGGTGGCTGAGTCAGAAATGTTGGCACAAATTGTAAAAGACAGAGTGTAATGAACATTAGTCCTTTAGCATCTGTTCATCCAAAATCAACCCTTGAAAAGGATGTCGTTATCGAGCCCTTTGCACATATTCATGAGGATGTGATTATCGGTGAAGGAAGCAAAATTCATTCAAATGCTGTTCTTTATCCCGGAACAAGAATAGGTAAATATTGTGAAATATTTCCAGGGGCTGTAATCGGAGTAATCCCACAGGACCTCAAATTTGAAGGAGAGTATACACTTGTTGAAGTAGGTGATTACACTGTGATTAGAGAGTGTGTAACAATTCACAGAGGTACCAATGATAAAAAGGCGACAAGAATAGGACATCACTGTCTTTTAATGACCTATGTTCATGTAGCTCATGATTGCCAAATTGGTAACCATGTTATTTTAGCGAGCTACACTGGGCTATCGGGACATGTGCAAATTGATGATTATGCGATTTTGGAAGGAAAGGTAGCTGCACAACAATTTACACATATCGGTAAGCACACCTTCATTGGAGGAGCTTCCTTAATCCGAAAGAATATTCCCCCTTATATTAAGGCTGCAAGGGAGCCTCTTACTTTTGCTGGTGTCAATTCTGTAGGACTTCGAAGACGAGGTTTCTCGGACAAAACAATAAGAGAAATCGAAGATTTTTATCGAATTTTATTTATTCAAAACAGTAATGTTTCAAAAGGAATAAAAGCCATACATGAACAATTAGAACCAAGTGAAGTCCGAGATGAAATACTTCAGTTTATTTCCTCTGCGGAAAAAGGAATTTTAAGAGGTATGATTTAATCATGTTTAAAAGAGGAGAAAAATTAGAATTCGAGATTTCGGAATATGCTTTTGGAGGTAAGGGTGTTTCAAAAATAAATAATGACGAAAATCGGACAATTGTATTTATACCTAATACATTTCCGGGACAAAAGGTAAAAGCCATTATATCGGCGAAAAAAAAGAGGTATGCCGAAGCAAAGCTTCTAGAAATTATTACAAGATCCCCGATAGAAGAAGTAAACGAATATCAAGAAATATCAGGAGCTCCTTACATTTATATTCCTGTAAAAGAACAAGAACGAGTAAAGAAATCCTCAACCCTAGATACATTTTCAAGACTTTCAGGCATCGAAAATATTGACGACAAATTTGATGAATTTATATCAGCACCAAGTCATTTCTTCTATCGTAATAAAATGGAGTACAGCTTTTCTTGTATCGAACATTGCTTAGATACGAATACGGAATTAGATGACGCTTTTGCACTTGGATTCAAAAGAAGGGGTACCTGGTGGAAAGTAGAAAGTCTTAATAAACCATCTGGATTATTTGACGAAGAATGGGAAAGAAAACTCAAAAAAATCAGAATATTTCTTAAGGACACCGGCCTTAAAGCTTGGCATCCACCACAAAAAACAGGTTTTTTTAGACATATCGTTGTGCGCAAATCATTTGACAGCGATCAATTATTAATTAATTTGGTAACCTCATCTGTTGATTTAAATAAATTTGATTTAAAAGGTTTTGGAGACTTTATCAAAGAACTTTTTGGTACTAGAATCGCAGGTTTTTTACATACCATTAATGACAATGTTGCTGACCGGGCAAAAATTGAAAATGGAAATAGTGAACTGGTATTTGGAAATGACATAATTCAAGAAATGTTACTTGGGTTGAAATTTCAAATAAGTATGGAAAGTTTTTTTCAAACCAACCCGAAATGTGCAGAACTCCTTTATACTAAGGCCCTAGATTATGTTTTCGAGGAAGAAATCAAGGAAGACAAGGTGGTCATGGATTTGTTTTGTGGCACTGGCACAATTGGACAACTCCTTTCAAAAAGAAATAACCAGGTAAAAATAATCGGTGTAGATATTGTGGAACAGGCCATCGAAGATGCTAAAAAAAATGCAAGTGCTAATGGTCTTAACAATCTTAGTTTTTACGCCTCCGACGTTGGGAAATTTCTAAAGTCTCATCCTGAATATATCGGTAAAATAGACACCATTATTTTGGATCCTCCGAGAGCCGGTATTGCCCCAAAAACACTTAAAAAAATCATTGAATTAGGCGCAATTAACTTGGTTTATATTTCATGTAATCCCTCAACCCAAGCGCGAGATGCGTCTACTCTTGAGGATGCCGGGTTTGAACTTCAGAATTATAGTTTAGTCGACCAATTCCCCCATACAGGACACATAGAATCCATTGCAAAATTCAAGAAAAAATGAATGTAGAAATTATTTCTATTGGAGACGAGTTATTAATTGGTCAAACCATCAATACAAATGCTTCTTGGATTGGGAAAAAGTTGTCTAATATTGGTGCCAACATCGTAAAAAGTGTTTCCATAGCTGACCATAAAAATGAGATTCTTGATAGTTTAAATGATATTAAAGAAAAAACGGATTGTGTTGTTATTACAGGCGGTCTTGGACCTACAAAAGATGACATCACAAAACATACTTTATGTGAATTTTTTAATACTTCATTAGAAATGCATGGGCCAACATTAGAAAAGATTAAAGCATTTTTTGCTTTAAGAAACCGTCCAATGCTGGAATCCAACAATTTACAAGCAGAATTGCCAAAATCTTGTCAAATTCTTGAGAACAACTATGGAACTGCTGCTGGAATGTGGTTCGAGCGTGATAATACCATTTACATCAGCTTACCTGGTGTTCCTTATGAAATGAAGGGGATTATGACAGAAGAGGCGATTCCCAAACTACAATCTTTGTTTGAACTGAAATCAATGTATTATAAAACAGCAATGACTCAGGGGAAAGGAGAATCGTTTTTAGCTGAGATTATCAAAGACTGGGAGGAAAAGGTTTACAGTAGAGGGCTGTCATTGGCCTATTTACCATCTCCCGGTATGGTGAAGCTGAGAATAACATCAACGAATGGAGATCGAGATGCAAAAACAATAGACGAACTATTTATTGAACTCGAAAAACTCATACCCAAAAACCTATTTGGATATGATTCGGATACTTTACCTTCTATTGTTGGAGAGGTATTAAAATCTAAAAATCTCAGTATTGGAACCGTTGAAAGTTGCACTTGTGGAAAACTCGCAAGTTATATTACTGAAGTCTCAGGGGCTTCTACATATTTTATGGGGTCTTTTTTGACTTATTCTAATGCACTAAAACAAAAATTAGCAAACGTTTCTAAGGAGAGTATTGAACAATATGGTGCTGTTAGTGAGCAGGTTGCTAAAGAAATGGCTGAGGGAGGACGATTAAAGCTTGGTGTAGATGTTTGTATCTCTACTACAGGCGTTGCTGGTCCAACTGGAGGCAGTGAGGAGAAACCTGTTGGAATGGTTTGGATAGCCATAGCGACTTGTGACCAAATCGTTGCCCATAAATTTCAATTTAGTCAGCACAGAGAGCGTAACATTCACATGACTAGCCTTTGTGCACTTAACTTGCTTAAAAACATGCTAAGCGAATAAAATCACTTTGATTTGCCCTCTAATTTATAGGTGTATTGTACGCTAATCGTTCTTGGCGGTTCAATCTTAAGAGGTCTTAAGGAGTAAGAACGATTGAGTATATTGCTTCCTATTAGAGCAAGCTTGTGTGATTCATTAAAATTAAACGATACACGCGCATCAAAAATCCAATTGCCAAAACGGTGAGAATTATAGAAATTCATGTATTGCAGATCTTGTAAAACCTCAACGTCTGTCGTAAATTCCTCAAAATCTTTTATAATGGCATCCATATTAACGATTTTTGAAAAATATTTGGCACTAGCACCCACAGAAAGCTTGTCTTTCCAGGTATATTCACAATCCAACTTAACATTATGTAAAAATCGATACTTAAGAATTCCTTGAGACCCATCCAATGAAGTTGAATTGTAACTGAATTGTCTCTGATTCGAATCAATAGCGTATACATAATCAGGTGTCAATGTCTTTGGGACAATATAATTATACCCCATCAAGAACATCATTTTACTATCATTTTTAAATTCTGCAAAACCCGTAAAAGAGGCATCAATTCCAACAACTCTTGAATCTCCGGTATTTAGAAACATAAAACCAGCACTAGAACCCATAGACTCCACAGATGTCAGTTCATTCCATATACCAAACATGTATTCAATCGTATTTTGATATTCCTGCCAAAATCCAGCAACATCTATATACCCATACAAACCTCCAAATTTTAAACCTTGCTTAATTCCTACCTCCGCATTCCAGCTGCTCTCTGGAAGTAAATTTGGATTTGGAAAGACTCCGAAATTACCTACACCTGTTCGTATAAATCGTTCTGTAATCGTGGGGAATCGATACCCTTGACCATAAGATGCTCTCAGGTAGGTCTCTTGATAAATCTTAAGACTTGATCCTGCTCGAAAAATAGGTTTTAGAGCAGTTATGGTATCATTAAGTTGGAAATACTCTAATCGGCCTCCAGCAGATAATGTTAGAATATTTTTAAGTTTTGTTTCTAGCTGGGTGTATGCTGACACGTTCCATATGCGATTATTTGGCGTACCCGAACCTATATAAATATTTGAAAATGAATTGGTATACGTTGACGTCAATCCTCCAACAAACTCTAGGTTGTTGAATTCTTTATATTTCTTTTTAAACATATAATCGCCATAATACGTGGTGGCATTATTGGATTGGTTGGCACTCATCTTGTTATCAACACTCAATAACCTTCCTCTCAAATAATGCTTCCCGTTGGTTTCCGAGAAAAAATGGACAAATGGATCTAAGTTGAAAATCAATTGATCCTGCAAAAATATAGCTCCTGGATAGGCCCTATAAAGACCCGTTGAATCATTTAACCAAGCCAGTGGCATGTTGGTATGCATTTTCATAAAGTTTCCATTCAACCCATAATTCAATCCTTTTATTTTTTTTGAACGATATCTTAAATTAAAATTCACTCGCGCTCTTTTAGAAACCAAATCTGATTCACTAAAGTTGGTGATTGTATCTGGAAACACAGTAGCTACAATTGAATCAGTTATTGGTGGGCCAATATAACCATGGTCATAATTTATATTCCCTCCAACGACCAAATCAAGGTTTCCGAACATTTGAGAATGTAAAAAATTGGCTCCAAAAATGCCTGGGTATTGATTCCACCAGGTTGCATCTTCTTGATTGGGTTTTGAATAAACTCCTGTATATATATTAATTTTGGTTTTTGGTTTTGAGGTAGGGTAAGCAGTTCTTATATTAACCGAACCAGAAAGTGCTGAACTGCCAGAAAGAACCGATGCTGCTCCCTTTACAACTTCTATTTGGCTTATATTCTCAACAGGTATGAAGCCCCATTCTGGTCTACCTGCATCACCAGACAGCATGGGCATATCATCAACGATCACGGCCACTTTGGATCCAACTCCGAAGGTAAAACCACTACCTCCTCTTATTTGAGGCTCTCCGTCTAATATATTTAAACCAGGAGTTTGATCTAGCGCCGTTTCAATGCTTCTGGTGTTTTTATTTTCAATCAGCTCAGGCTTGATTACAATCATTGATACGGTCTGTTCTTCAATGGGTTTATCGAACTTCCCCACCTTAACATCAACCTCCTTAAACTCTTTGATATAAGAAAAAAGGGTGAAGTTTACCTCTCTTTGTTCTTGGGGTTGCAGGTTGAAAGTTAATGTATCCGTTTTCATCCCAGTGTATCTGCAAATTAATTTACACTTTCCAGCAGGGACAATCAGTTCAAATTTCCCATCAAAATCAGAAATAGAACCAAAAGAAACATCGGTTCGGTATATAACAGAAGCCCCAGTTAATACCTCTCCCGACTCATCCGTGACCTTACCATATATTTTTGAATTGTTTTGTGTCCAAGAAATAAAACCAATTAAAAGGAATAGGATGCAAGAAAAGTAATTGGACATATTATTTATTCAGAAATTATTTTTGATGAACCAGTTTGATGCGAAACTATGTACATTCCTGATTTAAGTTTGATTCCAATAAGTTCTTCAGTCGTTCCTGAATGAATTTTTTGCCCCATCAAATTGCTTATACAAAGAAATTCATTCGACTCAAATTGTTGAGAAAGCTGAAGACCCAATGTATGATGATAAGCCACCCACTTTTTCACCTCAATTTCGTTTAATTCTGATGATGAATTATAAATCAACTCAACATCGTCAATAAACACCTCATCACCTGCCGAACCTCCTCCAGGAATATTATTGGTGGTAAACGTAATCAATATAAAAGCTGGAGTAGTAGATGGCCCAACATACTGAAAAGGAATTGCTTTTCTTTCCCATCCATTTGTTGGTAAATAATTTAAGCTCGCAACAGCAACAGTATGTGATTCAGAACCTGCATCTGTAGGGTCTCTGTAGTCATAATCATCATGAATTACGGCACGAACCCTTGCAGAGTCAGAATTGCTGTTGGCATTGTATTTAACCCAGAAAACCAATGAATCAGGCATTGTGGTAAGTGCTTGTGAGAAATCACCATCAGTAGTACTAGAGAAATTATAATTATCTGGGCTACTTGGTGTACTACTCCCCATATTAATTCTACCTAAAGTTAAATTCCCATTGGCAATAATCCCCAAGGTGCTTTTCGAAAAAACTCGAGCGCTATACATTCCTGTTGAAGATGACGAAACGTCAGATGACTGTTCAACTTGCTGAGAACCAAAAAAAGCAAGTCCACCTGTTGCAGACATGAAACTATTCCAATTTGAAGGTTCTTCGGAAGATGATCCAAGATCATCCCAATCCTCCATATTTCCATTGTCAATTTGCTGTGCTATTATTCCTGTTGTCAAGAATATCGATAAAATAGAGAAGTAAAATTTAATCATAAGTAAAAAGTTTGTTAAACAAATATAACTAAATACTCAAACCCATAAATTTTATCTAATATTCCATTAAAATAGGATTGATTATCAATTTACTTTATCTGAAACAAGTCAATTGATTAACTTTATGTCCAAATTTGAAAAAGATGTCCGATGAATTACCAGTAATGGAGGAGTTTTTTACCATTCAAGGAGAGGGTAAGTACACAGGAACTCCTGCTTATTTCATTCGTCTTGGCGGCTGTGACGTGGGATGCGTTTGGTGTGATGTCAAAGAAAGTTGGGATGTGGAAATGCATCCCAAACACAAAGTAAGCGATATCATTAACCGGGTTAATCATGGTGCTGCTGATTTAGTCGTCATTACCGGCGGAGAACCGGCTATGTATGACTTAACAGAGCTTTGTAAAGGATTGACATCCATTGGAAAAACAATTACGATAGAGACCTCTGGATGTTATCAACTAAAAGGCGCATTAAATTGGTACACCTTTTCACCGAAAAAATTTAAAAAACCGATTAAAGAAGCTTATGAAAAAGCAAATGAGCTTAAGGTGGTGATTTACCACAAATCGGATTTTGAATGGGCAATGGACCATGCAAAAAAAGTGAATGAGGATTGTCTTTTGTATATCCAACCTGAATGGTCAAAAAGAGATCAATTAATGGATGAAATTGTGACTTTTGTAAAACGTAACAAAGGCTGGAAAATATCGTTACAAACCCACAAATACATGAATATTCCTTAACTTTCTCTTATGAAATTTCAGTTCTTGTTTTTTCTTTTTCTTACCTGTTTTTTGGGTTCTTGCGCTAAAGCACAATTTGCTTATTCAACGAGAAGCAAAAAAGCCATTAAACTTTTTGAAAAAGCAAAAACAATTCCAAGGGAATCCTTTGACGAAAACACCTATGAGCCGAATTATAAAGATGCTATTCAGGTTTTGAAACAGGCTTTACAAAAAGATCCTAACTTTTGGGAAGCCCATTTACTTTCAGGTGAGTTTCATGAATACTCAAATAATTATCCGTTAGCCATCAAGCATTACGAAAAGGCTTTAGATATAAACCCTCTTCATAGCAAGTCAGGTTCTACTTATTGTTATTTGGCCAATCTCAACTTGGCTCTTGGAAATTATGACGAAAGCATAAAATATGCGGACATTTTCTTGAAAAACCCGAATGCCAGTTCTGTTTTGAGTAAAGAAACCTACAAGATCAAACGAAGTGCTGAATTTGCAAGACATGCTATTAAGAATCCAAAACCTTTTAACCCAATCAATCTTGGGCCTGGAATAAATACTTCATTTCCGGAATACTACCCTGCCCTGACCGTTGATGGAAGCACCATTTTATTCACAAGACTTCTGCCAATCAAAATGAGAGACTTTTACCAACAAGAAGATTTCTTTATTTCTCTCAAAGATGAAAATGGTTCATGGGGCAAATCATTTCCTATGCCCAAAAATATTAATACGAGTAATAATGAAGGAGCTCCTACTCTTTCCGCAGATGGGCGGAATCTGGTATTTGTTGCCTGTGCAGATCAAACGGGTTCTTATTATGGAGAAAACAGAAGCGGTAAAGGAAGCTGTGATCTATTTTATGCCAAAAAGATTGGAAACACATGGTATGGTCCAATTAATCTGCCTGGATACGTAAATAGTGGAAATTGGGAGTCTCAACCATCATTGTCTGCTGATGGTAAAACACTCTATTTCATTAAGGGTATCAAAGGCAGTAAGAATAACAACAGTGATATTTACGTTTCCCATATTCAAAAAGATGGTGCTTGGGGAATGCCTCAACGACTACCCGATCATATTAATACGCCTAATACTGAGGAGTCCGTTCACATTCACCCTGACGGAAGAACGCTTTATTTTGCATCAAAAGGACACCCAGGTATGGGAGGCTCGGATTTATACGTTACTCGAAAGCTACCAAATGGACAATGGTCGAAGCCTGAAAATTTGGGTTATCCTATTAACACAAAGTTTGATGAAAATTCTCTAATGGTGTCAGCCGAAGGGGAAATCGCCTATTTTGCTTCAAATCGTGAAGGCGGATATGGAGATTTAGACATCTATTCATTTAAGCTGCCAAAGGAAGCTCAAGCTACCAAAACTTTATATTTTGACGGATTCGTTTATGATAAGATGACTGGGAAACCTCTTCCCGGGAATTTTGAACTCTTTGATCTATCAACAGGTGAGAGAATCATCGTATCTGAGGCTGACGAGGTTACAGGAACTTTTATGGTTGCTTTACCCATGAATAGCAATTATGCGATATCTGTAACTTATGAGGGTTACCATCCCTACTCTCTTAATTTCGATTTATCAGAAGAAAAAGACTTAAACAGCTTCCATATTGATATCCCTATGAATAAACCTGCACAGGGGAATACAAGCAATGACTCAATAACAACAGAAAATATTTTCAAAAATGTGTTTTTTGATTTGAATAGATCTAAATTAAGACCTGAATCGCAAATTGAACTTGATCTTTTTGCTCAATATTTAACTGAAAACAATGAAATTAAAATCGAGTTAGGCGGTCATACGGATTCGAGAGGAGATGAGGATAAGAACATTACCTTATCAGAGGAACGTGCTAAATCTGTATTTAACTATTTGATTGAAAAAGGAATTAAACCCGCTCGAATGACATTCAAAGGATATGGGTCTTCAAACCCTATATTCTCTGACGAAAAAATAAGCATTATGATAAATTCTTCAAAGAAAGAAGCTGCACACCAACAAAATAGAAGAACAGTATGGCGGGAAATCTTATAATACCAATTTTCAGGCTAGTTCGACCTAAAAATATATTCATTATTTTGGCAACTATGCTTGGCGTTTACTACACCTTAGCTTTTAACAATCCTATAGTTCATGTAAGCCGATTTGATTTTGTTTTGCTTCTTTTATCAACCTCTTTAATAGCAGGAGCTGGTAACATGATAAATGACTATTTCGATGTAAAAGCTGACCGCGTTAACAAGCCACACAAACTCATCATTTCCAAGCATGTAAAAAGAAGGTGGGCCATTATTTTACATTGGGTTTTTAATTTTTCAGCATTGATTATCTCCATTTATCTTAGTAGTAAATACAGCACATTTTGGTATGTTTTTATTAACCTGTTCGCAATTAACACACTATGGTTTTACAGTGTCTACTTTAAGAAAAAAATATTTCTCGGAAATCTAATTATTGCAATCATGACGGGCTTCATTCCGCTTTTAGCCTTAAGCTTTTTCGTCTTTTCCAAAGAGAGCGGGATTTTTAATGAAATAAAAGGTCATTGGTACGAAAACCCCCAATTCCATATCATTTACTTATTGTCTTTTTTCGCAATGATGCAGAACTTGGCTAGAGAAATCTGCAAAGATATTTCGGATATTCCAGGAGATCGTAAAATTTATGTGAAATCAATTCCAATGAAATATGGTTTAAAAACCACAAAAACGATCGTCGCCCTTATTTTGAGTATTCAAATCATAATTTTAAACATCGTCTACCCTATTTATGAATTAAAAATTGGTCAATGGACCTATTATATATTAATGTTCGCATTGAGCTTGAATTTATTAATAATTATTTTGATGCTTAAGAATGATCTTTTCGTTAAATACAGTCAATCGCTTTTAAAGCTGAGCATGCTTATTGGCTTGAGTTCATTATTCGTTTAAAATGAGGCTAATTTTAGGTTCTGGATCTCCACGTAGAAAATTTCTTTTAGAAGAAATGGGATACACTTTTGATGTTTTGATATCTCATACTGATGAGTCATTTGATCCGAGTATGGACGTTTACGATGTTGCTCCTTTTTTAGCACATAAAAAAGCAAAATCTCTATCAAGTACAATTCAAGAAAATGATGTGTTAATCTGCTGTGACACTGTTGTTGTTTTTCAAAACTCCATTTTAGGTAAACCAAGAAATACGAGCGAAGCTTTTGAAACCATTCAGCGTTTATCCGGTGAAACTCATGAGGTGGTTAGTGCAGTTGTAATTGTGAACGGAACAAGATGGATTGAATTTCATGAAACCACTCAAATTATTTTTGATGAAATTCAACCAGAAGACATTCAATATTATATTGATCAGTTCAAACCACTAGACAAAGCAGGTGCATATGGAATACAAGAATGGATTGGTTTGATCGCAGTCAAAGAAATTAAAGGCAGTTACACAAACGTAATAGGACTGCCTACCCAAAGACTCAACAAAGAATTACAAAAACTTAAAGTTTAGTAGGTCCTTATTAATTTAGTTTGAATTCTACCCTACGGCTTTTGGCAGCTTTGAGCTCTTCATCATCCACACTAGGAGCGATTTCTCTACTTACTTCTGTATCTCTATGAGATTTTACAGAAATTCTAGACTCTTCAATACCATTTGCCAAGAAATAGCGTTTCACATAATTTGCTCTAACCATTCCCATGTCACTAAACTCTTCTTTAGAAGCACCCAATCCTTCTTCTTGGCTATCAGAGTGACCGTTTATCTCTATAGTTTTTTCAGGGTTCGCTTTTAAGATGCCAGCAATAAACTTCAAGCTCTCTTTCGAGTTTGGGGTAAAGGCGTTTTTACCAAATCCAAAAAACAATTCTTGCGCAGACACTTTTTCAGCTGTTGACATAGACTCTTCAAGATGGATTGCCTTAGTGTATATCAAGGTTGAATATTCCTCCGTATGTGCAGCTTGACTGTTTACAACACAATTACAGTCCTCATCAGAATCAATTTGTTTAACAGTAACGTTATCGATATAATAATAGGCATGCTTGAGTGTTTCTACTTCAGACGTTTTTGGTTTTTTTACTGGTATCCATTTGGTGTTGTCATTCTTATCAAAGTTTCCAATGGTAATAAATTTCTCATCTCCTTTAGCCGTGTAAATTTCACAAACTTGGTCCCAGCCAAAAAATCCTTGGTGTATTCTATTGTTTTTTCCTCTAATCAAGTTTTCTGGTGCGTTAATGATTCCAGATTTGCTAGAAGGAGCTTCCTTCGTAAAATAAGCTCCGATATTATTACAAGCATATTTAGACGATTCAGCCAAAGAAACCTTAAACTGAATACAATATTTTAATCCTTTCGACAATGAAACATTTCCTTTTCCTTTTAAAAATGGAATTGTAATGTAGCTTCTCAATGAAGATTCCCTGCCTGGCTTATAAGCAACAAATCCAGCGTATACCTTGCCTCCATCAACATCACTTTCCTCACTACCAAAAGCATTATTAGGAACGCCTGCAATTGTTCCCGCTCCTTTTTGAAATAAATCTGCTGCATTTTCAGTTGGAGAGAAAACACCATTATCCAATAAAGTAATTGAACCAAGTTCAGAAACTTCCTCATCTTCTTGTAATCTTTCAAATGTCATATTCAAGACATCAGAACTTGTAGATTTTCCTTTTTTACCTCTTTTTTGTGCTGAAGCAGTAGTACCTGCAATAAATAACAACAAGGCTAAACCAATTGATAGATTAAATTTCATAATTTTTAACTGTATTTATAAATGTTTTGACATTTTCAGGATGAATATCAGGATAAACACCGTGGCCCAAATTTACAATATGCCGAGGACTTTTAAAAGATTTCAACATTTTAAACGTTTCAGACTGAATGCTTTTGTGGGAACCATAGAGCACACAAGGGTCTAAATTGCCTTGAAGTGTTTTTGTGTTTCCACATAAAGAACGTGCATTGACTACACTCATGTTCCAATCCAATCCAATGGTGGTGCAAGACAAATTCATTAAATTAGGCAAAGAACTGTATGCTCCTTTTGCAAATACCGTTAATGGTCCATCTATAGCGTCTACAATCTGTGTAATATATTTCATTCCAAATTCTTGATATTGATCGTGTCCCAAAATTCCTGCCCATGAGTCAAAAAGCTGTAGTGCATTTGCTCCATGTTTTTGTTGAGCTTTGAGATACTCAATCGTTACATCAGTAATTCGTTGTAGCAATTCATGTGCCAATCGTGAATTTGTATATAAAAGTTTTCGTGTTTCAGAAAATGTTTTGGAACCTGAACCCTCAACCATATAACATAATATGGTCCAAGGAGCACCCGCAAAACCAATCAAAGGAACCCGATTGTTTAATTTCTTTTTGGTCAGAGAAATGGCTTCAAGAACATATGATAATCTATCCTCTACATCTATATCTTTATCAATCAAGGATAAATCTGAGTCAGTTTTGATGGTGTTTTCAAACCAAGGGCCTTTTTTCTCAATCATTTGATAAGGCAAGCCCATGGCGTCTGGAATTACCAATATATCCGAAAAAATTATCGCTGCATCAACACCCAAAAGATCAACTGGCTGAACAGTAACTTCCGATGCCAATTCGGGGGTTTCAGCCAATTCTTTAAAACCAGAAACACTTGCTCTAACCGCTCGATATTCTGGTAAAATCCTTCCAGCTTGACGCATCAACCATACAGGGTAACGCTCTATTTTCTCCCCTCTTGATGCACGTAAATAAAGATCATTTTCCAATTTCATGAGTTGCAAATATATAAAGGAATACTTACCAATCGATAACAGGTAAATTATTCTCGTTTAAATAGTCATTGGCCTTACTAAAGTGTTTACAGCCAAAAAATCCTCTGTAGGCAGACAATGGTGATGGGTGAACAGAAGATAATACCATGTGCTTATCCTCATTAATGAGTGTTGTTTTGGCAGTTGCCTTTGCGCCCCACAACATAAAAACAAGCCCCTGTTTTTGATCAGAAAGTAGTTCAATGACTGCATTAGTGAATTTTTCCCAGCCAATCCCTTTATGACTATCAGGACTCCCCTCTTCAACGGTCAAAACGGTGTTGAGTAATAAAACTCCTTGCTCAGCCCAACGGGTTAAATCGCCATTTTCAGGAAAAGCAAGACCAAGGTCGCTGTGAATTTCTTTAAATATATTATTCAAGCTTTTAGGAAATGGCTGAACATCACCATTCACAGAAAAGGATAAACCATTTGCATATCCCCTTGTAGGGTATGGATCTTGACCTAAAATAACCACTTTCACTTTTTCAAATGGGCAAACATCAAAAGCACGAAAAACCTCTTTTTTTTTAGGATATATTTTCCCTTGATCTTCTTGATAAAAGTGCTTGACTTTTTCCAAAAGCTCCAAAAAATATTTCTGCTCTAGCTCATTTTTTAAAAGACCGTTCCAAGAAGCTTCAATTTGAAGATTCATTTTAAATCAATTATTGCCGTCCATAAAGAAATGTGTCCCATATCCATTCGCGGCCACACGGGCCGAACAACATTATCACGAGCAGCTATATTCAAATAATCTCCGAAAAACACCACCGGATTGGGCTCAAAAGGTTTTTCTGAAATGACCTGCTCTTTAAAGCTCTTACCTCCATCCATACTTTGCGCCCACATGACATCTGTAGGTTTTGAATCCACTCCTTTTCTATAATAGACAAAATGAATATTCCCATTACTAGGGTCCACTGTAAACCAGGTTAAAAAATGATTGTACTTATCACTTTGTTTATGTACTTTTTTTGGAATACTCCAGCTCTTACCATTGTCCGATGAACTGGAAAATACCACGGACGTTTGACCTGTATTCATGTTCTGAATCGTCCAATTCAAGTACAAATTACCATAGTAAGGTGAGGATTTATTATGATCGCTTAAAAATACTGGTAAACCATTACACCTGAAAAAATCATCAACTTCAATATTCCAACCACCCTCATGGTCAAATAAGAATTTTTCCTCATTCAGCCAGGTTTCACCTTGATCTTTCGAAACATTTATCATTAAGCCCTTGGGTCCCGACCAAACGACAAAAAGCTCACCATTTTCCCCAAGTGCTGGCATCGCTCCCTCAACAGTATTGTCACCGTCAAGACAATCACCACCAAATCTTGAAATTCGCTTCGGAGTCGTCCATGTTTCTCCATCATCTTTTGATTTGGAAAATACAATTATTGAAGAATCCTTAGGGTCTGCTGAATCGTATGCATCAAACTGTGTCCAAGTCATGTAAATTACATCTGATTCTGGATCAATGACCATCCAGTGCTTATCTTGAACCTTTGTTCCATTTGGTTTTGGCGCCGTACCATTATTGAATTTTTTGTCAAGTGACTCAGATTTTTGACAGACAATACGATCCAAGTGGCTTGTCTTGTTATAAGAAGCCAAATGAAAATAAAATAAGTTGCCTTTTGAATTGAATTTTAGGACGGGATCACCATACACTCCAAAAGAGCTTTTTAATTGTTTCGATGTCCAGCTTAAACCACCATCTTTGGAATAATGGTAGCCATCTAATATAGAGCCAACCGCCAAGTATTTATTGTTTTTAGGATGGATGTCGATTGAAGGTTCACAACCACTGTAGGAATAACTACTTTTCGCTAATGGTATACGAACGTTTTGGTACTGGCTACAGGCGGTAAAACCAATAAATAAAAAAAATAAATACAGTATTTTAACGAAGCCAGTAATTGAGAAGTTTGGTGTTTTCATTGTTTATATTCAAATAAAATTTGGGTTTGAATCTATTGGTCATTGTGAATTCAATAGAATATAAAATTTCGTCACGTGAAATTAATAAATCTATTTCATCTCCCTTGTCAAGGCTTTTCATTACACTTTCAACATCAGCCTTTGAAACTCTATAACCATTGCATCCAATTATTTCATCATTGACACTGAGACCCGCATCTTCAGCAGCCGAATTTGATCGAATTGATTTGATTATTGTTTTTCCTCCGGAGTTAGCAAGGCCAGCACCAAAATCAGGATATGTTGAACTCACGTCTTGTACATCAACTCCAACTTGACCGAAAACATCCTCATATGGTGGAATTTCTGTACCATATATATATTTTGCATAAAAGTCGTCTAAATTATCCCCTACAAATGTCTCCAGTTCTTTTTTAAATTCATCAGAAGTGAACCCTCTATTTTTCTGTTCATAGAATTTGGAATAAAGACGCTGTAAAAAATCATCAAGGCACTTTTTTCCTTTGTTATTTTCTATGATCATTACATCCAAAAGAGCGGCAATTATTGACCCTCTAGAATAATAAGACATACTGGTATTTGAGCTGTTTTCATTTGGCCTGTATGCTTTAACCCATGCATCGAAGCTAGCATGTGCTAATGGCTGTACTCTTGAACCGACAGAACCTTCAACATAGTTTATGGCGCTTTCTACTTTTCCCAACATCTGATTTTGAGAATAATATCCAGCTCTTAGCAATATCAGCTCATCATAATAGGAAGTAAAACCCTCCATAACCCATAACATATCTGTATAATTCTCTTGATTATAATCAAATGGTCCAAGCTCAATTGGACGAATTCGTTTTACATTCCAAAGATGAAAATACTCGTGAGCCACAAGGCTTAAAAACTTGATGTAATTCGATCCACTGTAGGTCCACCTATTGACACTAAGGGTGGTAGAGTTTTTGTGTTCTAGACCTCCCTGACCATTAACCACATTATGAATGATAAATAAATACTCCTTATTTGGATTTTGACCGAAAACCTTGGTTTCTTCTTCAATAATTTTGGCCATGTCAGTACGCAATTCATCAATCAAATAATTGCCGTCACCATAAATAGCAACTGTATGTTTAACCCCTGCAGCATTAAAGTCAAAAATCTGTTGGTTTCCAATTTCAATGGGACAATCCACGAGGTGGTCGTAATCTGTATACGAGAATTCAAATTTTGATTTTGCTTCTGGCAAAGCTGTTGAAACTGTTGAAAAACCTTCGAAAGGTATTATTTTTAATTCGCCACTGACATCTAAATGACCTTCAACAAACATGAATACGCCACTTCCACTAACATAACCATGAGTTAAATCCAAAAATGAAGTGCGCACCGAAAGTTCAAAAGCATAAACTTCGTATTTAACTATAACCTTTTTGTTTTTTGATTTATTTATGGTCCAACTGTTCTTTCTTTGCTTTTTAATTTCAAGTGGATTCCCATTTTCATCGAATGCTTTTACCATATTGATATTCTTTGAGAATTCTCTAACCAAATATGATCCTGGAGCCCAGACGGGAAGAGAAATATCAATTTCTTTTTCATTAAAGTCTTCTAATTCCATCTCCACATGGAAATAATGATTTTGAGGTTTAGGCATTGAAAGCTTATAGCTAACAGATTGAGCTTGAAGCAAGCTGCTGAAAATTAAAATAAGAAGTGATAAGATGAATTTCATTTTACGAAAATTGTTATTTGTCATCAATTAGACATGTTCAGGTGAATTATTAACATCATTTGTGCCACACTTAAATTGTATCAAAATTAAATGAGCATTTATGATAGGATAAAGATAATCGACTTTGTGAAAATGAACAATCTACTCAAATGATTTAATAAATTCTTTGTAACAGAAAGTAACGGTTGATCAATTCTTCGTTTAAAAAACATGAAAAACCAATTCTTTGTATTGTTGATTCTATTGTCAAGTTGCAATTCCAATGATAAAATTAGGAGTCAAATTGAAAATAAAAATCAAACAAAAACAATCGTGAATTACGATACGATTCAATTTACAAATGGTTTTGATTTTCCTGTAGGAGAATTAAATGCCAACGGTTACTACAACGCTCAAAAATTTAAAGAGAACAATCATCTAGGAGATGATTGGAATGGAACAGGTGGCGGAAATACGGATTTAGGAGACCCTATTCATGCCATTGCCGACGGGTATGTTTCTTTTTCAGAAAATGTAAATGGTGGTTGGGGAAATGTGATCAGAATCATTCACTTTATTGATTCAAATAAACAGGTAGAATCGCTATATGCGCATTGTGATAAACGCCTCATTGAAGCAGGAGAATTTGTTAAAAAAGGAACACAGATTGGTACTATAGGAACCAATAATGGTCAATATTTGGCACACCTTCACTTTGAGATAAGGAATATTGTGAACCTACCGATTGGCGGCGGGTATTCTTCGGATACGGAAGGCTATCTTGATCCGACAGAATTTATAAATAGAAATAGATGAGTCTAGATTTACAAAAAAAGATTCATAAAGATCTATTCCTGAAAAAATACGCGAGACTTAGACCTGAAACGATATGCCATATTCCCCACCATCCAGCAACAATAACCATTCCACCCATCCCATTAAAAAATGAAAAAATTAATCCCAAACCCAAACCCGAATTTTGAATTCCAGTTTCAATGGCTAATGTCTTTTGGTCATTAAACGGAAGTCTGAACAGTTTCGCAAGACCAAATCCCGTAAAGATGCCAAGAGCATTATGTGCAAAAACAACAAAGAGGACCAGATGAATGTATTTCAAGAACAAATCCATGTTCGCTGTAAAAGCAAATACGACAATCAAACCAAAAATAAGCATCGAGCCATAATGGGTGAATTTATGGAATAAGTCAGCGATTTTAGGTTTATAATATCTCAAGCTCATTCCGAAAACAAGTGGAATCAACAAAATCATTCCTACAATTTTCAGCATGGCAAAAAAATCAAGGCTGACATCATTTAGGATCACTGCAGTTGGTGGGTACAATCCACCATAAAAGGAAATGTTTAAAGGTGTCATAAAAACTGCACACACACTTGCAATCGCAGTCATACAAACGGATAAAGCAGTGTTTCCATTTGCCAATGAGGTCATGAAATTAGAGATGTTCCCTCCAGGACAGGCCGCAACAATCATCATCCCCATAGCAACACTGGGCATTGGTTTAAATATCCACACAATCAAAAAAGTTAAAAAAGGAAGAGCTATAAATTGAGAGACAAAACCGATAAGAACAGATTTAGGAGCACTCAACACTCTTTTAAAATCATCAATTTTCAGTTGAAGAGCAACACCAAACATGATGAATCCCAAGCTGAGATTCATGATGAAAATGTTTTTATCATCAAATTTAAGATCTGCATTATCTAGCTCTTTATCTTCAACACATGATGATAACAAGAGTAAAACAAAAATGGAGAAAAACCATAAAAGACGGTTTCTAGTGATTTTTTTCATTAGCAAAACGTTTAACAACTAAATGCGTTCGGTTCCATCGAATAAAAATACGATTATAAATGACCTTAAACTCCATTTTAAAAGTAATTCCTGATATTTTAAAAGACGTATATTGCACCATTAATTTACCAAATTCATAAATTCAATCATGAAGCTGTTCTCTTGTTTTTTAGTTGCAATTATCATTTTGACCAACTCATTTTCTCAAGCGCAAAATAATACGACAAGAGATTTGAAAAAAAATATTTTTTCAGGAAACATTGGAGGAACATCATCTATTCTAGGAATCAACTATCAAAGATTTATCGGAAATAACTTAGCAATTGAATTTGGTTTGGGTTTAATTGGAATAGGTACTGGACTCACCATTTACCCCAAAGGTTTAACAGATAATGGGGCAAGATTTTATACAGGAATCAAGCTCAATAGTATCGCACTGGTAGATGTCGGCGGGGGAACTGTTACCTACTTGCCATTTGGAATCACTTTCTTCTCAGAGAGCCCCTTTATTATTGGTTTTGACATAGGTCCTGCATACGGAAAACTTACCTCAAGTTCCTTTGGTGGCCAAACATCTGAAACAACTTATTTTTATGGTTTTGGTAATTTGAAAATAGGTGTCAGGTTTTAAAGTATACTTACGTTTCAATTTATTAAAATAAAATTCTTTATCCCAATTTAACAATTAATGAATATTAATGAAATAATGGCTTTTTTTAAATAAGTAAATAGAGTACATTTGAACTAATGTTATTATCAGAAATTCAAGATATTACAAGGGCTTTTAACCCCGTTTCGTTGAACGAAATGGATAAAGTCAAACTCATGAGGAGGGTAGACACAAAGTTTGCCATATCAGAAAAGAATTTTAGAGACGTTTTTATTAAATTGAAAGATGAATATAACATTCTAGAGGTTAATAACGACAAGTTTTCAGAATATGAAAGTCTTTATTTCGATCAAAGTGACTTGATCTTTTACAAGGATCATCACAGAGGAAAAGCAAATAGATTGAAAATTCGAATTCGAAAATACAAAAGCAATGATTTGTCTTTTTTAGAGGTCAAAAAAAAACTTAAAGGACAAACCGTTAAATCAAGAATACCATCCAATACTTGGAGTGAAGATTTCACTTCAAATGAACGTGAATTCCTATCCCAACTCTATCCAAATCACTCGAATTTAATTCCGAGCCTTGAGAATAAATTCGTGAGAATTACGCTTGTTCACAAGGAAAATATTGAAAGATTAACATTCGACCTTAATTTATCTTACAAAAAAGATGGTCAAACCATTGAAATGGCAAATCTTGTTGTTTGCGAACTCAAACAAGAAAAAATAAATAGATTAAATTCCTTCTATAATGCAATGAAGAAGCAATTGGTTCGTCCACTTAGGGTAAGCAAATATTGTCTTGGGATTATGGAATTCTATTCATCAAAACAAATCAAATCGAATCGTTTTAAAAAGAAAACATTACAATTAAAGAAAACATTATGTTGATAAACTTTATTCTAAAAAAGAAAATGGAAGACCCATTGACCTTACAATGGTTTGATGAAGATTTTTACCTGCTCATTATGCGTTTGGCGATTAATATGGTGTTTATCACGATTTTGATTCGCTTTCTGTATTATGAAAAGACAAGACGAAAGGATTACCTTTTTACCTATTACTTAATTGGGACCATAACGTTTTTTCTCTGTTTTGGATTAAAAAAATTGGATATTGATACCGGTATGGGGCTGGGTCTCTTCGCTATTTTCGGTATAATTAGATACCGTACGGATGCCATAGAAATCAAGGAGATGACCTACCTATTTCTAATTATTGGGCTGAGTGTGGTAAATGCACTGGCGTCGAATAAGTTGAGTATTGCTGAAATGGGTCTCATCAATGTGTTTATGGTGATTCTCACCTATATTCTTGAATTTGTTTGGTTAATGAAACACGAAACAAGAAAAACCATAACCTACGAAAGAATTGATTTGATAAAACCAGAAAATGCGGCTGAAATGAAGAAAGACCTTGAAGTTAGAACTGGACTTTCATTGAATAGATTTGAAATTGGAAAAATTGATTTTTTGAACGATACAGCCCAAGTTCGCGTTTATTATTATGCTGAAGAGCAAGAATTTTCTGATTATCACGTTCAATAGGAAAGCAATTACCGCATGAGATCCCTCTTGCTACCCCTTTCTTGGATCTATTCATTAGTGATTTTCATAAGAAATAAACTCTATGATTTAGGTGTTATTGAATCCAATAAAATCAATAGAAGTATTGGTATCGGGAATTTATCAATGGGAGGCACTGGAAAAACACCACTTACTCAATATCTTGCTCAATGGCTTATTGAAAACAATCAAGTCGTTTATATCCTAAGTCGAGGATATAAAAGATCGACCAATCAAAATATTCTTGTAAAAGAATCACACCTAAGCCATGAAGTTGGTGACGAACCATTGATGTACAAAAAAAGATTTAAAAACAAGATAAATGTACTGGTATCAAAAAACAGATGGTTAGGCAGTGTAGATGTTAAAAAGAACAATTCCAATGCGTTTTTACTTTTTGACGATGTCTACCAACACCGAAAGGTAATAACCGATTTTTCAATCATTACCACTCCTTTTAACGATTTATTTGTTGATGACATGTTGCTGCCAGCCGGAAGGCTAAGAGAACCCAAAAAAAATGTCAACCGCGCTTCTTGCATACTCGTTACACGATGCCCCGAGAGCATGAGTCAAGATAAGATAACGCACATTAAAAATAAATTAAGTGAATACAATAAACCACTTTTCTTTAGCTCCATAAGCTATGAAGCGTTTGTTTGTTTTGGCGAAAAAATCAGAGAAATTAGTAGGGTGTTATTGGTGACAGGGATTGCGAAAAACGAAAATTTAATTGCGCATATACAAAACACTTATGAAACGACTACGATTTCTTACCCCGACCATTATCGTTATACCTTGGATGACATTAAGGATATCCATCAAAAATTTAATAGCTTTGCAAGTGAACATACGATAATTCTAACTACAGAAAAAGATATGGTTAGAATGTTGGAATTCGAGGAGTATATCGATACAAATAAATTACCGATGTATTACCAACCTATTTCAATTAACGTTCACAATGAAAAAGAATTTACATCATTAATTAAAGAATATGTTGGAGAAATTTAATGAATCAGCTGATTATATAAGATCTAAAACTACAATAAATCCATCTGTTGGAATTATACTAGGAACCGGACTAGGTGGTCTTGTTAACGAAATAAATATTGTTGATGAAATACCATATGAAGATATTCCTAATTTTCCGGTCTCGACTGTTAAAGGCCATTCGGGAAAACTGATATTTGGAGATCTCGGAGGAAAGAAAGTCATGGCGATGCAAGGTCGGTTTCACTATTATGAAGGTTACACGCTTCAAGAGGTTACCTTTCCCGTTCGCGTAATGAAAATAATGGGTATTGAGAATTTATTTGTTAGCAATGCATCAGGAGGTGTTAATCCGGATTTTGAAATTGGAGAAATAATGATCCAAAATGACCATATTAACCTTTTTCCTAGCAATCCATTAATAGGAAAGAATATTGATGAATTGGGAACAAGATTCCCTGACATGAGTGAAGCTTATGACCCAAGACTCATTGAAATAGCTTCAGATATTGCCAAAGAAAATGACATCAAAGTATCCTATGGTTGCTATGCAGGACTAACGGGGCCAACACTTGAAACACCTGCAGAATACAAATATGTTTTTAATATTGGTGCTGACGCTGTGGGTATGTCAACAGTTCCTGAAGTTATTGTTGCGCGCCACATGAACATACCCTGTTTTGCCATCTCAATCATCACGGATTTAGGTGTTCCTGGAAAAATTCAAAAAGTAAGTCATCAAGATGTAATAGAGGTGGCTGCAAAACAAGAGCCAAAAATGACTCTTATTATGAGGGAATTAATTGCACGCATATAACATGAACGATACTGTAAGAGAAAAATATGAGGCTGTTATTGGCCTTGAGGTTCATGCTCAACTCTTGACCAATTCCAAAGCGTATTCTTCTGATGTAAATGAATATGGTTCGACACCGAATTCGAATATCAGTCCTGTTACACTTGGCCATCCGGGAACCCTTCCGGTAATGAATAAGAAAACGGTTGAATATGCTATTAAGCTTGGACTTGCCATGAATTGTGAAATTGCCGATTACCAATTCTTTGCTCGTAAAAATTATTTTTACCCAGATTTACCAAAAGGATATCAAATCACGCAGGACAAAACTCCAATTTGCACCAATGGATTTATTGATTTAAAATCTGAAGATGCTAAAGAAAATCGAATTGGTATTACTCGGATTCACATGGAGGAAGATGCGGGAAAAAGTATTCATGATGTTGACATCTATGATACACTTGTAGATTTAAATCGTGCAGGAACTCCTCTTTTAGAAATTGTAACAGAACCCGATTTAAGAAGCTCAGCAGACGCGTATCAATATCTCACAGAGGTGAGAAAGCTTGTGAGGTATTTAGAAATCTGTGATGGAAACATGGAAGAAGGATCTATGCGTTGTGATGCGAATATCTCAGTTAGAATAAAGGGAGCAAAAAAGCTTGGTACAAAAGTTGAAGTCAAGAATATGAATTCAATAAGAAATGTTCAAAAAGCCATTGAGTACGAAATTATTCGTCAAATAGATGTCTTAGAAGCTGGCGGCACTTTAAGCCAAGAAACACGTGGATTTGATGCTCTAGATAATTCAACCATTGCCATGCGCTCCAAAGAAGCAGCCAATGATTACCGATATTTTCCTGAGCCAGACCTACAACCCTTATTTGTTGATGAAAAACAAATAGCCGAAATCCGTTCAGAAATGCCTGCTTTACCAAAGGAATTGTTTGATAAGTATGTACAAGAATTTAAACTGACACCTTATGACGCGAATAATTTAACCGACAGTAAGGAAATCGCATTATTTTTCGAGGAGGTTATCACACACAACAAGAACTATAAATCAGCAGCCAACTGGATTATGGGAGATGTCAAATCCTATCTTAATGAAAATGGAGTTCAAATTGATTCTTTTCCAATTCCTGCTCGCAAAATCAGTGAGCTCATCAATCTTATTGACGACGGTAAAGTGTCAAGTACAGCAGCATCTCAAAAAATATTTCCTGAAATGCTCAAATCACAAGAATCTGTGCAAGAAATTGCTGAAAGACTTAACATTATTCAAGTTTCAAACGAAGGAGAACTCGCAGGCTTTATTGACGAAGTCATCAGAAGTAATACTTCAGAAGTTGAACGATATAAAAATGGTGAAAAACAGCTAGTAGGTTTCTTTATGGGACAGCTCATGAAAGTTTCTAGAGGGAAGGCTGACCCAAAAGTTGCCAATGCTCTATTGAGAGAAAAGCTAAATGCTATTTAACTATGAAATATTTAATTTTTACTTTTCTAATTGGTTTAATTTCATGCGGAGAATCAATAGATACAGATGTATTCATTGAACGTGAGAAAATAGTTAACGACGTTGTTATTAGTGGGAAAATCAAAAACGGTGCAGGCTTAGAGATTTCTCTTGAGGCGCCTCTTCTTCAATCAAGAGGAACAAAAGTGCAAGTTGTAAAGGGAATAATTGATAAAAATGACTCATTTAAACTCAATACTCAAGTACCTGGACTTGGTTACTATCTATTAAAGTTAAATTCAAAAGAATCAGATACCCTAGAATTGACATTGAATAATGGAGATCAGCTTAGCTTGAATACCTCGGTAGCGGAATTTACTTCGAAACCAAATTATTCAGGCGTATCTTGGGCTGAAGACGCAAACAACTACCAAGAAATATTAAATTCTCCCCTTTCAAAAGAAAACCTTTCATCTTATGCCTCTAAGCGCATGAAAGAAAACGTAATAAACCCCTTTAACATTATTCATTCAATGCACCTTATGAATGATGAGAATGACTATAATGAAGCTCGAATCCAAATCTTTTTTGAGGTAGCCAATGCTTTTTATTCCAACTATCCTGGAAGTGAACCTTCCAAGAACTTCCAAAAGCAAACTGTTTTTCTCAGGAAATACATGGAGAACAATGCCTTTTATAATGTACCCGAGATTTCGCTAAACACCCCGAATAATGAAATTCTCAATCTTTCAGATTTAAAAGGAAAATATGTTTTGGTTGATTTTTGGGCATCTTGGTGTGGTCCTTGTAGAAGAGAAAACCCAAACGTAGTTAAATTGTATAAAGAATATCGAAAAAAGAATTTCACTGTATATTCTGTATCATTGGATGAAGATGACACGAAATGGAAGCAAGCCATAAAAATGGATAATCTTATCTGGCCTAACCATGTGAGTGATTTAAAAGGATGGAAATCTCCTGTTGTTCCTATGTTCAATATACAAGGTATTCCATATACTGTTTTAGTCAATCCTGAAGGTAAAATTATCGGAGTAAACCTCAGAGGAAAAGAACTTGAGAATAAACTCAAACAAATATTTAAATCTTAATTATGAAATTATTAAATGTCTTTTTTGTTATTTTCTTTTTGAATGCTTCTGCGCAAAAAGCAGAACTAAATTTGTCAGGTTCGATTTTTAATTCTCCTACAGATAGCCTTTTTATTGCACAGCTTTTTAACAAAGGAGAATACAAATATTATGATACTATAATTTTGGATAAAAAAGGGAACTTTAATACCAGTACTACACTTCCAAATCAAGATTATTATATTGCAAAAATTGGCACCTCTGATTTGCATTTAGTCGTTAGAGAAAAAAATGATATTAAAATTTATGGGGATGGTCGTAAACTGAACGAGTTCTGTAATATTTTAGGATCTGAAGAATCAAATGCCATGAATAAGTTTGATAAAACTGTCAAAAAATGGCAAGCCAAAAATGATTCTGCAATGGTTGTAATTTCTAAGGATAAAGAAAAAGAAAAAGAGATTAATGATTATATGGCTAAAGAATATTATAATTTCCAAAATAAACTTAAATCCTTCGTTGGATCCAATCAAAATTCAGCGGCATTAATTATGGCACTTGGATCAGTAAATATGGAGCAAGAAACGGATTCGTATGAAACCATAATAAATCAAATCAATAAATCTTTTCCAAATAGTGTAACGGTAAAACAATATGTCAAGCAGTTCGAAGCTTACAAAAAAAAGAAAGAAGAAGATTTGCCTTTAGCAATCGGAAAAGTTGCACCAGATTTTGAAGAACTCGGAGTTGATCGAAAATCAAAAATAAAACTTTCTGACCTTCGAGGCCAAGTTGTTTTAATCGATTTTTGGGCATCATGGTGTGGTCCTTGTCGACGTGAAAATCCAAATGTGGTAAAAACTTATGAAAAATATAAAAAAGATGGTTTCACTGTAATGAGTGTTTCTCTCGACAAAGACGTGAAAAAATGGAAAGATGCTATTTCCGCAGATCAGCTTTCTTGGCCCAATCATGTTAGTGATTTAGGAGGATGGCAAAGTAAAGTATCCCGCTTGTATCAAGTGGGAAGTGTACCCTTCACTATTTTATTAAATAAAAAGGGTGAAATCATTAAAAAGAATCTCAGAGGGCCAGCACTAGAGGCAGAGTTAGAAAAAATATTTGGTCATTGAAACTAATTGAACTAAATAGCAATAAAAAAGTCTATTTCGCCTCTGACTTTCATTTGGGAGCACCCAATAACGATGAGAGTAGAAAGAGAGAAAGAAAAATTATTGATTGGTTAAACCATATTCAAAAAGATGCAGAGATATTGTTTCTTGTTGGAGATATTTTTGATTTCTGGTATGAATATAGAAAAGTAGTTCCAAAAGGATTTGTTAGAATTCAAGCCAAAATAGCCGATATGGTTGATGCTGGGATTCAGGTTTATTTTTTCCTTGGTAATCACGATATGTGGATGAAAAAGTATTTCACAGAAGAGCTCGGTGTGATTATGATTGAAAATGAACTTGAGATAAAGATCAACGACAAGTCTTTTTATATTTCTCATGGAGATGGTCTTGGTCCAGGAGATTATGGATACAAGTTCATTAAAAAAGTATTTAGAAATAAAATATGCCAATTTTTATTTTCAATGGTTCATCCGTCTTTATCATTATCAGTTGCTAATTTTTTCTCAAAAAGAAGCCGATCATATACAGGTAAAAATGATGAAACCTTTAGCAAAAAGGAAAATGAATGGCTCTATCAATTTTGTGCAGAAAAACTAAAGATGAAACACTACGATTATTTTATTTTTGGGCACCGTCACCTTCCCATGGAAATATCAATTGATAAATCCCAATATATAAACCTGGGTGAGTGGATGAATTTTCAGTCTTTTGCTTCTTTTGACGGTTTACATATAGGCTTGTCCGTATGGAACAATGAAAGTGTTGACGATTTTAAAGGCATTAAATTATAATGATTATAGCGGTTCCTGATATTGATTGTTTAGAACATGTAATAAGTGAACACCGTGATTTTTTTAGCCAGCATAAATGCTATGCTTTTAATGGAGAAATGGGTGTTGGGAAAACCACTCTAATTCAAAAAATACTTCTAATGCATGGCGTGAAACAACTTCAAGGTTCCCCAACATATTCAATAATAAATGAATATCAATCGAATGAAGGAATTGATTTATTTCATCTTGATTGCTATCGTATAAAGAACGATCTAGAAGCATTTGAACTCGGATTAGAAGAATTATTGAACAAAAAAAATCCTATCTTTATAGAGTGGCCAGAAAAAGTAAGTGCTTTTCTCCCATCAGATACCATTTGGTTGCGACTTAATGTTTCTGAAAATCATATTAGAACTATAGAAATAGCTGATGAATACTGATCCAGAACTTCTCAAAAAATTAATTCAAAAAGGCAGTTTTCTTCCCAAAGAAGAAATGCTGGAAGTTGAACGAAAAAAAGGCAGTCTATTCATAGGCATACCGAAAGAAACCTCTTTTCAAGAGCGTCGCGTTGCGCTTGTTCCCGAAACCGTTTCTTTACTCGTCGCGCATGGCCATGAGGTCAAGGTTGAATCAAAAGCCGGAGAAGGTGCTAACTTTAGTGATAGCGACTACAGTGAAGCCGGAGCGCAAATTTGTAAAAGCCGCAAAGAAATTTATGAATGTAATATTGTTTTCAAGGTAACTCCCCCATCAGACGATGAAGTAGATTTAATGCCTGGAAATCAAACCTTTATTTCTGCATTACAAATTTCAATTCAACCAAAACAGGTTTTAACGAAACTGATAAAGAAAAAAATCACAGCCATTGCCTGGGATTATATTCAAGACGAAGAAGGCGTTTTCTCTGTAGTTCGAACGGTCGGAGAAATAGCAGGAAATACATCCATACTAATTGCAGGTGAATTGATTTCTTCATTTTCTTCTGGTAAAGGGATGATGTTGGGAGGTATAGCAGGGGTTCAGCCCACTGAGGTAGTTATTATAGGAGCTGGCACTGTCGGTGAATTTGCGACAAGAGCAGCTTTAGGCCTAGGAGCCTCTGTAAAAGTTTTTGACAATCGCCTCTCAAAATTACGTCGATTACAAAATGATATAGGACAGCGCGTCTACACCTCTATTATTCAACCAAAAGTTCTTGCAAAGGCCATAAGAAGAGCAGACATTGTCATTGGAGCCTTGAGATCTTCAGTTGGAAAAACACCTTGTGTAGTTACGGAATTAATGATTCAAGAAATGAAATCCGGATCTGTGATTGTTGATGTTAGTATTGACCAAGGTGGGTGTTTTGAAACCTCTAGAATTACGAATCATGATGACCCGACCTTTGTTAAACATGGAGTAATGCATTATTGCGTTCCAAATATTGCCTCACGTGTCTCGAGAACGGCATCATTTGCCATTTCCAACATATTTTCGCCACTACTTCTAGAAATGGGTGAACGAGGAGGAGTTGTTGATCTCATCCGATCTCATTCTGGTTTTAGAAATGGCGTATACATCTACAAAGGAATATTAACCAATGAGGTACTTGGTAAAGTTTTCAATTTAAATTATAAGGACATCAACCTTATTCTTCCTGGAATATAATGTATCCCATAGTCGCGTTAGACCTTCCCAAAACTGAACTCCAGATTAAGCAGAAAGGTGAACAGCTTTATGTAAACTGTTTAATTCGTAAAAAAGCCATCCTTCTTACTCCTGAAGAATGGGTTAGACAACATTTTATTGCATTCTTTATTAAAGAACTTAGCTATCCTCAGGGGTTAATGAGTGTAGAAAAAAATATCAAATATGGAGATCTAGACAAAAGATGGGATTTGGCTGTATTTAATACCAATCAAGATTGTTTTTTATTGATGGAGTGTAAAGCTCCAAATGTTAAAATCACTAAAACAGTATTTGAGCAGTCATTACTGTATTACAAAAAGCTTCAAGCTGATTACCTCGTAATGAGCAATGGATTGAATCACGTCATCATGAAAAAAAACAAGTCCTCCAATCGGTTTGAGAAAATCGATGTTTTTCCTAATTATATCAGTTCTGAATAAAATTATAATCTCCCGACTTCATTTTATGATATTCACGAACTAAGAATGCGATTTGCATTCTCATTGCGTCAAATGCTACTTCGGTTTCAGCAGTGATTTCCTTACCTCTTATTCTCAGTTGAAGTTTCATATACATGGCATGTAATATCACTTCTATATCATGATTTTCCTTCAAGTCTGATTTAGATCTATATTCTGGAATATATCCAGATGCTGCTTCACAAAGGGTTTTGTATTTACTTTCTTTATCCATCGTGAGTAATGTATTGTGCAAAAACACCAACTCTCGAAATACTTCCATTACCCGATCAATATGTCCTTTTTTATCAAGCTTGGCACCCTTCATTTCGTTTATAATTTCCCTATACCAATTTCGATATTGTCCCTCAAAAGAACGATCTGGCAAATTGGGTAGAACAAATACTTCCATGAGATCATCCAGATCGAATTTAAATGACCTGATAATATCCTCTAACTGAAAAAGATATAAAATGTATTCAGCAATATTCTCTTTCTCTTTTTTTTTAGCAATTAGCATAACTATAAATCTTCTTCAAGCTTTTTTTGCTCCGAGTTTAAAAAATCAATAAAGGAACCGCTTACATTCATTTTAGGGTGTATGTAATTGATTTGCTGCCCCGATGAATAGCCCATTAGAATATCTATTCCGTGCTTTTCAGAAAACATCTTTCCAAAGGCTTCGAGTTTTTTATTAATCTCTTCAAGTTTCTTCATCATATCTCCCTCCAGTTTAGCTCCTTCTCTTTGTTGATATTGAACAATCTCTTGTTCCATTTCACCTGCTCTTTGCTGAACCTTCATCATTTCATTTTCAGAAAGTAAGCCTGCCTGAATATCCTGTTGCTTCTTGGTTACATAATTTTGATATTTCTGGGTTTTGCTTTGAATTTGACTTTGATATGAAGTTTGCTTTGCGGTTAAACTCGCTTCCGCTTTTCGATAATATTCAAATCCAGTTTTGATACTATCATTATAATAAAAAGCCATAATAAAGCCGGTTGAATCTTGTGATACCAAGTTCACTGGTTTCTCGACTACCTTTTGTTTTTCATTAGAATCCCCGCAAGACACCATTAATGATACGAGAAAAATAAATGCTATTTTATTCATTTTTATACTTATTATATTCATTTATAAAATCACTCCTCATGGAAACAAACCGCGTTAGGCATGAATGCAAAAATTTCGAATTCACAAGATTATCAAAAAAATTTAAATTATCTATCAGATTTTCATCAATTTTATACGTCTGAGCATACTGATCAAGACTTATTTTCAATAGGTATTTCTGGTTGTATTGATGAATTTCAATTAAAAACCTTTCGTGAGGTATTTTTTTTATTAGCCGCATATTTCGGTAACAAAATTACACGAATTCTTTAACTAATTTCATTTGAAATTTGAAACCACTTTGTTTGGACAATTCAAAACCGATCTCCCTCATATAAATATCTGTCTCATTGTAATGCCATCCAATGTATAAGTCAGATTCAGAGCTGCTTATTGAAGCAATCAAAATCAAAAACTTATTTAACTCCTTTAGAGAAGCAGAATTTAAATAATCAATTTGAAGATTTACGATGGTTTTAGATGGCTTATTCGATTTAAATTCTTCTACCCATTGATTAATTTGCATCCAAAACTCAGCATTCTGATCTAGGATGATTTTCCCAGACATTTGAATATCCCCATTATTTTTAAAATGCACAAGGGGTGATGTGGCAGATGCGGTGATAAATAAGTCGTTCATTTGATAGTTTGAGTGTTGCAATTTACTCATTTTAAATTATATATGCTGAATTATGTTTCTTCTATTGCATTCTTCTTGAACTTTATTTAGAATCATTCTAAAATACCATAAAAAAGGTATTGTGTAAACTGAACATCTTTATCAATTTTGTAAAAAAATTTATAAAGTGAAAAATAGCATTGCATTACTCTTTATCTGCCTCTTTTCAATGGCGTATTCCCAAACAAATAATTACTCTATTTCAGGATTTATTATTACGAATAATAAAAGTGTAAATGGTCAGGTATCGATTAAGAATCTTCATCAAAATAAGACAGCGAATGATAAAGGTTATGTGAAATTCGAGAATCTAACGAATGGTATCTATTATTTAAACATTCATGCACCGGGGTATACGACTATTGAAGATACCATTCAATTAAAAGGAGAAGATATTGTTGACCTTTTTTATGAACTACAAGAAAATATAACACAGCTTCCAGAGGTTTTTGTTGGTTCCGAATCTATGACGGGTGGTGAATTAGGCATACGAAAATTACCAGGTTCTGCTTATTATATATCCCCCCTTGAAATCGAAAAATTTAATTACTCCGATATTCATTGTGTTTTAAAGTCAATTCCTGGAGTAAATATCCAAGAAGAAGATGGTTATGGTTTACGTCCAAATATTGGCTTGAGAGGTTCGGGAGTTTCGCGATCGAGTAAGATTACTTTAATGGAAGATGGTATTTTAATGGCACCTGCCCCCTACTGCGCTCCCTCTGCTTATTATTTTCCTACTACTGGAAGAATGTATGCGGTAGAAGTTCTAAAGGGAAGCAGTCAAATAAAATATGGACCATTTACTACTGGAGGAGCATTAAACTTGATTTCCACCCCCATACCGCAAAATCTATCAGGTAAAATAAATATAACGGGCGGAAGCTTTTGGGGAAGAAATATTCATGGATATATTGGAAATACGCACGGGAACTTTGGATACCTCGTTGAATCTTTTAATTATGGTTCCAATGGATTTAAAAAATTAGATAATGGAGGAAACACAGGATTCAACAAAAATGACTTTATCACGAAGCTTCAATTTACGTCAAAGGCCGATGCAAGGATTAATCAATCTGTTTTAATAAAGCTTGGTTACTGTCAAGAAACTTCTAATGAAACCTATGTAGGACTGACCGATAATGATTTCGAAATAAGTCCATACAGAAGGTATGCAGGTTCTCAGATGGACGTAATGAATTCAACGCAAAACCAGCTTTCTTTAACGCATAAGATAAAGCCAAGAAAAGGATTGAACTTGGTTACTACATTTTACAGAAACAATTTCCAGAGAAATTGGTACAAACTCAGTTCTGTAAGAGATAGCTTGAACAATAAGGTGGGTATTAGTAGCATTCTTTCATCACCCGATAACCATCAAAGACATTATGACTTGTTGACCGGAACCTCCTCCGTTTCCGGAGAATCTTTTTATGTTAAAGGCAATAATAGATCCTACTATGCACAGGGAATTCAAAGTGCCCTAAACATGAATTTTAAAACCGGTCAAATAAACCACGAAATACAAGTAGGAATTCGTTATCATCAAGATGAAATGGACCGTTTTCAGAATCAAGATCAATATTCAATGAACGACGGAGTCATGTTTCAAACCACTGTGGGCGAATTAGGTACTGAAAGTAATCGGGTAAGATCAGCATATGCCCTTGCGTCCCATATTCAATACAATTTAAAATACAATAATTTAGACATTACCCCTGGGCTACGGTATGAGAAAATTGATTTGAGGGAAGTTGATTATGGTAAAGCTGATCCAGATAGACAAGGAATAGACCTAAACTTCAAGGAAAACGCTATTCAAGTATTCGTGCCAGGAATAGGATTTAATTATTCTTTAAATTCGAAAACATCAATTTATGGAGGAATACATAAAGGATTTGCTCCTCCAGGAGTTACTGAAGGATCACTTCCTGAAAAAAGTATTAATTACGAGTTAGGAACAAAACACTTTAGCCATAACATTAATTTTCAAACGGTCTTGTTTTATACAGATTACAAGAACTTACTAGGAAATGACTTGGCCGCAACGGGTGGAAATGGATCTGGCACTTTTTATAATGGAGGAGCAGCAAGAACGTTGGGAGTAGAACTCTTTGCCACAATGCAAACTTTAAAGATGTTTAAGATTAAAAGTGAATTCACAATGCCTATTACTTTATCGTATACCTATACCAATGCAGAATTTTCATCATCATTCGATAGTGACTTTGAAAGCTGGGGGAATGTATATGAAGGATATGAATTCCCATATCTTGCCAAGCATCAAGTGTCAGGAAGGTTAAGTCTATGTTACGATAAATTTGAATTCTATCTTAATGCAAAATACAACTCTACGATGAGGGCTCAGGCCGGAAATGATGAAATATCTTTGGTCGAAAACATTCCTGGATATCTCATTGTTGATGGTGTTCTCAAATATCACATCAACGAAAAAATTTCTATCAATTTAAATATCCAAAACCTGACCAATAAAGCATACGTAGTTGCTTTAAGACCTGCAGGATTGAGACCTGGTTTACCTAGGATTATTCAATTTGGAATTCATGCCAACTTATAAAATTTAAATTATTTTCGTATCAATAACCCCAAGAATATCAACTATTTAAATTTTTTGTTCTAATTTCGAGGCGAATTAATATATAAACAGAAAGAACAGATTTTTTCTATGACAAGTATTTTTGTTGCCAAATTAGATTTTGGTGTAAGCAAGGAGCAATTAACCGAATTGTTCGAAGAATATGGGAAGGTAAACAAAGTAAATATACCAACCGACAAAGACACCGGTAAACCAAGAGGGTTCGCATTTGTTGAAATGTTTGACGCTGACGAAGCTAAAAATGCCATATCGGCACTTGATGGCTATGAAATTAATAATAGACATTTAGCAGTCAAAGAGGCAGAAAACAGAAATGACCGATCTCGTCCATCAAATACTGGAAATAGAGACCAAAGATCATCACACACTTCGGCACCGAGACAAAATAACAATACAGACCAATCGGATTCAACTCCAATAGAAGAATCAAAAAACGAACCTCGTAAGAAGTCCTTTAAAGGAAAATCTAAAGGTTATGATTCCGATCAAGGAGGAGGAGGCAAAAAAGCAAAAAAAATGACTGCGCACAAGAAAAGTGGCAAAAACTTCCGTTATTTTGATGATGACGAACCAATTGAAGGAGGGCTTTTTTCTTTTGATTCAGATGATGACGAATCAGCGGAATAGTATAATTAGTATCACCTTATTTAGTTTCGTTATTTTTGTGTAATTCCATGCACCGAGATTTTACATCATACCTATCACATCCAGTCTTTAAAGTAATAAAGAAATATCTTGAAGATAATGAAGGTTCTGCTTTTGTTATCGGAGGATTTGTTCGGGATTTATTGCTTGAAAAAAAATCAAAAGATATTGACATAGTTGTTTATGGTGATGGTCTTCAATTTGCCGAGAATGTTGCTGAAATATTACGCGTCAAGAAAGTTTCTGTATTTAAAAATTTTGGGACTGCACATTTTCGATATAAGGACGTTGATGTAGAATTTGTTACCGCTCGAAAAGAGTCCTATTCAAAGGACTCGAGGAATCCGAAAGTGTCTCCTGGGTCTTTAAAAGATGATCAATACAGAAGAGATTTCACTATTAATGCCTTAGCCATAAACCTACACCCCAGTTCATTTGGTGAGCTTATTGATCCTTTCAATGGGGAAACAGATATTGAGAACGGAACAATTAGAACTCCTTTAGATCCTTCCGAAACCTTCAGTGATGATCCATTGAGAATGTTGAGAGCAATTAGGTTTGCCAGTCAGCTTGACTTTAAAATTGACATTTCATGTCTAAAATCTATTCGAGATCAATCCGAAAGAATTAAAATTATTTCACGAGAAAGAATTACTGATGAGATTAATAAAATATTAATGAGTCCTTGTCCATCAAGAGGATTTAAGCTATTAAAATCAACGGGCCTACTTGAATATATTTTTCCAGAATTACTTGAATTATCCGGAATTGAAACCATTAACGGGAAAAGCCATAAGGACAATTTCTTGCATACACTTCAGGTGGTTGACAATGTCTCAAAAACTTCGGATAAGCTTTGGTTAAGGTGGTCTGCACTACTACATGATATCGCTAAACCGCCAACGAAAAGATTTGACAAAAAAATTGGTTGGACATTTCATGGTCACGAAGAATTGGGTTCAAAAATGGTGCCCCGAATATTCAAGTACCATCGTCTTCCTTTGGATGCTAAAATGAAATATGTTCAAAAACTAGTTAGACTTCATCTTCGCCCAATAGCATTGGTAAAAGGGTCGGTAACTGATACGGCAATAAGGCGATTATTGAATGAAGCAGGTGAGGATGTTGAAGACCTCATGTTATTGTGTAATGCTGATATCACCTCCAAAAATGAATTTAAGGTAAAGCGTTACCAAGAGAACTTTAAATTGGTTTCAGAAAAACTTCAAGCCGTTGAAGAAAAGGATAAAATTCGTAATTTTCAACCACCTGTTAAAGGTGAAGAAATCATGAAATCATTTAATCTAGGCCCATGTTATGAAGTTGGGGTTATAAAAAGTAAAATAAAAGAGGCCATTCTTGAAGGTGAAATTCCAAATTCCTATGATGACGCCAAAGCTCTAATGTTGACTATTGGTAGAGAAATGGGGCTAGAAATCAAAGAATCACTCAATTAACATGTATTAATAATTATGCCTGGATTAAAATTTAGAATTCTGTTAGACTCCAAAAATAATGAGGAAATATTTCATGATATACTCGTTTCCGATGGTGAAGATTTTGAAACTTTCTTTCAAACCATTATTAATTCATTTGAATTTAAAGGAGATCAAATGGCCAGTTTTTATGTTTCAAACGAAAATTGGGATAAGGGCGAAGAGATCAGTTTACTAGATTTGACTGAAGGAGAAGAGTCTCAGGTTCAAATTATGAAAGACACAAAAGTTAGAGATCATTTGTCGGATCCAGATCAGAAATTTATTCTCGTTTATGACTTTTTAAAAATGTGGATTTTTCTAATTGAATTGATTGGAATCCAAGAAGATACTCCTGATACGCCTCAACTTATGCTTTCTGTTGGTTCAAATCCCCCAGAAGAATCCAAAGAGCTTTCAGATGACTTTCAAATGATCACCGAATCAATTGAAAATAGCGAAGATGATGATTTTGGATTCAATGATTTTGAAGATGGTTTCTCTGATGATGATCTTAATTCATTAAATTAGCCTTAAGTCCTTTTACTATTTAATGCATAAATACATACTATTACTTCTGGCTATCTACTCATTGGGATTTTCCTTGCAGCCATTTGCACAACAAAACACACTCTTGTATTCAGTTAATCATGAAGGTATGGAGCATACGTCTTACTTATTCGGCACGATGCACGTAATGAGTGAAGAAAGATTTTTCTTTCCAGTCGATATTGAAAAATATCTTTCAAAATGTAATGCCCTGTGTTTGGAAATTAAAAATGTCTCTGAACAGTCTATCGATCCTTCTTCACTATTTGATTCAAGCAAACAAATTGAAGACTTTTGTACAGCATCACAATGGGATAGCCTCGTTACATGGGCAGGACGCGACTTATTGATGAGTAAAGAGAATTTTGAGAACAACTTTAAAAACGCAAAGCCTTTTGTGTTGATGCAATTCATGCTACAAAACACTTTGCCTCTTGTTTCGAAATCGCATGAGGAAGAACTTGAGAAATTAGCCGATAGTCTAAATTTAAAACCTCTTGGGCTTGAAACTATTGAAGAACAACTTAATATTTTCAATAGTATTGAATACGCCATCCAAATCGAAATGTTGATGAATCAACTCAGAGAGCTTAACCAAAGTAAGACAGACTTTGAAACCATGGAAACCATATACAATTCTCAAAATTTAGATTCACTTTGCGCATATTCACAATCTGATATCATGAATATGATGCAAGAAGAATTACTTATAAATAGAAACCTAAATTGGATGTCTAAAATTGTTTCTATTATTGATAATCAAAGTGTATTTTTGGCCGTTGGCGCGGCTCATTTGTGTGGAAGTGAAGGATTGATTGAACTTCTATCAAAGCAAGGATATATTATCGAAGGCATTAAACTTTAAATAGGATTTCAGATATAGAAAACCATCTCTAAATTTTAAATTCTCATAAATCCTAATAAAATAATTCAATTGCTATTGCTATTCATCTGTCATTGATTATTTTTGACCCCAAAACAAAGTCTAAATGAGTGTATTAGTCAACAAAAATTCAAAAATTATTGTTCAAGGTTTTACAGGAAGCGAAGGAACATTTCATGCCAGTCAAATGATTGAATATGGAACCAATATCGTGGGTGGAGTTACTCCTGGAAAAGGTGGCCAAACTCATTTAGATAAACCAGTATTTAACTCTGTTTCCGAAGCTGTCACCAAAACAAACGCAGATGTTTCAATCATTTTTGTACCACCAGCTTTTGCTGCAGATGCGATCATGGAAGCTGCAGAAGCAGGTATCAAGGTGATTGTTTGTATTACCGAAGGAATCCCTGTGAATGACATGGTCAAAGCTAAAGCATACATAGATAATTTCGATTGTCGATTGGTTGGACCTAACTGTCCCGGAGTAATTACTGCGGATGAGGCCAAAGTTGGAATCATGCCTGGATTTGTTTTTGAGAAAGGTAAAATAGGTATTGTCTCTAAATCGGGAACTTTAACCTATGAAGCTGCTGATCAAGTTGCTAAAGCCGGTTTGGGAATTACCACAGCAATTGGTATTGGTGGTGATCCTATTATTGGAACAACAACAAAAGAAGCTGTTGAACTATTAATGAACGATCCAGATACAGACGGAATCGTTATGATTGGTGAGATAGGAGGAAACCTAGAAGCCAATGCTGCCAAATGGGTAAAAGAAAACGGAACCAAACCAGTAGTTGGCTTTATTGCGGGAGAAACAGCACCTAAAGGGCGAACAATGGGGCATGCTGGAGCAATTGTAGGAGGTACTGACGACACCGCCGAAGCCAAAAAACGAATCATGAGAGAATGTGGCATACATGTGGTTGATTCACCAGCTCAGATTGGCGCAAAAATGCTAGAAGTAATAAATGGCTAATCTTAATACAGATTAGTTCCAGAAATCCCAAGTAATTCCAACACGAACGGCTACTTCAGGTAGATATAAACCTTCAACATAATTCCATTGTAGGTCATTCCACAAATAACCTAAATTATTAACTTTCAGAAAAAACCTAAAGGTTTCAATTTCTATGGATGTATAAGCTCCTAAATTAAATATGCTGTTTTGAATATTATTTATATCGATATTCAAGAAATCATAAACCCCCATATTTTCAATAACAGGAATGATATTTGTTTTTGAACTCAAGGAATAAGTTAGGCCAAAAGTCAGCTCCATCTTCTTGTCCTTGAAGACACCCATTTTATAATCTATTGAGCCATATAGATAATGACGAGGAATAATTAATGTTTGATTATTCAATTGGGTGTATTGATATGATTGACGAATATTAAGATGATTCTTTTGGTAAGCAATGGCAAATTTGAGTTGGTGAATATTATTGTCACTTAATGAACTATTGTTCTCCCAATTTAAACTTTGAGAATCAAAATAATAGATGCCTCGTTGAATTCCCAATCCATATGAAAGTGAAATATTCAATAAGTGATTTGTGTCCAAGGTTTGATGGAATCTTGCACTCAATTCTTGTGTATAACTAGATTCCAAATTCATGTTGGAGTTATTATATGCTGTATTATTAGATACATAAAATCGCTGATAAACCTGAGGTATGTTTTTAACTAGACTATTATTGAACTGATAGCTTATGAAACGATTTAAACCAATATTATCCTGCTTGAAAGAGATTACTTGCCTCATTTTCCAGTTTCGAAAAGCGCCTAAAACATTATAGGAGGCAGAGTGATTAAACTTAAATTGCTTCCAATTAAGTTTAAACTTGTGTTCAACATCTAGTTCCAATGTATCCCTAAAAAGTCCCATATTCCGATAATTCCAATAACTGGCTTTTACTCCTATACTATATTGAGAATTACTTGAATTCACCCTCAAACCAGAAAAATGGTCCAATGTGCTTTGTTGAAATTGATCTCTCGAAACCAATGTATCAAAATTTGTATTTTCATAAATACCAATCAAAGTATCTGTTTCATTGAATAGTCTGTTTAAACCAAACACAGATGACTCATTTATATAATTTAAACGAAACTTATCATTATTAATGAGAACCAAATAACTACCTATAGCCGCATTAAAACCTTTTATAGTAGAGTTACAACTTTCTTTAAGGACAGGAATAAACTGAGGGGCGAAAAAATCCAATAGTGAATCATTTAAGACTCCTCCACTCCACTCTCTTTCTATTTTATTCGTTTCCCCGCTAATTAACAAGCCATATGTATCAGACTGCTTTGAAAGTGAAAACCCATAATGAGATTGAGAATATGCTGTATTTCTAAAAAAACCTTCGAGTTTGTTGGTATTGATTTGGGTATTTACAACCCAATTATTAGGTAACACCTGTCCGTATCTAAATGAAACACGTTGTGCCCCTTGGCTTCCAAAAATATAACCAAAGCCAATATGCGGCAATGCACTTATCTCTTGTTTAATGTGTCTCTTATTGAAATGAATCTGATCAATGGTTGATCCTAATGGTCGCGAGATTTCACTTGATAAAAAAAAATGTGGGTTCTCAATTGAAATAAATGATTGATCCAACACTCCAAGCCCTTCATTATTTGAACTCATTGAACCAAATGTGCGAAAATCACTTAAAAGTGTATCAGAAGAATATTCAGAAAAACCGATTTGCGACCTCACTCCGAAGTAAGCAAAAAAAGAAATTAATAATAGAATCAGTCTCATTTCAAAACAAACTTAATAAAAAAAGGGGCCCTGAAGCCCCTTTTAAAATTCTTAAAAAGAATAGAACTATAGTCCGTTTACATGCATTTGCAAACCAGATTTAAGGTTTGACGCCTTGTTATCGTGAATAATATTCTTTTTCGCTAATTTATCAATCATATTGAATACTGCCGGCAGTAATTTAACTGCATCCGCTTTTTTTGCTGTTTCTTTTAAGGTTTTCATCGCATTACGCGTGGTTTTGTGTTGATACTTGTTCAACACCCTTCTTTTTTCATTCGATCTAATTCGTTTAATCGCTGATTTATGATTTGCCATTTTATTTATTTAAGTTCATATTTTAATTCAAAACTGTAGCCCATAGGAGAATCGAACTCCTGTTACCAGGATGAAAACCTGGCGTCCTAACCACTAGACGAATGGGCCAATAAAAGTAGCCCGTAGGGGAATCGAACCCCTGTTACCAGGATGAAAACCTGGCGTCCTAACCACTAGACGAACGGGCCATTAAAATCTCAAAAACTCAATTTGAGAGTGCAAATATATGACGAAATTCTCTAATAACAAGTGAGACATTTGTTTTTTTGAGTGTATAAATAATAAGATTTGTCATAAAATTTCTACATTTTTGAAGTGAACGATTAAAATCACTAGGATTGTCGACAAAAAAAACAACAATTTGGTTCATCATTAACCCCATTTCTGGAACGCGTAGAAAAAAGAAATTACCTACACTTATTCGAAAGCACCTGAATCATCAAAAATTCGATTATCAATTATATTATAGTCAATATAAAGGTCATGCTGCCGAATTAACAAGAGAGGCAGTGTCGAGAAAAATAGACATCGTCTGTGCAGTTGGAGGTGATGGATCAGCACACGAAATCGGAGTAAATTTAATCCATTCTAATTCCTGTTTGGCAATTATTCCAAGAGGCTCTGGTAATGGAATCTCAAATCACATGGGCATCCCCAATCGTACGGTTAGGGCAATCAAATGTCTAAATAATTGTTTTCAACTTCAAATAGATACGGTTGCGGTAAACGATTCTCATTTTCTAGGAATAGGAGGATATGGAATAGATGCATTTATTGCCAAAAAATTTGATCGATCTCGGAAAAGGGGACTAAAAACATATATCAAACATACTGTTCAAGAATTTTACAAGTACAAACCGATACAAGTAGAAATAGAAATTGAAGATAAAAGTAAAAGTGTTGATGCCTTTTTACTATCCATTGCAAACACCTCTGAGCTAGGAAACCGTTTTGCTATATCCCCAAATTCAAGTGTTCAAGATGGGATTATTGAAATGGTTATTGTCAAACCATTCCCAAAATGGACCAGTCCATTTTTAGTTGCACGTTTTATTGGAAAAAAAGGACATAAGTCGAAATTTGTAGAGACCATCAAATTTAAAAAAGCAATTTTAAAATTAAATGATGATCTCGCTCATTATGATGGTGAACATATAAAAGAAGGAAAGACGATTAAAATTGAAGTTGCACCAAAGAGTCTTAACATTATCGTAAATAAGAATAAACTATCAAAAATATAATTATTTAAAGATTGACTAAATTTGAATCGTAAGTCGTAACCCCAATTCAAAAATTGATTGACTATGTTTTTTGTTCTTTCCAAATTACTTCTCTTTCTTCTGTCCCCATTTACTTGGCTGTTAGTTAGTGTTGGTTTGTTTTTTTATATAAAAGATAGGGTTTGGAAAAAAAGATTTATGTGGAGTGCCCTGTTTGTTTTTTTCTTCTTCTCAAATGGTTTTATTGTAAATCGATTGGTTTCTCTATGGGAAATAGAAGGATTACAAATCGAAAAACTGAAGCAACACGAATATGGGATTGTATTATCAGGAATGTTTGAATACAACAAGGATCTAAATAGACTTAGTGCAAGAAGAGGAGTTGACCGAATATGGCAAGCGATTCAGCTTTACAAAAAAAAGAAAATAAATAAGATTGTTATTACAGGTGATTCTGGTTATGTCTTAAAAGAAGGCTTGCATGAGGCCAAGCAATTAAGGCAAGATCTTATTTCGATGGGAATTCCCGAAGAAGACATTATCGTTGAAAATAAATCTCGAAACACCCACGAAAATGCCCATCAAACTCGGTTGATTTTTGAAAAAAAAGGGTTTTCAAAACAAAACCATTTACTTATTACCTCCTCGATGCACATGAGAAGAGCTCTCGCTTGTTTTGAAAAAGAAGGCATAAGTTGCTCACCATTTACTACCGATCATTATTCCATACATAATGAATCAATATCGCTAACTGAATTTATTCCAAGCCAAAACGCTTTTGCGATGTGGGATAAATTAATCAAAGAATGGGCGGGTTATACCATGTATAATATCATGGGGTATTTATGATGAATTTAGCAAATGTAGATGGTGAAGTCAATTACATCAAGTCCTTTTATACTGATCAGAAAGCAAACCGTTTTTTTAAAGAATTAGAGACTTACATCCAATACGAACAAAGAAATATAACCTTATTCGGTAAACAATTTAAATCTCCTCGTTTAGAAGCGTTTTTCACAAAAGAAAATCAAGTTTACAGCTATTCAGGAACGAAGCTAGAAAGCCACGCATTTACGACAACTTTAAAAGAAATTTGTCAGGACCTCGAAAGGTTTACCAATAGGAATTTCAACTCAGTACTTGTGAATGTTTATCGCAACGGTTCTGATGGAAATGGATGGCACGCAGATGATGAAAAAGAGCTTGGTGAAAACCCCTTCATTGCCTCGTTAAGTTTGGGCGAAACAAGAAAAATTAAATTTAGACATAAGGTGCAAAATCATAAATTCTATATCGAGATGCAGCATGGGAGCTTATTAGTCATGAAAGGAACTTTGCAACATCACTGGAAACATCATATTCCTAAAACGAAAAAAGAAATAGGCAAAAGAATTAATTTGACTTTTAGATCAATTAAGAATTGATCCAAGTTCTATTACTCCTGAGAATTTGTTGGGTTTGATATTCCAAAGTATCCTCTTTTTCTTGATAATTGTATACCCATTTTGCCTCAGGTGGCATGCTCAACAAAATAGACTCTGTTCTTCCCCCGGAATATATCCCAAACTTTGTTCCTCTATCATGTAACAAATTAAACTCAACATAACGGCTCCGTCTTAATAATTGCCAATCTCGTTTCATTTCATCCATTCTTTTTGACTCGGAAATTTGTTCAGCATACAATATTGGAAATAATCGTCCAAGCCCTAAACAAAATTCAAGAATTTGTTCTTTAGTCATATTTTCATTTTCGGACATCTGATCAAAAAAGATTCCCCCTACTCCTCTTGACTCTTTCCTATGACTTAAATAAAAATAATCATCTGCCCATTTTTTATATCGGATATACATAGATGGGTCATATTTATCACATAATTTTTTCAATTTTTGGTGAAAACGAATGGCAAGATCTTCATCGATATAAATAGGTGTCAAATCAATACCTCCTCCAAACCAATATTTATCTTCATCAATTTCAAAATACCGAATATTCATATGAATGATAGGATGTTCGACTTTTCTAGAATGAAGAACAATAGAAACACCTGTAGCAAAAAAAGAATCCCCATCCAATTTTAATTGTTTGGACATTTGACTTGAAACGGCTCCAAAAACTTTTGAGAAAGCCACTCCTCCCTTTTCAATTACAGCTCCTTCTTTTATGGTATTGGTTCGACCTCCGCCTCCTTGATCTCTTGACCATAAGTCAGATTCAAAGAATGAATCCCCATCAAGCTCTTCAAGCTTTTCGCAAACGTAACTTTGTATTTCTTCGAACGAGGATGAAATTTGATTTCTATCCATTATTCAACTATTGAAATGTCCAAGTTATCAAAATTTAATATGTAACCACCCATATTATGATTCAATGGGCTTCCTTCAAAATCAAATCTAAAGTTGTGAACCAATCCCTTCTGTAATGACGTGTCATACAACAAGTGCAATACAATGTTTAACGTTGCATCATAACCAATTCCTGACATCTTTGTCAAATCTGAATTGAATCTACTCCTATACCTTCGGTGAATGCTTTTTGTAGAGGGGTTGTTATAATCCAAATGAGTTCCTACAGAATATCTAAATGGCGTTATATTCTCAATGCTAGATGTATATTTGATTTTTTTAATCCATTGTTCTTTACCATAAATAATAACATCCTCTTTTTCACTAGCGAAACTCAAAACATCTTTGACAATTTCCTCATCTTCGGAAAGCAGAACGTATAAGGTTTTTATGTTTTTTTTATTTGTAAAAAACTTGTAATTCGTAGCGTTAGCCTCAATCAACTTTGTTTTCGCATTAATGTTATAATACACTTCTAAAAACTTATTTTGATTGACTAATTCCAAGGAATCACTTGTTTTGATAAAAACCAATTGACATGAATCTACATTCGAAAGGTGTTTGGCCAAAATATATTGTTTTGCTCGACCTTCTGGCTCCATAAAAAAATCATTTTCTCTATAATCATGCAGCTTATTGAGGCTTTTGAGTGGATAAACAATTTTCATTGTTTTATCTGATGACCATTCTTTTAGTTTTTTTGCTTTTTTATAATTGAATGGGGCAAAAATCAAATCTGAATTTACAAGTTCTTCTCTTTTTAAAAGACTATCAAATGGATTGATTTGTGATTCATAGTCATAAAAGTAAAAGTCACACTTTACACCGTGATTTTTTAATGAATCAATTGCCAACAATGCCCCCATGTAATAATCTACGGCGAATCTTCTGATGTTGCGAACATCAACAGTATCTAGGTTAAAAGGTAAAAAGACGACTACATTTCGATGAATTGAATCATTTTCAAGATACGAAACACTATCTAAAACCATTTCGGTGACTTCACCCAATGTATCTTGATCTTCTCGTTCTTTTACTTCAAGTTCTTTTTTCAATGGAATAATGAGTACTTGACCTTCACTCAATACATTCGAACTTAATTTATTTCGATTGGACAATGTATCAATCGAAACCATAAATCTTCTTGAAATAGAATATAGTGTCTCGCCCGAATGAACAACATATTGAACAAGAGAATCTTCAAACTCAGAAGAAGTGTTTTCAATATTAGAATGGGTACTAAAAGGATTATCATTAGAGGATTCTAACTTGATGGGACGAATAATGTTTTTAATTATAATTTCTTGACCTTTTTGAAGACCTTCTTTAACATTGGGATTGTAAGCAACAATTGTATCAATAGGTTTAGAATATCTGTTCGAAATCCCATATAAAGTTTCACGATGCCGCACAATATGAATGAGGTCGTCATATTTTACAGGAATCCAGATCAACTGTCCGATTTTTAGTCCTTCTGAAAGTTCAGGATTATTCTCTTTTAATTGATCAATTGACGTTTCGTAAGTAACCGAAATGCTGTAAAGGGAATTGTTGGATTCAACTTTATGCATATAATACATTTCTCCATCTTTTTCACCAATGCTTGCATATTTCTGCTCAAAAGAGAAAAAAGCCAAACAAACAAAAAACACAATTAATATCGATTTCATACTATTCCCATTCTATTGTAGCAGGGGGTTTAGAGCTTATATCGTAAGTTACCCTATTGATCCCTTTAACTTGATTAATGATCCTATTAGATATTAAAGCTAAAAAATCATACGGTAAATGACACCAATCGGCAGTCATTCCATCCGTAGAATACACAGCCCTGAGGGCGACGGCATTTTCATAAGTTCTTTCATCACCCATTACACCAACCGATTGAATGGGTAGAAAAATAGCTCCAGCCTGCCAAACCTCATCATATAAACCATGTTCTTTTAATCCTTCAATAAAAATATAATCAACCTCTTGCAAAATGCGTACCTTTTCTTTTGTCACATCTCCCAAAATACGAATACCTAAGCCTGGACCGGGAAAAGGATGTCTGCCTAAAATCTTAGAATCAATTTCCAATGATTTCCCAATACGTCTCACCTCATCTTTAAAAAGTTGTTTTAAAGGCTCTACAACCTTTAGCATCATGTAATCGGGTAAGCCTCCCACATTGTGATGAGATTTTATGGTTTGAGAAGGTCCTCCTGTAGCAGAAATAGATTCGATGACATCGGGATAAATAGTTCCCTGACCTAACCAACGTGCATCCTGTATTTTTTTTGATTCTTCCTCAAATACATCAATAAACACTTTTCCTATAGCCTTTCGTTTAAGTTCGGGATCGGCAACACCGTTCAAAGCATCATAAAATCTTTCTGCAGCATCTACACCTACTACATTCAATCCCATGCCTTTATAGGAATCAAGAACTGATTCGTACTCATTTTTTCTTAATAAACCATTATCAACAAATATACAATGCAGTTGAGTACCAATGGATCTATGAAGAAGGACAGCTGCTACAGAGGAATCAACTCCTCCAGAAAGGCCTAAGATCACTTTATCTTCTCCAATTTGATTTTTTAAATTATCACAGGTTTCATTTACAAAAGAATGGGGTGTCCAATCACCTTGGCATCCACAGATGTCAACCATAAAGTTTTTTAACAAAATCTTTCCTTCCGTGGAATGATATACCTCAGGGTGAAATTGAACACCATAGGTCTGTTCTCCATTTATGGAGTATCCTGCCACCTCAACATCTTCAGTTGAAGCAAAAACTGAATAGTTTTCAGGAATACTTTTAATGGTATCACCATGAGACATCCAAACTTGTGATCCTGAAGTCATTCCCTTGGAAATGGTTTCATTAGCATTTATTTTTGAGATTAATGCCCTACCATATTCACGAGTACTTGAAGGCAATACTTCTCCCCCAAAGTTGTGAGATAGAAATTGTGCACCAAAACAAATCCCTAAAAGAGGTAATTTTCCTTTTATTTTTGATAAATCTGGATGAGGTGATTTATTATCTAATACCGAAAATGGACTTCCTGATAATATAACCCCAACCACTAAAGCGTCCAACTCTGGAATTTTATTCCATGGATGTATTTCGCAATATACATTAAGCTCCCTAATCCTTCTGGCAATCAATTGGGTGTATTGAGACCCAAAATCAAGAATAATAATTTTTTGATGCATGGAACAAAGATAATTCTTATAACCATTAGGTACTTTAAAACTTCAATAATAATTCATAATTTTTATTCACCAGAAGCAAGAAAAATGGAAGTTTTGCCCATTTTTCACATTGCTAGGTAGAACGCTTCCTATCATCCTTTAATTTGTTTAAATTTGCAATCCATAAATTCCTAATAAAATGATTGGAAATCTCTTAAAAAAAATTATCGGTGATAAAAACACCAAAGATCAATCTACGTATCAACCATTTGTAGAATCAGTAAATGCTGTATACCCAGAAATACAAAGCCTGACAGATAACGAATTACGCTCACAAACAAATATTTTTATTCAGAAAATACAAGAAGATAAATCTTCATTGGAAGATCAACTTGCTGAGCTCAAAGAGGAAGCAGAAAACACAGGACTTTCAATTCAAGATAAAACAGCAATTTTTGAAAGAGTTGAAAAACTAGAAAAAGAGGTTGATGAAAGAATAGAAGAAACCCTCTTAGAAATTTTACCTCAAGCCTTTTCTGTTATCAAAGAGACCGCATATCGATGGGCAAACAATGGGAAACTGATTGTTGATGCACAAGATTTTGACAAGGATCTTGCTGCTTCAAAAGACGGGATAATAATTGAGGGTGATAAAGCCATTTGGTCAAACGAATGGACCGCCGCAGGCAATCATGTGAAATGGAACATGGTTCATTATGATGTTCAATTAATGGGTGGAGCCGTATTACACAAAGGAAATATTGCCGAAATGCAAACTGGAGAAGGAAAAACCTTGGTTGCAACGCTTCCTGTATACATGAATGCTTTAGCCAAAAAAGGAGCCCACATTGTAACAGTAAATGATTATTTGGCCAAAAGAGATTCAGAATGGATGGGTCCTTTGTACCAATTTCATGGTTTATCGGTCGATTGTATAGACAAACACAAGCCCAATTCGAAAGAAAGAAGAGCGGCATATATGGCCGACATCACTTTTGGGACGAATAATGAATTTGGATTCGATTATTTGAGAGATAATATGGCGGGTCATGTAGATGATCTCGTTCAAAGAAAACATCACTTTGCCATTGTAGATGAGGTTGATTCTGTTTTGATTGATGACGCAAGAACACCATTAATCATCTCTGGACCGACACCAAAAGGCGATGAGCATGAATTCCATATTCTCAAACCAAGAATTGAAAGAGTAGTTCAAGCACAAAAACAATATGTTCAACAATGTTTAGTTGAGGCAAAGGAAAATCTAACCGTCATAAACGACTCTTCTGGAGATAAAAATGAAGCCAAGAAAAAACTCGAAGAAGGTGGTATAGCATTACTTCGTGCTTTTAGGGGATTGCCTAAAAATAAAGCACTGATTAAATACCTTTCTGAACCAGGTATTAAAGTTCATCTTCAAAAAACAGAAAATTTTTATATGCAAGAGCAGGGCAAGCATATGAAAAAAATTGATGTTGAGCTCTTTTTCACCATTGATGAAAAAAACAATTCGATTCAGCTTACTGATAAAGGTATTGACCTTGTTTCAGGTAATGAAGAAAGAGACTTCTTTATTATGCCAGATATTGGAGCAGAGATTGCTAAACTTGAAAATAACAATTTAGATCAAGAAACACTCATTGAACAAAAAGATGCATTAATCAGAGATTATTCAATAAAATCTGAAAGAATTCATTCTATCAATCAGTTGTTAAAAGCCTATACCTTATTCGAAAAAGAAGTTGAATATGTGGTGATGGATAGTAAAGTGAAAATTGTTGATGAATCGACAGGTCGTATTTTGGATGGGAGAAGATATTCAGATGGTTTGCACCAAGCTATTGAAGCAAAAGAAGATGTGAATGTAGAGGCAGCTACACAGACCTATGCTACAGTAACTTTGCAGAACTATTTCAGAATGTATCACAAGCTTTCGGGAATGACGGGTACAGCTGAAACTGAAGCAAAAGAGTTTTGGGACATCTATGAGCTAGATGTTGTTGTGGTCCCTACGAACAAACCCGTGATCAGAAAAGACGAAGATGATTGGGTATTTAAAACGGCTAGAGAAAAATACAATGCGGTAACCCTAGAAGTTGAGAAATTAATTGAAGCAGGAAGACCCGTGCTTGTGGGTACGACAACTGTTGAGATCTCCGAGCTTCTGAGCCGAATGCTTCAAATGAAAAACATCAAGCATCAAGTACTTAACGCCAAATACCATCAAAAAGAGGCAGAAATTGTAGCCAACGCTGGATTGGCTGGAGCAGTTACCATAGCCACCAATATGGCGGGTCGTGGAACTGACATTAAGCTAGGTGAAGGTGTAATAAATGCAGGTGGGTTGGCGATTATTGGAACCGAACGACACGATTCGCGACGGGTTGATAGACAGCTTCGTGGTCGATCCGGAAGACAAGGAGACCCAGGTTCTTCAAGGTTTTTCGTGTCGTTAGAAGACGATTTAATGAGAAAATTCGGTTCTGAAAGAATTGCAAAAGTGATGGACAGAATGGGACTTAAGGAAGGAGAAGTTATCTCTGCAGGACTCGTCTCAAAATCCATTGAAAGAGCCCAGAAGAAGGTTGAGGAAAATAACTTTGGTGTTCGGAAGAGATTACTTGAGTATGACGATGTGATGAATACTCAAAGAAAAGCCATTTACAAGAAAAGAAAAAATGCACTTTATGGTGACAAAATAGATATTGACGTAGACAACATGTTCTATGACCTGTGTGATTTGACCGTTTTTAAAAATGAGAACTCTAATTACCAAGACTTTGAATTGGACTTGGTAAGGGTTTTGGGTATAGCTGCTCCGGTATCTGAAAATGAGTTTGCCGAGTTCAATAAAAATGAATTGGTAGATATCGTATATGATAAAACGAGATCAAAATACGATCGCAAGTGTGAAAAAATAGCGACCAAAGGGATGCCTCAAATCAAACATGTATACGAAACCATGTCTGAAAAATACAAGAATATTGTATTTCCTTTAACCGATGGGAAAAGAGAAATGCGTTTGATTATAAACCTTGAGGAGGCCTACAAATCCGAAGGAAAGAATATCAGTAGATCGTTTGAAAAAAATGTAATCTTATCGAAAATTGATGAAGAATGGAAGGAACACCTTCGTGAAATGGATGACTTGAGATCTGCGGTAAATAATGCTACATATGAGCAAAAAGATCCATTGGTGATTTATAAGCTAGAGTCATATGAGCTATTTAAAAGCATGCTTGCAAGACTCAATGAGGATGTCGTTGAGTTATTGATGAAACTAGATATTCCTGCAGAACAAGAAGTTGAAAGCACAAATAAAGAAGACAAGCAAAGTAATTATAGCGGGTCAAATTCAGGACAATCAAATCAATCGCAGGATGGATTACCAAGTAGACAAGGATTTGATCAAGCGATTCAAAATTCGATGCGTTCTGAAGAAAAAAGACAACCAATAGTCTCAGCCCCTAAGGTGGGAAGAAATGAACCTTGTCCTTGTGGAAGTGGTAAGAAATACAAACAATGTCACGGAAAAGCTAATTAATGGATCAGTATACTTTACCGAATATTTCAATTATAGGTTCGGGAAGAGTTGCTAAATCTCTCGGTACATTTTTCTTGTCCAAAGGAGTTACCATAAGTGGTATTTATAGTCGAAATAAAGAAACAGGTGAAGCTTGTGCAGCTCTTTTTAAATGTGATTATTTCGAGACGGCTAAGCAAATTCCTGGTGATCTTCTTCTGGTGGCAGTATCTGATGACCAAACTATAAATATCATAGATGAAATCAACCCCGAAAAAGCCGTAATTTATACCGCGGGAAGTGTCGACCTCAACCAAATTAAACATCCTAATACTGGCGTTTTTTATCCGCTTCAAACTTTTAGTGGATTAGAGAGTGATATTGAATTTGATTTTCCAGTATTGATCGAATCTAAAACAGCGGTTTTAGGCAATCTGATCATAGACCTTTGTAAACACTGTGGTCTGAATTTTGACATTTGTGATTCACAGAAAAGATCAGACTATCATCTTGTTGCGGTATTTCTAAATAATTTCATTAACCATTTAGGGCATATTGCTAAAACTGAGAATAATGAAAGAGAATTGAACTGGGAAATCCTTAAACCATTATTAAACAAAACGGTTTTTAACATACTAAATAACAATACGTTAAGCAACCAAACTGGTCCGGCTACTCGAAATGACATCTCGGTAATTAAAAAACATGAACAGATGCTGAATGATCAACACCTAAAGATATACCAAGCATTGACTGAAAGTATCATTAAAACCATAAATTCCAAATGAGCTACAAAACAAAATTGAATCATATTAACACGTTTATTTTTGACGTAGACGGCGTTCTTACTGATGGAAAAGTATACTTCATGGAGAATGAAATAATGAGGGCGTTAAATTCAAAAGATGGATATGCCTTGCAATATGCTTCTAAAATGGGATATCAAATTTTTATAATCACAGGTGGATACAGCGAAGACCTAAAAAAGAGACTACTTGACCTAGGAATTAAGGAAGTCCATTTGAGATCCAGTAATAAGTTAAATATTTACAACGGACTAAAATCGAAATATCAATTAAACGATGATCGGATATTGTATATGGGTGATGACATACCAGATATTCCTGTTCTCAAAAAAGCAGGTGTATCAACCTGCCCTCAAGACGCATCAATTGATGTAAAAGAAATTGTTGATTATCAGTCTCCTTTTGACGGAGGAAAGGCATGTGTTAGAGATGTTATTGAACAAACACTGCGGGTGCAAAATAAGTGGTTAAAAGACGAAGCCTATCACTGGTAGTTTAATATTAAGTCAAATCACCACATTTTATTATTTTTGAACGAATTTAATTTGAGTTATGAATACACAAGAATACATTGAAATAGAAGACCAATACGGAGCGCACAACTATCATCCTTTACCGGTTGTACTTTCAAAGGGAGATGGCGTTTATGTTTGGGATGTTGAGGGCAAAAAGTATTTTGATTTTTTATCCGCTTATTCGGCAGTAAATCAAGGACATTGTCATCCAAGAATTATTAAGGCTCTGACGGACCAGTCTGAAACATTGACTCTCACCTCTCGTGCATTTTACAACGATGTGTTGGGGGAATACGAAAAATACGTCACTGATACCTTTGGGTTTGATAAGGTTTTACCTATGAATACAGGTGCTGAAGCTGTTGAAACGGCTTTAAAATTATGTAGAAAGTGGGCTTATGAAGTAAAAGGGATTCCTGAAAATAAAGCAACAATTATCGTTTGTGACGGAAACTTTCACGGAAGAACAACAACCATAGTTTCTTTTTCAAATGACCCTGACGCAACAAAGAATTTTGGTCCATACACTCCAGGATTTGTGAAAATACCTTACAATGACACCAAAGCACTGGAAGAAGCGCTAAAGCTACCGAATATTGCAGGCTTTTTAGTTGAGCCCATACAAGGAGAAGCTGGAGTTTATACTCCTGATGATGACTTTATGAGAAATGCAAAATCATTGTGTGCAGAACAAAATGTACTTTTTATCGCTGATGAGGTTCAAACAGGTATCGCTCGTACAGGAAGCTTACTCGCCGTTTGTGGTGATTGTAAATGTCAAAGCACTTGTGAAAGACAAGAGGGTACCTACGCAAGACCAGATATTCTCATTCTGGGAAAAGCACTTTCCGGAGGCGTTTATCCTGTATCTGCTGTCTTGGCGAATAACAACATCATGAATGTCATCAAGCCCGGACAACATGGTTCTACCTTTGGAGGAAACCCTGTTGCCGCAAAAGTGGCTATCGCTGCGTTGGAGGTAGTAAAAGATGAGAATTTGATTCAAAATGCGCGCCAATTAGGAAAGCTATTTCGCCATGGAATGCAAAAGATCATTGACAACAATGATTTGGTGGCAAGTGTGAGAGGTAAAGGACTGCTGAACGCCATTATCATCAATGACAGTCCAGATAGCTCAACGGCATGGGATCTTTGTGTAGCCATGAAAGAAAATGGGCTTCTTGCAAAACCAACCCATGGAAACATTATTAGATTCGCCCCTCCCCTTGTTATGAACGAATCACAAATCAACGAGTGCCTCGAGATAATTGAAAAAACAATTACAGATTTTAAAAAATAAAAGAATGCAGAAAATCAAATTTGGAACAGACGGTTGGAGAGCAATCATCGCGAAAGAATTCACCGTTGAAAATGTAGCCAGAGTAAGTGAAGCTACCGGTAAGTGGTTGCTTAAAAATTACGAAAACCCGACAGTATTCGTAGGTCACGATTGTAGATTTGCTGGAGCACTTTTCATGGAAACAAGTGTTAAGGTATTTTTAAGTCAGGGGCTTAATGTTCGGATGTCGGAAGGTTTCGTATCTACTCCAATGGTTTCTTTAGCTGCGAACCGTTTTAATTGTCAGATAGGAGTTGTACTGACTGCCAGTCACAATCCACCATCATACAATGGATATAAACTAAAAGCAGATTTCGGTGGTCCCTTAGCTCCTGAACATGTACAAGAAGTTGAAGACTTAATTGAAGACACGTGTACAATTGACCTCGACGAAATCAGTTTAGACTCATATAAATCATCTGGAAAACTTAAAGTAGATGATATCGAAACCATGTATGTGGATCATGTGAAAGCCAATTTCGATTTACAGGCGATTCAAAATTCCAACATGAATTTGATCTACGATGCCATGTATGGCGCAGGACAGCGCGTACTGCCACGGATTTTACCTAATGTTAGTCTGTTGCATTGTGAGTACAATCCCTCCTTTTATGGACAGGCTCCCGAACCTATAGGTAAAAACCTAAAAGAACTAGAGGCTCATATTAAAGCAAATCCTGGAATCGATTGCGCTCTTGCCACAGATGGAGATGCCGATCGAATTGGTATGTACAATGGTAAAGGAGAGTTCATTGATTCGCACCATTTGATCCTATTACTCATTCATTATTTAGTTAAATACAAGGGTCAAACCGGTAAAGTTGCCATCGCTTTTAGCGTAACTCCACGTATTTATAAAATGTGTGAACACTATGGTTTAGAGGTGTTTACAACTAAAATCGGATTCAAAGAAATTGCTTCAATAATGGTCAAAGATGACATCGTAGTTGGAGGTGAAGAATCAGGAGGAATCGCAGTAAAAGGTCATATCCCTGAACGTGATGGGATTTGGATGGGGCTAATCATTTGGGAATTTATGGCGAAGTCAGGAAAAACCCTAGATGACCTCATCGATGAGGTGTATGAGCTTGTTGGACCATTCAAATTTGAAAGAAGTGATCTTCATATTACGGAAGAGCTCAAACAGCAGATTATCACCAATTGTAAAGCAGATGTTTACAAAAGTTTTGGAGAATACTCAATCAGAAATGTGGAAACTCTGGACGGTTTCAAATACTTTATTGATGATGAACGCTGGGTGATGATTCGTCCTTCAGGTACTGAGCCAGTACTTCGAGTATATGCAGAGGCTCCTACCTTAGAAGAGGTAAGAAAAATCTTAAAAGTTACTGAGGAAACGATTTGCGCTTAAATGCCTTCGACAACAAAAATTAAGGATAAAAAAGTCTCCGAGAGATTCTCTTCCCTTAAAACACGTAAGTTTTGGTATCGGTTTATTGGGTTCGGGATATTCATTCCTGTATTTCTATTCAGCATCTTAATATTGATAGTATATATCAATCAAGACGCAATCATTCAAGCTGAAATTGATGCGCTTAATAAAGGGCATAAAGGAAAAATTACCATAGGCGATACACACCTCGAGCCTTTTAAGAATTTTCCTTATATCACCATTCGTGTGGACGACGTGCGGATCTTAGAGTCAAAATTAACTGATGCTGAAGAAATATTAAACGTAGCTGATATTAATCTAGGTTTTAGTATTTGTGATATCGCATTCGGAAATTATGACGTCCAAAAACTTTTGGTAGAAGAAGGGAGATTTAATATTATTCTGCACAAAGATGGAACAACCAATATCCAAAATGCTTTAGCCACAACCGATGAAGGCGAAAGTGAGGAGCCCATGGACATTCATCTTAAAAACATTGAGCTTCGAAATTTAGATATTCACAAATTTGACGAAACTACAAATATTGATGTCGAAACTTTTATTTATTCAGCCAAAGGTGGTTTTAAAACACAAGGAGAAATAATCAATGCGCATATTGATACCGATTTTGAATTGAACGTAATTGACAATGGAGACACTACCTACATCAATAAAAAACATTTTGAACTCCATACAGATATAGGGTATAATGAGGAAACAGAACTACTGAACATTCAACCTTCAGGCATCCGAATGGAGCATGGAGACTTTGATATTATGGGTTCCATTGACATTCAAAAAGACATGACTCTTGATCTCGAAGTCAAAGGTACTAAGCCCAATTTCGACATGCTTATTGCCTTTGCCCCAGTCGATTTAATCCCGGTTCTCGAGCGATACAAGAATGCTGGAAATATATATTTCAATGCAAGTATAAAAGGACCGACTTTACATGGAATCATGCCATTTATAGAAGCAAAATTTGGGGCAAGCCAAGCTTACCTTGAAAATACTAGAGAAAGAAAAAGAATCGAAGACATGGGTTTTGAGGGTCATTTTACAAATGGTTCTGAACGAAATTTGAAAACAATGGAGTTTTCTCTTGAAGGCATGACAGCAAAGCTCGAGAATGGAACATTATTAGGCTCTTTGTCGGTTAAGAACTTTGAGGAACCAGAAGTTGATATGCAACTTAATGCCGATTTTGACCTTGAATTCCTAACAAAATTCTTGAATTTGGAAGGCGTGAAAGCTGGTGGAAATGCTCAACTTGAAATGAGATTTCATGACATTATTGATCTAGATCGCCCGGACCTGGCTCTTAACGAATTAAACCAAGCCTACTTTAGCGAGCTAAAAGTACAAGGAATGAGCCTTGAATCTACTGATCTTCCTGCACCATTGAAAAAGCTCGATATGCATCTCATTATGAACGGGAAGAAAGCAGATTTAGATTTATTTGAAGCTGAATTCGGAAATTCAAACCTATCAATGAAAGGATATCTATCCAATCTTCCCGCCATTGTGCACCATACCAATATTCCAGTAGTGGCACATCTCGACATAGAATCCAAGCTTATAGACCTTGCAGAAATTACACGTTTTTCGCAAGAAGACAGTTCAGGAATTGATGAACAAATTGAGGATCTAAATTTGGGACTTTCTTTTAACTCCTCTGCAAGATCCTTTACCGAATCTAAAAATCTTCCCGAAGGGGAGTTTTTTATAGATCGCCTTCATGCTCAACTAAAACATTATCCGCATGAATTACACGATTTTCATGTGGATATACTTGTTGGAGAACGAGATTTAGAAATCAAAGATTTTAAAGGAGCGATTGATGATTCCGATTTCCATTTTAGTGGAATGGCACACGATTATGGATTTTGGTTCAAGGATACCCTAAATGGAGATGTGGACCTAGACATTACCTTAAGATCGAATCTTCTTAGACTTGAGGATGTCTTTTCGTACAAAGGAGAAAACTATGTCCCGGAAGATTACAGGCATGAGGAGTTTGACAAACTTGTCCTGCATGTTAATTCCAGTATGCATTATAAAGCATCGGAACTTCAATCTATTGATATTGAACTTGATCGTCTGACTGCAAAGATGCACATTCACCCTATGCGTTTCGAGAATTTCAAAGGACGCTTTCATTATGAAGATGAACACCTTATGATTGAAAAATTTCAAGGAAAAATAGGAAGGACCATATTTGACCTTGATTTAAATTACTATTTAGGGAGCAATGCTAAGATTCGGAAACGAGACAATCACCTTGGCTTGAAAGCCAATTATATTGATTTTGACCAGCTGTTTGATTTCAATTTAGAAAGTCCAAAATCCCTCCCCAAAATCGAATCTGATGCTCTATCCGAGGATGTGCCCGAGCACGCGGAAGCATTCAATATCTACGAGCTGCCTTTTACAGACATGACTTTCGATTTGGACGTAGGACATTTCATTTATCACCGGATCGATCTTCAAGATATTAAAACTCGTCTTCGTACCACTCAAAATCATTATTTGTATGTGGACACCCTTGATTTAGATGCAGCTGGTGGACATGTGAGTATGTCGGGCTATTTTAATGGAAGTGATCCCAAACATATTTATTTGAAGCCCGATTTGCGATTTAAAAATGTAGAGCTTGACAAGCTACTCTTCAAATTTGAAAACTTCGGTCAGGATGCCATTGTTTCCGAAAATCTTCATGGCAAGCTTACTGCAGATATTGGAGGGAAAATTAGAATGTATCCCGATATGATCCCCGATATCGATCAATCTGAAATCCATATGGATATTCAAGTCCTCGATGGGAAGCTGGAAAATTACAAGTACATGGAGATGCTCTCAGATTATATGGGCGATAAAGACCTTACTTCCGTTCGTTTTGATACGCTTCAGAATCACATGGACATCAAAAATGGCACATTAACCATCCCAAAAATGTCTATTGAATCGACCATTGGACATTTTGAATTGTCTGGCACTCAGGATATGGATTTCAATATGGAATACTACATACGAATCCCTTGGTCCATCATCAAGCAAGGTGCCCGATTCAAACTCTTTGGAGACAAAAAAACGGAAGATGGAGAAACGGGTGACGACAAAATCATTGAAGTAGACCCCAACAAAAAAACGCGTTATTTAAACCTCAAAATCAAAGGCAATATGGACGATTACAAAATCACTATGGGTAAAGCCAAAAAACAAAAGGGATAAAGACTCCATCCTCTAAAAGTCAATAAGGAAAGGGCTTCACAATGGAAAAATAAAGATGTATCTTTAGCCCTCGATTATCAATAAATACTAGTACCTCATGATGAAACACCTATTAAGCATTACTCTCATAGCAATTACAATTGTAGCCTCTGCCCAGAAAAGTGCTATTTATCAAAAGCCGCCTAAGGAAATTATGGATCTTGTTGATGTCTCAAGAGCCCCCAGTGTGCTTATGGATGATGATAAAAGCCAAATGGTTTTACTTTATAGAAACGCCTATAAATCCATCGAAGAATTATCGAAAGAAGAAATGCGTTTAGGAGGATTAAGGATTGATCCAAAAACCAATATTGGTAGCCGAGTGACCTATATTAATAATGTCAAACTAAAAAAACTGGATCAAAAAGAAGCAAAAATCGTTCAGGTTAAGGGACTACCAGAAAATCCAAAACTCACCAACTTTAAATGGTCACCTGATCAAAGTAAAATTGCCTTAACAAATACAACCGCAGAAGGCGTTGAGCTTTGGGTTCTTGATATTGAATCGGCCTCGGTTTCAAAAATCACAGAGGCACACCTAAATGCCAATATTGGCAATGTAATTCATTGGTTTGAAGATGGAGCATCCCTATTGGTAAAAATGATTTCAAAAAACAGAAAACCGCTGATCAATACAAAAACGGCAGTACCCACAGGGCCTACGATTTCCGTTAATGATGGAAAAAAAGCACAAAACAGAACCTATCAAGATCTACTCAAAAACAAGAATGACGAGCACAATTTCGAACAATTAGCGATGTCAGAGATCCATAAAGTTTCATTAGATGGCTCAAGCAAAAAATGGCTCAGGGCTAATTTATATAGAGAATTGACCTTTTCCCCAGATGGAAATTATGTGATGGTCGTTACGATAAACAAGCCTTTTTCATATTTGGTTCCTTATGGACGGTTTCCTTCAAAAACCACGATATACACCAAAGAAGGTGCAGAGGTTGAAACCGTATTGGATGTACCTTTAATAGAAGATCTTCCCCAAGGCTTCATGGCAGTACGCCCGGGAAAACGAAATTTTAGCTGGAGAAATGACAAGCCCTCCACTTTAACTTATGTGATGGCTTTAGATGAGGGTGACCCAGCAATTAAGGTGGAATATCGAGATGAAATGTTTGAATTGAAAGCTCCATTCAAATCGAATGGAAAGAGTATACTAAAAACCATAAATCGATTTTACAATGTACAGTGGGGATCGGATCAGGTGGCAATCGCTTACGATTATTGGTGGAATTCAAGAAATACCAAAACGTATCTTTTCAATCCTTCAGATGCATCCAAAGCCCCCATAGTCCTCTATGATAGAAATTATCAAGACCGTTATAGTGATCCCGGCGGTTTCATCATGGAGAGAAATGACATGGGCAGTATGGTATTGACCATCGCAAATAACCAAGCATTCTCAATCGGAGATGGATATACAAAAGATGGGCAGTTCCCATTTGTAGATCAATTAAATCTAAAGAGCCGCAAAAAGAAAAGAATTTACCAATCGGCGTATACTGATAAAGTAGAAGATATCAGTAATTATGATCCCAAAAAGAAGAAGTTACTCGTAAGAATTGAATCGCCAACAGAGTATCCAAACTATTATTTCAGAATGATTGGAGGTAAGCAAATTGATCAAATTACCCATTTTGAAAACCCATTTAAGAGCCTACAAAATGTAGATAAAGAAGTGATCAGCTACACACGTGAAGACGGCATTGAACTTTCAGGAACCTTGTATCTGCCCATCGGCTACGATAAGAACAAGAAAGAAAAAGCCCCTATGATCATGTGGGCTTATCCCACAGAATTTAAAGACAAATCAAGTGCAGGGCAAAACACCAAGAATCCAAATGAATTTACATACCCTTATTACGGCTCCATGGTATATTGGGTCACTAGAGGTTATATCGTTCTTGATGATGCCTCTTTCCCGATTATTGGAGATGGTGATGAGGAACCAAATGACTCGTTCAGAGAACAACTCGTAGCCAATGCAAAAGCTGCCATTGATGCTGTTGACGAGCTGGGATATGTGGACAGAGAGAGAGTTGCCGTTGGAGGACATAGTTACGGAGCCTTTATGGTAGCCAATCTTCTTTCACATTCTGACTTATTTGCCGCGGGCATTGCCAGAAGCGGAGCCTATAATAGAACATTAACGCCATTTGGGTTTCAAAGTGAAGAAAGAAATTATTGGGAAGCTCCGGAAATATATAACGGCATGTCTCCTTTTATGCATGCTGAAAAAATGAATGAGCCTTTATTGTTAGTGCACGGAGAAGCAGATAACAATTCCGGTACGTACCCAATGCAAAGTGAACGCTACTTCAACGCCCTCAAAGGATTAGGAGCTACAGTACGTTTGGTTATCCTGCCAAAAGAAAGCCACGGTTACCGATCTAAAGAAAGTATTTTACACCTTTTATGGGAGCAAGACCAATGGCTTGAGAAACATGTTAAAAACAAAAAATAAGAACGATTGTAATTGTCTTTAACCTTGCGATAGATAAGAGATCCTAAATCAAGAATGTCAAAATGAAAAAAACGAGCTGGCAACTTCAAAACACATATACGGATTTGCCGGATACGTTCTACAACCTTCAAGCTCCTGATCCTGTGAAAAAACCTGAACTGGTATTTTTCAACGAATCATTGGCTCATGATTTGGGGCTCGATTTTTTGAAGAAGGAAAAGGCAAAAATCGCTGACTATTTCTCAGGAAATAAAGTACCACATGGTGCACAGCCACTTTCACAAGCATATGCAGGTCATCAATTTGGCTACTTCAATATGCTCGGAGATGGAAGAGCCATTTTATTGGGAGAACAAGTTGACTCGCTTGGAAATCGGTTTGACATTCAACTCAAGGGTTCTGGACGGACGCCTTTCTCTCGTGGAGGTGATGGCAGAGCCACTTTAAACTCTATGCTCAGAGAATACTTAATTAGTGAGTCCATGCACGGTTTAGGGGTTTCCACCACCAGAAGTCTGGCAGTAGTTTCTACTGGAGAGCAGGTATATCGAGGCCCTATTCATGAAGGTGGTGTGCTCACTCGGGTTGCATCCAGCCACATTCGTGTCGGGACTTTTGAGTTTGCCCGAACTTTTGGAAGCATCGAAGATTTGCAATCGCTAACGGATTACACCATTCAAAGACATTACCCTGAAATCGCGAAAACAGACCATCCTGCTTTGGAGTTGTTAAAGATAGTCATGCACAAACAGATTGATCTTGTGATTGATTGGATGCGTGTTGGATTTATTCATGGAGTCATGAACACCGACAACATGAGTATTTCTGGTGAAACCATTGATTATGGCCCCTGCGCATTTATGAACGCTTACCATCCCAAAAAAGTATACAGCTCCATTGATAAAAATAGTAGATATGCCTTTGGGAATCAATCCTATATCGCCAATTGGAACCTTACCATTTTTGCGAATGCGTTATTGCCCTTGATCTCAGACAATGAAGAAAAGGCGGTTAAGCTTGCCAATGGCGTTTTGAATGAATTTCAAAAGCGATTTGAATACCAATGGTACAACATGATGTTTAATAAGCTGGGTATTGTGAATCCAAATAAAAAAGATCGGGTTTTGGTGAATGATTTGCTGAAACTCATGGAAGTACATAAGACTGATTACACACAACTGTTTCTTGCTTTGGAAAAAGATGAAACATTGGATGCTTCCTTATTAGCGCAAAAGGAATTCAAAAACTGGTTGCAAGATTGGAAGATCAGAAATCCAGTGCTAGCACAAATGAAGAAGTACAATCCTAGGATCATTCCAAGAAATCACTGGGTAGAAAATGCTTTAGAAACTGCGGTTAAGGGGGACATGATGCCTTTTAAAAATTTATTAAAATTGCTATCAAAACCTTATGATGATCATCCTAACGAATTGATGTATGAAAAAACACCAGCAGATTTTGACGCCTCCTATCAAACCTTTTGCGGAACCTAATACCCATCCCGATGAATCCATTTCACCTTGCCATACCTGTAAAAGACCTGAAGGTCATGAGAGCATTTTATAAAGACATACTCGGTTGTACCGAGGGAAGAAACTCAGAGCATTGGGTGGACTTTAATCTGTTTGGTCATCAGCTGGTGATTCATCAAAAATCGGATTTTAAGGTTCCAAAACCCTTATCAAATCCTGTGGACGGTCATGATGTTCCCATTCCTCATTTTGGAGTGGTATTAGACTGGGATGTCTGGACTCAATTGGCTGATAATCTTAAAGAAAAACAGGTAGAATTTGTAATTGATCCCTATATTCGTTTTGAAGGTCAGGTAGGTGAACAAGCGACACTTTTCTTTTTAGATCCAGAAAACAATGCATTGGAATTTAAAGCCTTTAAAAATATCGATCAGCTTTTTGAAAAGTGATTTTTAGGCTGGTTTTTTATAAGTTTAAATCGATTTCAAAAAAGCCAATACCCTTTCATTGAATTCTATTGGCTGCTCGACGTTAACAACATGTCCGCAGTTCTTAATCACATGCAGCTGGGCGCTACGGTGGTCTTTTATCACTTTTTTAATTGATGGCAAAAACAAATGGTCTTGTTCACCCATTACGTACAAGGTTGGGATGTTAATGTCTTTCATCCTAAATAAACTTAAAACAGGTTTTAATTGTGCGGTAAGTTTGTACCAACGTAAAAATTCCTTTTGATAAAGCTTCTTTGCCTCCTTGACAAATAACAATCGCGACTCTTTATGATTTTTTTTGGGCATTATAATAAATGCAAAAAGTTTATAAAGAAAAATATAAGGCACAACGGATTTGAAAACATTTCCAAAGCCCATGAGAAATTTGGATCGTGTATTCAACTTGAGAATGGCACCGCCCATAATCATGCTTTCTACCATATCTGGATTTCTCTCTGCCAAATCTCTAATTAAGATCGTGCCCAATGATATTCCGATAAAGTGAGATTTTTTAATCTTTAAATGATTCAAGACTTCCAAGATGTCATTGGAGATGTCCTTGAAAGTGTAATCTTTACTCGGAGAATGATTGTTTTGATTTTGACTGTTTCCATGACCACGCAAATCAACCAAAAGCACATTGAATTCTTCTTTAAACGCTCTGATTTGACGGAACCAGATTGAACTACTTCCACCAGCTCCATGAACAAAAGTGACCCACTTTGTTGATTTATCGTTATTGTAAACTGAATAGCTGAGCATTTGTCTTTTGGTTATATCTAACTAACATTGGATTAAGGGATAAAGTTCATTCGCTTGTCCCATAAAAATGGTTGAATACATAGTACAAAGAAAAATTTTATGAATAAGATCATGACCTTATAAAAAAGAAATAAAATCCTCTCTGGAAATTTCTCGAGCCCCGAGACTCTCCAGATGCTGATTATACACCTGACAATCAATTAAATTATAGGTCTTCTCATTATTTTGAACCAAGGAAACCAAAGCCACTTTTGAGGCATTACTTACCTTACTAAACATGCTTTCACCACAAAACACGGTCCCTACCTCTACCCCATACAATCCTCCAACCAGTTCATCTCCCTCCCACACTTCAACGGATTTTGCTGTGCCCTCTTTGTGAAGTTTGACGTAAGAATCCAGCATTTCATTGGTAATCCATGTGCCATCCTGTCCCTGATTAATACGATCTATATTTTTACAATTCCGAATCACCTTTTCAAAATCATGATTAAAAGTCACACGAAAGCGATTTGAACGAATAATTTGACGCATACTTTTAGCTATTTTCAGCTCTTCTGGGAACAACACCATGCGAGGGTCAGGGCTGTACCATAAAATAGGTTCTCCCTCCGAGTACCACGGAAAAACACCCGACTTGTAGGCCAATTTCAAGCGTTCCATGGATAGATCACCACCAATAGCCAATAAACCCGATGATTCTGCCGATTCAACTTTCGGAAAGGAAATCTCATTACTTAGAATGACCACCTTCTAAAGATAGTTATTTACCATTCTATTTCAATAAAAACTATAATTTGGTTAACTTTGAAATAAAACGAAATGAAAACCTACAAACTATTGGCACTCTTGTTTTTTATTGTTTTTTTCTCGTCATGTGGTGATGAAACTGAGAAAAAAACCAATGATCAACCCAAAAAAGTATCTAAAAAGTCTTTAAGCCAAGAAAAAGTAAATAAGCAAGAAGAATATGAAATAAAATTTACCGATTTCTCCAATCAAGAAAAGGAATTTGTTGAAATATTTCTTTCAATAAATGATAAAAAACATCGAGTTGATGATCTCAATGGAATGGGAATAAATACAATAGAAAAAAGCAATTTCGAAAACTTTGATATACCCAAAGACGCAATTGGTGCGATTGAGAGTTATTGGGCTGGAATTCAAACCGTCTTCTATATTGAAGACTTAGACGAAGATGTTTCTGTTAAAAGAGGAATTATTTACACGGAGGACTACGATGCAACCTTTGAATATACTCAGGTGTTACGTGTTCGAAAACAACAATTACAAAACAAGAAATCAAAAAATACAAGCAATTCAATTGCTGATTTTTATATACTTAACGTTATGGCCGTTAAAGACAAAAATAAAGCGATCATCGAAGTTGATAAGTTAATTAATGAAGGGTACAGTGCAAATTTTCTTTGGATACCAGACTATAATTCATTGAGCAAGGCAGAATATTTTAGTGTTTACATAGGTCCTTATCAAAATCAAAAGGATTGTGAAATAGCAGTTTCTGAATACCGTAAAATTGACCCTAAAGCATATGGGTTGTTGGTTTCACAAGAGAACAAAAGAGTTCAAATAAACGGTTTAAACAAAATAAGTATTAAAGAGCCATATCATTAAAGTACTTTTCATGGGGAAATTTAAATACATAGGAACATACCTCAGTCCATTATTGGCATTAATGTCATTTCATCTGACGGGGGTTTTAGCATATTCAGGGATTATTGTTCTATATCTTGTTATTCCTATCCTTGAAAACTTCCTGCCTAAAAACTCCTACAACTTTAATAAATCAGAAAAAGAGCTGGCCAAAAATGACATGTTTTATGATTTGATATTGTATCTCATGGTTCCTCTTCATTTGTTTGTGGTTTATGAGTTTTTAATAAGTATAAACGATCCAAACTTGCCTTTATCCGACCTCATTGCCTATACATTAATTATGGGCACCATATTGGGAGTAAACGGCATTAACGGTGGGCACGAACTTGGGCACAAGGTAAATGAGCCTTTTAAGATTTTTTTAGCGCACGTTCTTCTTACTACCTCAATGCAGAATCATTTTATGACCTATCACAATAGTGGACATCACCGAGATGTCGGTACCCCTAATGACCTTACCTCCGCTAAAAAAGGAGATGTATTTTATTGGTTTATACTCAAATCACAAATCGGCGGATACTTCAAAACCTGGAAACTTGAAGCTGATAAATTGAAGGTCAAGGGTAAAAGTCTCGTTCTTAATCCCATGATACTCTACACCATTTTACCCTGGTCTTTTATAGGGCTTATTTATTTTTTCTTTGGGTTTCAAATTGCCTTAATCTATTTCTTTGCAAGTGTTTTTGGCATTTCAGTTCTGGAAGCACAAAACTATTTTTCACATTACGGTCTTCGACGCAAAAAGAAAGAAGATGGCACTTATGAAAATGTCAAAGCGATTCATTCCTGGAACTCTGATCACTTGTTTGGTCGTGTTATTCTTTTTGAGCTGACCCGTCATTCTGACCACCATCATTTGGGAGCAAAACCATATCAAATTCTAAATTCCCGTGAAGAAAGTCCCATGTTACCCTATGGCTATCCAGCTATGCTGATGCTTTCTTATTTACCTTTTTTGTTTATCCCAATAATGAACAAACAGCTCAAAGAATACAATCTCGATTAAAATCATCAATGACAGCAGATATTAAATTTAGAAAAGCAATAGATGTCGACCTTCCACAAATATGGGAAATTCTGCAACAGGCTATTCAAAGAAGAAAAGAAGAAGGAAGTAACCAATGGCAAGATGGTTATCCCAACCCCGAAGTTATTCAAAATGATCTCGATAAAGGGCATGGTTTTGTTCTAATAGATAGAAATACAATTATTGGATACACGGCTATTCTAATTAATGATGAGCCCGAATACGAAAGAATTGAAGGTAAATGGATCACCAATGGGGACTTTGTCGTTTTTCATCGAGTTGCCATATCTGAACATCATATTGGGAAAGGATATGCAAAAAAAATGATGCTAAATATTGAAGAGTATGCATTAGCAAAAAACATATTTAGCATTAAAGCAGATACCAATCATGATAATGAGCCCATGAAAAACATATTCAAAAAGCTTGGATATGTCTATTGCGGTCAGGTTTATTTTAGAGATAGCCCTAGAAAAGCATTCGAAAAGGTAATCCCTAGCTGATATTTCAAGACATTTATATAAAAAACATTCTTCGAGAATTTTAGTACCTTAATCAAAAATAAAAATCATGAAACAAAACTTCTACACCTTATTGGCGTCACTGCTATTTATTCCATTTGTGAGTAACTCACAACTCAACAACTATAGTGCTGGAGACGCCGCTCCAGATTTTACTGTAACGGATATTCACGGACAATCACATACCCTAAGCGACTATGCTGGCAAATGGGTAATGGTGGACCTTTATGCATATTGGTGTGGCCCTTGTGCTGCAGTAGCTCCGACAATAAATGAGTTTTATAAAAAATACGGCTGTAACGCTTACGACGTTATAGTACTTTCAGTAGAATATGAAGGAACTACTCAGCAAACTGTTGATTTTGAAAATGCAAATGGTGGAGACTTAAACTTCCCTACTCCATCAGCCAGTGGTCTTGACGGTGGCGGAGGTGCAGTACATTCTGTATATGGGCCGGCCGCATACCCAACGATCTTCTTAGTAGGACCAGATGGTCTTATCAAAAATGAAGATATTTGGCCTATTAGTGGAGTAAGTACTTTTGAAAATGCATTTAATGTTGCTGGAGGACAAGATGCACTTGTACCTCATGAATGTTCAGCTGGAATTGATGAAGTCTCTCTTGGAAGCTTAAACGTATATCCAAATCCATCACA
>ERZ651776.258-NODE-258-length-78037-cov-7.817868_pt1 | contig 78037 bp, 70 predicted proteins | sample MGYA00514761_ERZ651776 | MGnify/ENA metagenome assembly ERZ651776 | reverse complement strand
CATAACGGCGTTAGGGACAGCTACTTTTTAAGCCAACCTAACGGCACTTGGTTGGAATCATCAGAAACTCACCTAAGCCACTCCAATTTCGTAGTATTCGACCACGGAGGTGCTACGGGTGATATTGATAATGATGGTGATATGGATGTTGTTATAACCGAACTAGCTTCACAAGAGCGCGGGACCGCGTTTTGGTGTTTGATGAATGATGGCACAGGTTATCTTAAGAAGCGTCCATGTGGCGGAGTTGGAGCTGCTGCATTAGAACTGGTAGATATCGATGGTGATGGTGATTTGGATGCACTAGTGGGTGCTTCTGAGTTTGATACGTACAATAGAAATTTCACTGGTATTGTTTGGAATAATGGCAAGAGTAATTTTCCTAAACACAGCACCACCTCTTTGCCTCAACACAAGAAGAAATGGGGGCATATACCTGAAGCTTCAGCAGCTGATTTAGATAATGATGGCGATCTAGATATTGTATACAGCAGAGTAGGGTTTTTATATGTGGGTACAGCAATACAAATTATAGAAAACCTGGGAAATAAAAAATTTAAAGACCACGGAATATTTCCTTTGGTTAAAGCGCCAGCTGACTACATACCTACTCACGAAGGAAATGAATGGAATGATTTTATTGACAGTATTCGATTTAGAGACCTGGATAAAGACGGGGATATCGATTTATATTTATCGAGTTCTATGTCACAAAAGACTGATGGTATGGTTTTGCTAAATAACGGTAATTTCAGTTTCTCCTTAATTAAGCCTTCTAAGACAGGTAATTTATATAAAAAGTTTTATAATAGCAGTGTAGTAATACCTAAAAAAGTTTTCACTAGTAGAGCCGAAACTAAAGAAACCGAGGATTCAACAAAGTTTGAATCAAGTATCAAAAAGAATGGGATAGTAGTATTTGAAGGGGCTGATAAATTTACTAATTTTGATGTAGGGGTTCCACTTAATAACTCAGGTGCTTTGTTGGTCGGTTTTAAAGACTTAAAAGCTATAGGACTTAATAATGGGCAGTTAAAGGTTCGCTTACATATAAAATATGGCAATATTGATTTTGCAACATCAATTTGTTTTCAGTATCATCCAGGACCAAAATTTATGGCGGCTAGAACTAGTTTTAAAAAGAATGACTGGGGCGGGTTAAAGAAAATTATGCCATCAAGCCGCTGTATAGGGGAGTGGGAATTGGGTGATAACAAGTCAACGCTTCAGAAATTGGGCATATATACTGTAATAGCTGACATACAAAGAAATGCTTTTCAAATACTTGAAACACTAGATAACAACTCATCAATTGATTTGGGTGATATGCGTTCTCTCAGAAAATAAATAAGATTTTTGTTGATTATGGTGACCCCTGCAGGACTCGAACCTGCAACCCCCAGATTCGAAGTCTGGTGCTCTATCCAGTTGAGCTAAGGAGCCAATAAACATTCAGCACACGAACCACTTATAGTTAATCTTCTTTATTCGCAATCGAATTTGGAAGTATTGTTAAAACTTTTTATCCATTTAAACCCTCTCTGCGGACAGCAGATAATGTAAAGAAAAAGAAACTTGTATAAAGGCCATACTCATGCTTGAACTTAATATATTAGTTAAGGCTACGTCACAAAAAGGCTTAAAATGATTCAAACACGTTACCGCGCGCTTTTCGGTGCATGTATAACACAATTTACGGTCATAGGTTTACTTTTCTCTTACGGTCTATTGATAAAAGAATTTGAAATTGAGTTTGGTTGGTCTCGAACTATGTTGTCTAGCTGTACCTCAGTTGCGTTTCTTGGCATGGGGGTGTTAGCTATAATAAGTGGTAGATTAAGTGATAGGTATGGTCCAAAATTAGTATTGTGTTTTACCGGGACTGCAATTGGTGTAGGTTTTTTTCTAATGTCAAAAGTCACAGCGCCATGGCATTTGTTTTCTATTTTTGGAATATTTGTTGCCTTAGGAATGGGAACTCATGACGTAGTGACGCTCTCTACTGTAGCACGATGGTTCGACCAACGTAGAGGAATAATGACTGCTGTAGTTAAGGTTGGCACTGCCGCAGGGCAAGTTACAATTCCACCTATAGCTGCAATCCTAATAATAAGTTACGGTTGGAAAAAAGCCGTGATGATACTAGGCATTACCGCATCCGTACTGCTAGTGACAGCCGCGCTAAACATGAACCATCCAAAAAAAACTAGTATCTCCATTGGTAAACCATCAGCGTCAGGCCTCTCATTTAAGGCCGTAAAAAAAACTCGTGAGTTTTGGGCCTTATGTCTAATCCAGTTGCTAGTAATAACAATTTTACTAGCAATTCCTGTCCATCTTGCAGTGCACGGGATAGACCTTGGCATGACACCGACCAAAGCATCCATTTTATTATCTGTGATAGGCGCGTCAAGCGTGGCAGGCCGATTAACTGTTGGTATTTTTTTTGATAGGTTAGGTGGAAATATAGCATTCTTTTTGTGCTTACTTCCTTTAACAGCTAGTCTTTTTGGGTTCTCTTATGTCGATAGTCATGTCGCCCTCTTTTCCATGGCAGCAATCTATGGGTTTGGTCATGGTGGCTTTTTTACTGTAATTTCACCTCTTATTGCTGACCTTTTTGGAATGAAGGAGCACGGCACTATTTTTGGGACAATATTGTTTGCTGGCTCTATAGGTGGTTCCTTAGGCCCTATTGCAGTAGGTTGGATTTTTGATGTTACGGGGAGTTATTATCACGCTTTTATAAGTTTGGGTTACTTAGCAGTGTGCGCACTTTTACTGTCACTATTTATAGGCAACCGAAAAGTTTAATTTTTTGGAACTAACAAGACAAACATAAATCTTAGTAAGGCTTGTCTCCTAAAAGTGTTATTCGGTGAAGTAACCTGCGATGTCCGAAGTAGTCATTCACTGGGTAATGAAGCGTACATCTATTATCCCATAACGCTAGATCACCTAACTCCCATCTATGTCTACACTGAAACTCTTCTTTGGTCTGGTGATCAAATAAAAATGAAAGTAAACTTAAACTCTCTCCTTCAGTCCAACCTTCAAAAGCCGTTGCGTGAGCGCGATTAACAAAGAGACACTTCTCACCTGTTTCTGGATGAGTTCTAATAACAGGATGAATACCAATCAGAGCTTCTTTGACAATGTTTTGTCCCGTTTCAGATGTTCGGTTTTCTCTAGTGGCAGAAACCGCCGCTTTGTCTGAACGACAGACTACTCGTAAATCTTTTAAAGACTTCTTAAGGCCATCAGATAGAGTGTCAAAGGCAGTATATTGGTTTGAAAATAATGTGTCTCCCCCTGCTGGAGGTAACTCTAAAGCATATAACATAGTCGCCATTGGAGGAGCTGCTTGATAAGTGGTGTCAGTGTGCCATACACCCCCAAAATTAACCTTCTCAGTTTCCTTCTTCAGCACTGGCGTAATCGTAGGGTAACCTTCAAGCCCTTTTAGGAATGGATAAGTGCCAGGCGTCCCTATCTGCTTTGCAAAAGAAAGATACTGTTCTGAGCTTATGCTTTGCCCACGAAAGACAATAATTAATCGATCGAGCCACAATGCTTTGACTTCACTTACCAATTCAGGTGACAGAGGCTGACTCAAGTCGAGATCATGTACCACTGATCCTATTCCTGGACTAAGATTTTCAATACGCATATATAATTACCTTTTTAGAATTAGTAGACCTATGAGTATATCACTTCAAGGAATTGCACCTGTAATATCGACCTTCCAAAATAAATAATAGTTATTTTACTATAGTGAATAAAGTGGGACCCTCTCACCAGCTTTAATAACTCTAGCATCATATGGCTTTCGCTCGAAAACTTCCGTTACCATCTCTCTAAAAAATTCTATTGGTTTCGTAGCATAATCTGGGTCAAAACTAGCTTGGTCCCAACGTTCACAAAAGTCTGCACAATCTTGAAAATATGGGTGCCCGTTGTAGATGTCTCGTTTATTTTGGTTTCCGCCCACAAGATGACCAGAGTATATCATTTGAAAGTCTCCATGCTTCTCTACAGTCCAAGAGCACTGCTCTCTAACAAATGGTCTAAGAATAGTGGCCGCATATTCATCATGGTTATACGGAGCATAAATATCCCCAATATCATGTAATAAAGCTGAAACTATCCAATCTACGTCACTAGTATCACTCCACGCACGAGTTGCTGCCTGTAAAGAGTGGCCCAGTCTAGTTATCTGATAGCCAGATAGGCTTTCATCAAGTTCGACAAGCGCTGTTAGCAAACGGTTGGCAGTTCCTTTTGCATATTCAGTCTCATGTACTTTAAGGAATTCATAATCTTCCTTATCACCATCTTTCATTTGAGTAAATTTTACTCTTTCCATCATGTGTATAATCCTTATGAATTTGTTATGTTTTCTTCTACTATTTATGTGCCGATTTGTCGTTATCTAAAATTATTTATTCATGGACTATGAAATATTTAGCTAAAATTATCATTACAATGATAGTAAAAATTCTCTCAACGTTAACTTTTGAAGTAATAAAAAGAAATACTTTATGAAATAATATAAAACTTGAACGTCTCTCACTTTGAACCAATAATGGAATTAATGATAAATTTTACTAAACATGTAGCAAATCTTCCAATCCTATATAGTTTTAGGCGATGTCCCTATGCAATGCGAACTCGCTTATCACTTGTATCATCAAAAGTTAATGTAGAGTTGCGAGAAGTTGTTTTGCGTGAAAAACCTTACGACTTTCTAAGAGTTTCTCCCAGTGCGACAGTACCCTGCTTAGTGATCGATAATAAAGTAATTGATGAAAGCTTAGATATTATGATTTGGGCTTTAAACAAAAACGATCCAGAAAACTGGTTGGATATGCCTTGTGAAGGATATGACTTAATTAAGGAATCTGACGGCCCTTTCAAAAATGCTCTAGACGAAATTAAGTATGCTTCACGTCATCCTGATATTGACCTAAATGAAAGTCGCAAAGTAGCTTGTAGATTTTTATTCAAATTAGAGACCATGTTAACCGAATCTTATCTATTTGGCGAAAAGAGTACACTTGCAGACTTCTCTATATTACCTTTCATAAGGCAATTTGCTAATGTTGATATCACATGGTTCAACAAGCAACCTTGGCCAAAGCTTCAACACTGGTTAAACCATTTTATAACTTCCAACAGATTTCAACAAATTCAATCAAAATACCCTCAATGGAAAGTAAATGATAACATAACAATTTTTCCAGAATCTTAACTTAAAATTAAAAAATTGTGTCATAAAGTTAGGCAAACCGCACGTTATCAATATACCAAATAGTTTTTGGAACATCAAAACTTTTTGTAAATCTTTAACCTCATAATTAATAATTATTTCAAAAAACGACTGTTTAATAAGTCGCATCCAGAACAGAGCTTTATTAAAGTTTCAATAACTTAGCACTTTATTTATAAGGAACTGAGTTATTATGGCTTCATACACAAAATCGATACTCTTTGTATTAATAGCCGGCGTCTGTTGGTCTTGGATAGGTGTGATTGTAAAGCTAATTGATGATGCAAACACATGGCAGATATTATTTTACCGATCCCTTGGTATGGTACCAATCTTACTTTTTTTTGTTGGGGTAAAAACTAGAAATAATCCTTTTAAAAGCTTAGCTAATCTCCGCTTACCAAGCTTTATTGGGGCTTTATGCTTAGTGGGCGCTTATCTTGGAGGGATCTATGCATATCAAACGACAACCATCGCAAATGCAGCCTTCTTATTTGCCGCAGCACCGTTTTTTACAGCAGTTTTTGCGTGGCCCATTCTTAGAGAGCCCGTAAGAAACGGTACTTGGTGGGCAATTTTATTTGCACTAATTGGTGTCATAATAATGGTTCGAGAAGGATTAGCTCTTGGAGCTCTGAGCGGTAATATCTCAGCATTAGGTTCAGCAATTGGCTTCGCAGGATTCACTATCGCACTAAGGTGGAATAAAGAAACTGACGTGCTGCCCATGGTAATTTTAGGAGGAATTTTAGCTATCTTTATAACTGGGTTAATCTTAGTATTTTCTGGAACCGGGTTTTCTATAAATACAAATGATATTCTACTAACAGTAGTCGTGGCGGCCAGTATACTTGGATGTGGAATGGTTTGTTATACGATTGGTAGCCGAGTTGTAACAGCAACAGACCTTGCATTGTTGGCTATGGTCGAAGTAGCCCTTGCTCCTTTATGGGGATTTATTTTAATCAATGAACCACTAGGCATAAACAATCTTATAGGAGGTTTACTGATTATTGGCTCACTTGTTTTCAATGCCCTCACAGGTATTAGGCATAAACCAATAAAAGTCTCCTAATAGGGGCTTAAATAAAACATAATATTTTTGAGATTAAATTTTTATGATTAAAAAGTAAAACTAGCTATGGGACCAATCATCTGGATTTTCAGAATTATTAGGAGACAAGCCTATAATATCACCTACTGTGGAAACTCCCAGGCCAAGCACTGTTCTGTTTGCATAAGCAAAATATGCCGACACTTGATTAATTTCAAGAATCTCACCATCATCAAAACCAACAGCCCTTAATTCCTCAATATGATGCTCTCTCAGGTCAGCAGGAGTATTATTAAGCATTTTAGCATAATCCATTGCTTTCTTTTGCTGCAAATCTAAAGGCGCACTAGAAATATCTTCCTGCTCGATCGCCTCTCTAATCAAGTCTGACCTTACATTATCCGCGAGTAATCTCTTCATACCTCCAAAATGGTGTTCCACACAATAATTACAATTATTCAACCAACTAACCCATACTCCAAGCACTTCTAAGAACCACTTTGGTATCTTATTATTTGAATGGTGTAGAACATACTTGTAGATGGCCATATGCCCCTCCATAGTATGGGGCCGCAATGAATGAGACATCATAATATTATCGATATTATTATCAGGCCCTTTTACTCGGTCATAAAGCTTTCTTAAACGGCCTTCAGAATCTTCATAAGAAACAGTTTTAATCCATGACATAATAGTTTCTCCTATTTCTTAATTTTTTTAAATAATGATCAAGAAAAAAGTTTCATCGTGTTTCAAAGATTGTCGGAAACCAGTCTTCTCTTAAAGAATCCCCTACCTTCATTTGATGACCTGGGAATGGTGGAGATGTTGGACCTGGACGCTCAACATAAACTGCATCATCTCCAAGTAATCTAAGTGAAAAAGCACGCCTCCTAGAGTTTGTTTCATTTCCCCTAGCGCCGTGGAGTATCCCATAGTTAAATGCAACAGCGTCTCCTGGCTCCATAGTCCATTCTAATACTCTCATTCCTTCAAGATCAGGATCTGGAACAGGCATGTATTTATCTTCACCAGCGTAAAAGTCTTCCTCACTTAACCATTTAGTAGGTAAAACTGGCTTTGCCCATAGGTGTGAGCCAGCGACACATCTGAGTGACGCGTCAGTAACTTGATCAACTGGACACCAAAAACTAACATTTTGTATTCCATCAACAAAGTAGTACGGCCCATCTTGATGCCAAGGTGTTGGCTTTGATGTTCCAGGCTCTTTTACTAGGACATGATCATGGAAAAGTTGTACTTTCTTGGAAGACATCAGGGCTGCGGCCACTTCCCCTACCCTTGATTGGAAGATTACATCCTTAAATTGAGGTATTCTTGACCAATTACAATAATCATCAAAAAACCTGCCACTTTCCCCAGCGTGTAAGTTCTCAGCACTGTAAGGACCAGGGTTTTTGATATTATAGTCAATTCCGTCACGAATTATATCTACAAAATCTTTGAAAAGACCTTTCACAAGAACTACCCCATCTTCTTGAAAGCTCTTTATATGGCTATTATTTATTAAGTGACGATCCATATTTTCTTTTTAAACAAAAAACTAAAATAAAACTAGACGCAAAACTATTTTTTCACACTATTTATGCTGATTGCTGTCATATAAAAAAGATAACAATATGCAATTAAGTAAAACAACTTTCAAAAAAAAATTTACTAGGACCACACACTTTAACAACTACTACTCTTGTAATACTTCCTACATCGTAATAGCCCCCTTTTTATTTTCAGATACTTATTATAAGGGATTAACTTATCTTTAATGGCAAAAATGGCAAAATAAGTTTGAACGGACAATCAGTCCTTTACAATGCACAGTAAGGTTAAAAGATGATCACAAATGGAATGCTTCCGATTTTATTAGTGGTAATCTGTGGGTTTATGTTAGGCCGAACTAACTTTTTTAATCTAGATTCCGCAAGAGAAATGAACCGAGTAGTTTTCTTTTTTGGCATGCCAGTGCTTGGAATAAGTATACTTACCGAAGTTGATTTTACGTTATTCAATTTTAGAATACTGATCTCTTATCTAGCAGCACAATTCATCACAGGGCTTTTAGGTGGTTGGTTAGCCCATTCATTTTGGCATTATGATTTAAAGACTTCAATATTAGTTGGAATGTCCACAGCACTCGCAAATCATGTGCTCTATGTCCTACCCATTGCTGAGAACCTATATGAAGGGTACATCATAACACAAATTACAGCAATAATTGTAATGGACGTTATTCTTGTCACGTTCGTTATCACTTTTCTGTTAGAGTATGCATCAAACTCGACTATATCCATCAAAATACTGTTTAAAAGATTACTAAGGATTCCTCTAGTTTTGGGAGTTTTAACTGGTTTAACAATTGCTATAACTGGAATTAATTTACCGATAGCAATTTTAACATTCTTAAAGTTTTCTTATAGTTGTGCAGCACCATTAGCACTTTTTGCACTAGGTATAATACTAGCAAAAAGTAAGCTTACAGATAACTTAAATTTTGCTTTAAATATCTCTATTATTAAAGTTTTGATCCATCCAGTACTATTGGCTGTAATTGGTTTTGGGGTTTTAGAATTAAGTCTAGATGATTTAAAGCCTGGCTTAATGGTTGCGGCCGCACCTTGCGGGGCAATGGTTTTGGTATTCGCCTCTGCATACAACGTTGACCCAAAACCTCTTGCACCACTAGTCGTAATATCTTTCCTACTTTCTTTGCCTGGACTAGCACTAGTGATTTTTCTGTAATACCGCGTAAATCTATTTATTGTCTGTGTTACTCTAGCTAACGCTAAAGAATTCCTGGCAGGTCTAAGTTGTTTTCCTTGGCGCAGTCGATAGCACTTTGATAACCAGCATCAGCATGCCGCATTACTCCAGTGGCTGGGTCATTCCATAAAACATTTTTGATACGACGGTCAGCATCAATAGTGCCGTCACAACAAATAACCATACCAGAATGCTGACTAAAACCCATCCCAACACCTCCTCCATGATGTATGGAAACCCATGTCGCTCCGGAAGCTGTATTCAAAAGTGCGTTTAGGAGAGGCCAATCTGAAACTGCATCAGATCCATCTCGCATAGACTCCGTTTCTCGATTTGGCGAGGCCACAGAACCACTGTCCAAATGATCTCGACCAATCACAACAGGAGCAGATAGTTCCCCCGTCCGCACCATTTCATTGAAAGCAAGTCCGAGCTTATCTCGAACCCCTAAGCCAACCCAACAAATACGTGCAGGAAGCCCCTGAAAATCTATCCTCTCTCTTGCCATATCTAGCCATTTGTGAAGACCCTTATCATTTACTAGTTCTTTTACCTTTGCATCTGTTTTGTAAATATCTTCAGGATCACCAGATAATGCACACCAACGAAACGGTCCAATACCTCTACAGAAAAGTGGCCTAATATAAGCCGGCACAAATCCAGGGAAAGCAAAGGCATTTTCAAAACCCTCCTCTAATGCAACTTGACGGATGTTATTTCCATAATCCAAAGTAGGAACTCCAGCATTCCAAAAATCAACCATTGCAGAGACATGCTTTTTCATTGATGCTCTAGCTGCTTTTTCAACAGCTTTTGGGTCAGTCTCCTGCTTAGACCTCCACTCAGCAACTGACCACCCTTGTGGAAGGTAGCCGTGCAATGGATCATGTGCTGAAGTCTGATCTGTTACAATGTCAGGCCTAACACCTCTTTTGACTAACTCCTGAAAAACATCAGCAGCATTTCCAATTAATCCAACAGACTTAGCTTCACCGGAAGCAGTCCAGTCATTGATCATCTGCAGTGCCTCATCGATAGATTTAGTTTTTTCATCGACGTACCGCGTACGTAATCTAAAATCTACTCGAGTTTCATCACACTCAACAGCCAAGCAGCAAGCCCCAGCCATGACTGCGGCAAGCGGTTGAGCACCACCCATCCCACCTAAGCCACCAGTTAAAATCCAACGACCTGAAAGATCTCCATTATAGTGTTGTCGCCCTGCTTCCATAAATGTTTCATAAGTACCCTGAACAATCCCTTGGGTGCCTATGTAAATCCAAGATCCCGCTGTCATTTGACCATACATAGCCAAACCCTTTTTATCCAATTCATTGAAATGATCCCAGGTAGCCCAATGTGGTACAAGATTTGAGTTTGCAATTAATACACGGGGAGCATCTTTATGGGTCCGAAAAATACCAACAGGTTTTCCAGACTGCACTAATAGCGTTTGATCTTCCTCCAGGTTTTTTAAAGAGGCTACAATCACATCAAAGTCTTCCCAGGTTCTTGCGGCTCTCCCAATGCCACCGTAAACTACCAATTCGTGAGGGTTTTCAGCTACATCTGGATGTAAATTATTCATCAGCATCCGCATTGGAGCTTCAGTGAGCCAGCTTTTAGCCGTTATTTCACTGCCCGTAGGTGCTATTACGTCCCTTAAATTGTGGCGCGAATTAGTCATCAATTATCTCCTAATAATGGCTTCCACTGAGCCAATGATGTCAAAATATCTGTTAATGTGATACGAATAAGGTCTGCTTTGGTGTCGTCGTATTCCCAGCCCACATTTTCATCTGACAAATATGCCGATTGGGCTAATTCCATTTGTATTGCATGGTATCCTTTCTTAGGTACACCATAGTTTCGTGTTGTCCATCCACCTGTAAATCGTCCATTCAAAACATTGCTATAATTAGCATATTTTTTGACTGTATCGACAACTATTCTCTCTATTAATGGGTCGCAAGAAGCACCTTTATTTGTACCAATATTAAGGTCAGGCAAGACACCCTCAAATAAGTTTGGAATTATAGATCTAATCGAATGACAATCATATAAAATAACAAACCCGTGAATACTTTTAACGCGCTCTAATTCAAGCTTAAGTGCGTTATGGTAATCGGAATGAAACTCAGAAATACGTTTTTGAATCTCTTGGGTGCTTGGCTCGCTACTCCAAATTGCATTACCATCAAAGTCAGTTAGAGGAACTAGTTCGGTTGTATTCTGCCCTGGGTAAAGACTTCGTCCTGATGGATCTCTATTCAAATCAATAACATATCTATGGAAGGTTGCACTTACGGTGGATACATCATCTATGAGGCCATCATATAGACGGTCAATATGCCAATCAGTATCAGATAATATTCTTCCGCGATCATTTAAGCTATCATTTACTTGTTTTGTAAGCAAAGTGCCAACATGAGGTAGGCCTAAAACTAAAGGAGAGTTACCAGACTTTACTTTTACTGTTACTTTTTCCATTTTTAATTTTCCTGGACAAAAGTTGGTAGATTTAAGTTTTTAATTAAATCTCCATCTCTAATCATTTCAGCCGCAGTATTAATATCTTTAGCCATGTATCTATCCTCTTCAAGCGCCAAAATTTTTGTTCGAAAAGTAGCTATTATTGCCTCAAGGTCTTTACTGGTTTTCAATGGCCTTCTAAATTCGATTCCTTGAATGGAACACATGGCTTCAATACCTATAATAGTATTCAAATTAGTGTTCATTTTATCTAATCTTCGCGCAGCATGTGCGGCCATACTTACATGGTCTTCCTGGTTTGCCGAAGTAGGTGTACTATCTGTACTGCATGGGTTTGCTAAATGCTTATTTTCACTCATAAGAGCGGCCGTTGTAACTTCCGCTATCATATAACCAGAGTTGATCCCAGGATTAGGTGTTAAAAAAGGTGGTAAGCCAAAACTTAAAGTAGGGTCAACCATCAATGCTACTCGGCGTTGTGAGATTGCTCCAATTTCAGATAATGCGAGAGCAATAATATCTGCTGCAAAAGCAACCGGTTCAGCATGAAAGTTTCCACCTGAAACAATTAAACCTTTTTCAACTAATACAAGTGGATTATCGGTTACCGCATTTGCCTCAATTTCTAATGTTTTACCAGCATGCCAGAGCAAATCTAGGGCGGCTCCAGTAACCTGGGGCTGACATCTAATACAGTAAGGATCTTGAACTCTGGAATCTTCTAAACGATGACTTTCCCTTATTTTTGATCCGGCCATTAATTCACGCTGACATCTAGCAACGGCTATTTGACCTGCGTGCCCTCTAAGCTTATGAATTTCATCTTCTAGTGGTTGCGTAGATCCCATAATTGCGTCCGTAGATAACGCACATGTAACAATAGCGGCATTTACATTCTTCCATGCTCTAAACAAACCAACTAACGCACAGGCTGTAGAAAACTGAGTTCCATTTATAAGTGCCAACCCCTCTTTAGCTCCCAATTCAATTGGACTTAATCCAGCTGATAAAAATGCTTTTTTTGTTGAAGTCCTCTTACCCTTATAAAAAACCTCTCCTTCACCTATGAGCGACGCCGCCATATGTGCTAACGGTGCTAAATCACCCGAAGCGCCAACTGAACCTTGGTCAGGAATTACAGGATATATTCCATTATTAAGTAAATCTTCCATTAAGACGATGGTATTCCAGGATACACCTGACGCCCCTCGACCTAAAGACAGAAGCTTCAATGCTATCATTAACCGCGTTGTGCCTAAATCCAAAGCATTCCCAACACCACAGCAGTGAGATAAAACAAGGTTACGTTGAAGCGATGCGGTATCTTTCTCCGGAATCTTTAAACTAGCTAACTTTCCAAACCCAGTGTTTACTCCGTAAACGGCTGCTCCACCTTCGGTTGCCTCTCTTACTATATTTTCAGACTTTATGACACTTTCCTGTGCAGATCGATCCAAGTGAATAAGATCATTTCTTAACCATATACCTTCTAAGTCTTTTAGGCTTGCGTTCAAAGGTGTAAGTATTGTCATATTTTTCCTCCAAAAATTCTTTTGTAGAGAGGATTAAACCCAATACGATAGGAAAGTTCAGACGGATGTAAAATATCCCATACTGCTAAATCTGCAGTATAACCAGCTCTAACCAATCCCATATCTTTTACCCCCAAGGCCATTGCAGCATTTCGAGTAACTCCTAATAATACCTCCTCCGGTGTTAATCTAAATAGCGTACAACCCATGTTCATTGTAAGGAGGAGTGACGCCAATGGAGACGAACCTGGGTTGCAGTCAGTAGCCAGAGCCATAGGTACAGCATAATCTCTAAAATCACTGATCGGAGGGGCTTGGGTTTCACGCAAAGTATAAAAAGCTCCCGGCAAAATTACCGCAACCGTCTTACTATCACTTAATGCCTTAGCATCTGAACGGTTTGCGTACTCTAAGTGATCGGCTGAAAGTGCATTAAAAGTTGTAGCGAGTTTGGTGCCACCAAGATTTGAGAGTTGCTCTGCGTGCAATTTAACTGGCAAACCAAGACTTTTGGCATGATTAAATACTCTAGAGATCTGATCAGTGTTAAATGCTATTCCCTCGCAGAAACCATCAACGGCATCAACTAAACCCTCATTAAAAGCTTTATCCAGGGCTGGCAAACAAATCTCATCAATATATTTATCAGCATTCCCTTTAAACTCTTTAGGAACAGCGTGAGCTCCAAGAAAGCTCGTCTTTACACGAATATCTCTTTTTAACTGTATTTCTCGAGCCACCCTCAACATTTTAATTTCTGTATCTACATCTAAACCATAACCTGATTTTATTTCAATAAGAGTTGTACCCTCTGCTATTAACGCATCAGCTCGTTTCAAAGCTCCTGTTAATAACTCCTCCTCAGAAGCTTCACGTGTATTAGTGACTGTTGAAACAATGCCTCCACCAGCCTCGGAGACCTCTTGGTAACTCGCACCATTTAAACGCATCTCGAACTCGTTAGCACGATTTCCACCGTAAACAATATGCGTATGACAGTCGATTAAAGCGGGCGTTACTAAACGTCCTTCGAGATCTACGGAGTCCATGCCACTAAACTCTTTGGGTAAATCATTTTGATCTCCCACCCAAGCGATCTTACTTCCCTTTAATACAAGAGCACCTCTCTCAATTAGCCCGTAAGGTTTGTTAGATTCCATGGTAGCTATCACTGCATTTAAAAGTAGCATTTAACGACTCACATATTGTTTAATAAATATTCATATGCTATTATGTATGTACATAATAGTAAGTCAAGATGTGAACATGAATGACTAAAATTTTAGCTGATAAAATCCTAACTTCCTCCGGCTGGCAGGAAAACATTATCGTAGAGATAAATGCGGATGGCCATATTGGAAAATTAAGGACTGATACTAAAGAGTATGATCATCATGTTGGGTGTTTACTACCAGCTCCCGTAAATGCTCACTCTCATTCATTCCAGAGAGCAATGTCAGGGTTAACCGAATATCGTGGTCCAAACCCAAAAGATAGTTTTTGGACTTGGCGTAAACTAATGTTTAAGTTTCTTAAGAAATTAGACCCCGATATTGTAGAAGCCATTACGGCCTTCGTCCAAATGGAAATGCTTGAAGCAGGTTTCAGTACGAATGTAGAGTTCCATTATCTTCATCATAGCGAAAGTGGCAAACCCTATGATGATATTTCAGAAATGTCCCAAAGAATAATATCTGCTGCGGACCAATCCGGTATTGGACTAACTCTGCTCCCAGTGTTTTATCAATATGGCGGTTGTGACCTTAGACCTCTTGAAGACGGTCAGAAAAGATTTGGAAACAACTTAGATCAATTCCAAAAATTATTTCAAAGTGTCACTAAAAGCTTGGAAGCATCACCATCCGATACTTATTTAGGCCTTGCCCCTCATAGCCTAAGGGCTGTTAACCCAAAAGACCTAATAAAGTTGGTTAGCCTTGCTAAAGAAAATCCAATACATATGCATCTAGCAGAACAAGTAGCTGAAGTCGACGAAGTCAAAGAGTTTTTAGGTTCTCGTCCAGTTGAGTGGGTCTTAGAAAACTTAGACATCTCTAATCAATGGTGTATGATTCATTGCACCCAAATGGATCCTCATGAAGTTAAAATGCTTGCAAAAACTCAAGCCATTGCAGGGCTCTGTCCTATAACAGAGTCCAGTCTAGGAGATGGTATATTTGAAGGTACTAATTGGATGAGCAATAACGGAAATATTGCTATTGGTTCAGACAGTAATATACGTATTTCACTATCAGAGGAATTAAGAACACTAGAGTATTCTCAAAGATTAAGAGACCGTTCGCGGGCAGCCCTTGCTAATAGTCATCAGTCAACTGGACGACGATTATTCGAAGAAATCTGTAAAGGAGGTGCACAAGCTGCGGGGCGTAAAACCGGTTTTATCAAAGAAGGCTACTTGGCAGATTTGTTAGCTCTTGATACTAGTCACATAGATCTCGAGCAACATAAAAAAGATACATTATTAGACAGTTATATTTTTTCAGGAGATGACAGAATGATCTCTGATGTATGGTCTGCGGGTCGTCATTTGGTTAAAAATGGTGAGCATGTTTCGCGGCCAGAAATAACTAAAGCCTATAGAAAGGCTACAAAGAAGTTAACAGAGTTTTAAGTGAGGTAATTTGGCTATAAACAATTGGCTTGGCGTACAAACAGAGGTCTTAAAGCGCATTCATGATCGAACATGGAAGCCTGGTGAAATTATTCCCAGAGAAACAGATCTAGCCTATGAATTTGGTTGCGCAAGAGTAACAGTAAACAGAGCATTAAGGGCCCTTGCTGATAAAGGGGTTCTGGATCGAAAACGCAAAGTGGGCACTACCGTTGCTCTATACCCTACTAGTAAAGCTACATTAAAAATTCCACTTATACGTAAAGAGATTCAGGACTTAGGAACTACCTACAACTACAAATTGATTAGCCAAAGCGCAAACCAAACTCCTAATGGAAAAAGACTATTAACTCACTTTTCGATAAATGATAATCTGATTTATATAAAAGCCATTCACACCAGTGATGGGAAACCTTTTGTTATAGAAAGTCGCTTCATTAATCAAAAAATTGTTCCTAATTTTGAAAATCAACAATTTGAAGAGAATAGCCCAAACGAGTGGTTGCTTGCCAATATACCCTACACACATGGAGAAATTAATTTTGCTGCAACAAACTGTTCGCTGGATATATCGTCTTTACTTGATATTAACCCTGGAGAGGCTGTTTTTCAAATTGAACGCACAACATTTGATAAAGAAAAAGTCATAACAAATGTCTTACTTACATATCATAAAGATTACCGTTTAAAGGCATCTCTTTAACAAAAAATTTTCTTTTAAATAGATTCAACGGTAAAATTAACTTTAATATCTGTTAGTGCCAAAGCATTGGAGTAGTTGTAATTAACTCAAGACCATTTTCTTTCACAAGATAATTTTGTTCAAAACCCACGTTACCAACGCCCTTACGAGCTAGAAATGCTTCTAAGCCAATTAACATTCCTGTTTCAAATTTTGCATTTTTATGTTCTAGAACTGTACTGATATATGGTGGACCTTCAAAATAAAGTCCATGTGGATGGCCAAAGAATGGAAACTTTTCTGCGGCAGGGTCGGCATCAGGACCAAAGTCAGCTACCATCTTATCTCCAACTTTAGCGGCATCTTCAAAACTTACCCCAGGCTTAATCGAAGCCGCCATTGAGCTTATAATGTTTTCACATGCTTCCAATATATTGATTTGATCCGAGCTAGGCTTATTCCCACATACAGCTGTTCTACCCGGATCTAGGTAATACCCTTGATACATTGGACCAATTAAAAAAGCACGAAACAGATCACCACTGTTTGGTGCGACCTTACGGTAACCTGTAAGGGGATCACCACAAGTAAACCCTATCGTATCGCCGTGGCTTACTTGAATTTTATCTATCACACCCCCAGCCGAAACAATATCGTGGGCCGCTAATCCAGCTGCCTCAGCCTCAGTTTTCCCAGAGAGTAAAGCCTTCATCATTCGTGTCATAGCAGGACTAGCTATTTGACCCCCAATACGAATAACCTCCTGCTCTTCTACTGATTTAATCAAACGTTGGACTCTGACCAAATTATCACAGATTTCCCAAGTTAGATTAGGTGTAATTTTTTGTAACTCATTCCAGTATTTCATAGGAAAAAAATCACTTCCGACAAAGCCAACTTTTCCAGAAATTTTAAGGCTAGTTAGTGTATCAACTAGTGTAGCAACCGGGTTATCAGCCACACGGAAATCTGATACGGCTACTACTTCTTTCCTTACATCTGGGTCATCTGCAATTAATATTGGTTCAAACCCAACACGAAATAAAACTGCACAATAAGCACGTGCTCTAAATTTTCCAGAATCAAATCCCTGACCAACTTTTGTAGAAAAGTAATTTGTTAAATAAATTACATCTGCGGCTCTATCAAAAGTTGATGCTGTTCGTCCCCAGATTACTGCTGTTTCAAGTCCCCTTATAGACATTTCCATTTCAACTTTTTTCCACCTACTTTCATACTCCGTAGCAGAAAATACCAATAAGCTCTTATTCATTATGATTTCTCCAGGATATTTAGTTAATTACTAAATATATTTAAAATAATACGGCTTTTCTTTTGTTTAATTGCCTCTTGAAAAATTACTTTCTCAATGAACTATACAAACTCAGTTACACTTCAACTTAGTCAAAAATATCACTTAAGTACTATCTATTAAATAGAAAACTGTATTTAAAAACTTAAAACACTCTTGAACTTAAATTAAATGATCAGCCCGGAAGGATATAAACAGCTGAGTCAGGGAAAGACACGTCTACATCATCTCCTACAGTTAAGTTTTGTAAATCCTCAGAACCAGTGTTATTTTGGGTGACAACTAAGTTTGGACCATCAATAATTTGAACACTGTACTGAACTATAGAACCTAAATAAATACTTGCTGTTATTTTACCCTTAACGTCAACTGAAGCGTTGGTGGCCTTAGATTCAGACTTAGTGATTTTAACACACTCCGGTCTAATCATGACCGAAACACCTTCAGCTCCACCAATCACATTTTCTTTATTAGGCAAAGTTAATCCTTCAGCATTTATAGTTTTGCCCTTATTTTCTAATTTCCCCAGTAAGATATTGGACCTTCCAATAAAATCAGCAACAAACCGTGTCTGTGGTTTTTCATAAATTTCTGTGGGTTTTCCAACCTGACTTACTTCTCCCTCCGACATAACAACAATCCTATCAGACATCGATAAAGCTTCATCTTGATCGTGTGTTACGAATAGGGTAGAAATTTTTAATTTTTGTTGCAATTCTCTCAGTTCAACTCGCATATGATCTCTAAGCTGTTTATCCAATGCCCCAAATGGTTCATCTAGCAACAAAACATCGGGTCTAATAACAAGTGCTCGAGCAAGAGCAACTCTTTGTTGCTGACCGCCAGACAACTCTCCTGGCATTCTCTCGCCTAACGCTTCTAACTGTACTAATTCAAGCGCCTCCTGAACACGTGGTCCACGTTCAGATGTCAATACTTTTTGCATTTTCAATCCAAACTCTACATTTTTACGAACAGTCATATGTGGGAATAAAGCATAATTTTGGAACACCAAGCCAACGGTGCGCTGGTGTGGAGGAACCCCTGTCATGTCTACATCACCAATCGACAAAGTTCCTGAAGTCGGCCGAATGAACCCCGCAACCATTCGGAGAGTAGTTGTTTTTCCACACCCTGATGGACCAAGTAAAGTAACGAACTCTCCTGACTCAACGGAAAGATCGATTGAGGCCACAGCAGTTACCTCTCCATATTTTTTTACAATAGATTTTAATTCAACAGAACTCATTTGATTACCTTATCTCCACTCGTTATCTGCCCTCTTAGTATGAGCATCGCGGTTAAGAATGCTGTCACTGCTAACGTTAACGTCGACACGGCAGCTATAGATGGCTTTACCTGATACATTAAAGTAGTGAACATTTCTATGGGTAACGTTCTTTCAAATGTTGTTAAAAAGAACGTTATTATAAACTCGTCAAACGAAATTATAAAACTAAAAATAGCACCTGCTACCAAAGCCGGGCTAATGATGGGTAAGGTTATGTACCATACAGCCCAAAAACGTGATGCGCCCAGACTTCGCGCAGCTTCCTCCAAAGTTACCTCAAAAGTTTGCAAACTGGCTCCAACTGATATTATTACAAAAGGTATCGTTATAGTAAGATGTGCTGGGACATAAGCGAGCATACTATCATCAATATCTAATTGAAGGGCCATTTTAAACAGCCCTAGTCCGAGTACGATATGTGGTAAAACCATCGGAGCAATCATTATAGCTTGGAGGCCATTTTTTAATTTCTTTGGTCCGCGATCTAGAGCAAACGCCGCCATGGTACCAAAAATCAACGAAAGTGGTGTAACAATTGTAGCTATAATCAAACTTAAAGAAATTGAATTCAACCAATCTTCAGATGTTAGCACCTCTTTATACCATCTCACACCATATGAAGGTGGAGGAAAAGCTAAATAGGACTCAGCAGTAAAAGATTGAATTACTAAAATTATTAATGGTGCTTCTAAAAAGAAAATAATAACAGTAACTATAAAGACCAATAATCTATAAGGTAACCTAGAGCCATAAGATTCTTGCGAACTCATCTCCTACCTACCAATCTTTGTACCCCAGATGATAAAATAACCATAAATCCGATAGCTAAAAGTAGCATAAGAGCCATAGCCGAAGCGAAAGGCCAATCGTACTGCTCTCGAACAGACTCAGTAATAAGCATTGGCAAAGTTAAAACAAAATTTCCACCCATTATAACGGGTGTAAGGTAGACCCCCATTGAAAGAATAAATACTAATGTACACCCTGCCATAATCCCTGGTAAACTTAACGGTAATGTTACAGATAGGAATACGCGCCAAGCCGGAGCTCCCAAGCTGCTTGCAGCCTCTTCGATCGACGAGTTAATTGAACTGAGTGCTCCGAAAAGTGGTAGAACCATAAAAGACAAATACACATGTACCACGGCTAAAATTACACCAAACTCATTATACATTAACGGAAGAGGTTTAGAAATTAATTCCCATTGGATAAGTGTATCATTTATTATTCCCGATCTGCCGAGTATTAAAAGCCATGCTACATTCCTCACAATAATACTCGTTAATAAAGGTGAAACAACGCAAAAAAGAAGGACCATCTTCATCTTAGGGCTACAACTCCGCATTAACAAAGCTACAGGATACCCTAAAATCAGACACCAGAACGTTATCCAAACAGAGAGTCTCACCGTCTGAAAAAATATTTTTAAAGTTATTCCATCACTAAATATTTTATTATAATTATCAAGATAAAATCCTAGTGTTGTTACGCTAAGTTCGAACTTAGCAAAACTAAGAACCCCCAGCATAATAAGGGGGAATAAAAATGTTGCTAGGTACAATAGCACCGTGGGTGTCAAAAGCCACAACGCTCCATAGTTTTGATCAGAGTTACGTAACATTACGACAAATTACATTCTATTTAAAAAAAATTGAAGTGAAAACTTTGTACGCGAAACCTATTTAAATTAAAATTATAAATTTCGCATACAAATTATTTTTTACGGCGCTAACCTTATGAGGATTTCCACTTATTCCACATATCAGTCCACTCTTTACCATTATCAAGAATTTGATTGAAGTCCTCTGAAACTGCATATTTCATGACTTCAGGATCAGACACGATCACATTTGCTGCTTCCTCTGCAGTGTGCTCTACTTGCTTATTAAATGTTCCATATCCGTATTCTACCATTTTCTTTTGTGGCCCGGCACCAATTACCCAGTTTAACCACTCATGAGCCAATTCTGGATTAGCTGCTCCTCGTGGTATGCCATAAACGCTCGAACGAACAAAGAAACCCTCTTTAGGAGTTGCAAATTTTAGTGGTAGACCCTCTCCTCTAAGCTTCGTAACGCGACCGTTCCAAAATGGTGTCATTACAATTTCACCATTTCTAAACAGCTGCTCCGCATCTGCTCCACCGCTCCAAAGAGCAACTAAGCTTGGACGTAAATCACTTAAATGCTTAAATGTCTGAGCATCAACTGGATATGGGCTACCCTTAAATGCTAGATTTACCATTTGAAGTGTTTGGTCTTTTAGCCCTTCATTAACCGCTACTTTTCCCGCATACTCTGGATCCCACAAAACTTTCCATGAGGTCGGTGCTGGCTTAACCAATTCTGTATTGTAAGCCAATCCATAACACCAAAGTACCATTTTTGGTCCATACTTTGTAACACCTTTGTCATAATAGTTTGCAAACTCTGGTATTGCAGATGCATCAACTTCCATTGCGAGATTATTGCGCTGAGCAAAGATAACTTGATCTTGGTGCATAGGCATAACATCTGTCTCAGGCTTACCTGCATTTATCTGTGCCTGTACTTTTTCAAGAGGTACTCTACTACCTTTAAGTTTAATATGATTCATTTTGATATCAAATTTTTCTATGAAAGGATCATACCAGTGCTTAGTATAAAATTCACCGAGACTACCATCAAAATTGTACATGTTAAGTACTTTAGGGTCAGACGCAGCATTCGCTTTCACAAAGAAATATGGAGTAGACATTAATGCCCCCGCTCCAAGCGCTGATTTAATAACCGTCCTTCTATTTAGATTATTTTTCTTTTTTTCTATCTTTTTCATTATTTTCTCCCAGTAAATATTCTAATAAATCATACTTTTAGATTATTGATTTAGTTGTATTTATTTGCCTTAAATTAATTGATTTAATAAATATATGTTGTATATATTATAGGTAATACATTACATTTTTGTTGTCAACGACAATGAAGCTATCAAATTTAAAATTGAGAGCTTAAATACTGGAGAAATCATGCATAAAATTTCAATCCCAAAAGAGATAATAGACGCATGTATCAAGCGGAGAGGGAAGCAGCACGTATTCGATACAATAGATCCCAGAAAAACAGCTCTCGTTGTTATCGACATGCAAAACAGCTGGGTAGCACCAGGTCTATCTGTTCTCGAAATTCCTGAAGCAAACACAATAGTTCCAAATATAAACGCCATTGGTAAAGCTCTACGAAGTGCCGGTGGTGGTGTGGCTTGGACACAATCAACTTTTGACGACGAGTGGACTAAAACTATGTATAAGGGGTTTTGTGACGAAAAAGTAATTGACTTAATGATGTCTGAATCTAAGATTGGATCTTTTGGTTTTGAGATCTGGAAAGAGATGGACGTGCACAAAAATGATATAATATCCAATAAAAATAGACCAAGCGCTCTTATTCAGGGCTCTAGTGATTTGGATTCTCAACTAAGGGCTGGAGGCTTTGAAACACTCATAGTAACAGGAACATTAACAAACGCTTGCTGTGAGTCTACGACGAGAGATGCTGTAGCTTTGGGTTACAATGTAATATTTGTAAATGATGGAACAGCTACACGATCAGACTTTGAACATAATGCAACTCTAGTAAATCTAATGCAGTTAGTTGCTGATGTAAGAAGTACTAAAGAGGTAATCTCATTAATAAATAATTAATTCATCTAAAAATTAATTTATTGATTTTTCAGAAAAATCAATTTCTTTATCTGCGGCACCACCTATAACTGCACTAAGTCGTAAACGGAATAAAACTGCATGCTCAGTAATTAAGGAAACTAATTCAGATCTATTCTGACTTTGGATGAACCCAATAATTTCGTAATGTTGCCTAGTTATACGCGATACTTGTAAGTTAAATTCTTTAGCCGAAACATTTTCTGAACTATACACAAAAAATGATAACCTCCTGGCAAGATTATGCAAATCAGCATGCTGCGCAATTATGAACCTATTTCCCGTCGCTTGTGCAAGTCTACGATGAAACCTATTATTTTTCTCTGTTATGCCCAGTATATCAGCATTTTTTGATACCGACTCATACTCAGTCTGTATTGCTTCTAGATCTGATATCAGATTAACATCATCAAATTTTATTAGTGACGCGACAATTCGTTCAGATATTACGTATGCTTCCAATAGTTGCAAAGTATGCCATATGCTCATTGAAGCAACATATGCACCCCGACCGTTTTTGGTTTCGACCAAACCTTCTGCCATCAATCTATTAAGAGCTTCCCTTATGGGCGTCCTACCAAAAGGAAATCTCTCAAGTAACATCCTCTCTTCAAGATGTTCGCTTGGTGTTAAAGATAAATCTAAAATCTCATTTCTTAGCTCCGAAGTCGCTAAATCAGCTAGCGACGCAGAGTCTTTTTTAACAGATGAAGACTTAATTATTTGTTTTATCTTCGTCGTATTTTTCACTTACTTAACCTATTTTTTTTAATCGGATAAACCCTTCCACTGGGGATATTCTTTAGAAAGAAATTCCTCAGTAAATTTACCACTATTTCTATCTTCAACCAAATCTACATCTGATCTTTCCAAGGGATCGCCAAATCCTCCTGCACCAGCTGTAACTACCCTAATAACGTTCTCTGGCCCAACGCGCAAGGCCGATGGTTTATTTGCAAGCCGAGATACAGCACCATTATCAGAAACGGTAGAGAATGAACCAGTTCCTCCCGATTTACCACCAAACAATCCCCACGGTTGATTGACAAAACGTTCGCCTTGTCCTGAGAAGGTGGTGCTGTGTCCTATCGGTCTATACTCTCTCAAGATACCTAACCCCCCACGATATTTACCTGCTCCACCTGAGTTCTCAGTAAATTCATATCTTTCAATCATCAAAGGGTATTCAGTTTCTAGTGCTTCAATAGGTAAATTTGATGTATTTGTCATATGAACTTGAACGCCATCCGTTCCATCCTTATAAAAACGCCCACCTGCACCTCCGCCTAAAGTTTCTAAATAAACATAGTACTTGCCCGCAGCACTCTGCCCAAAAAAGGCTGCAGAGGTATTTGCTCCATTTCCAGCTGCAACTATTTTTTCAGGATAAGCAGCGGCAAGAGCTCCTAAAATACAATCAACAATTCGTTGGCCAGTTTGAGCTCTAGCAGCAGAGGCCGCCGGAAAGGAAGCATTAACCACACTACCTAAAGGCGCTTCGATAGTTACTGGATCCAACATTCCATGGTTTTGCGGACAATCAGGATCTAATAAGACCTTTAAACAATACAGACAGGATGCCTGTAACCCAGCCATTGTAACGTTGTTGTTACCCTCCACTTGACGGTCCGTACCTGAAAAATCAAATTTTATTTCTTCACCTTTAACAGTAATAGTAACACAAATTTTGATATTTTCTCTAGAAACACCATCATCATCTACGACATCTTCAAATTTATACTCTCCGTCTGGAAGATCCATTATGGAAGCACGCGTTCTGCGGGCAACAGCAGCGACTATTGCGTCACAGCCACTTCTTATTTTTTTCTTTCCCCAACGTTCTATCAGCGTCATACATCTTCGTTTTCCAAGTTGATTTGATGCTATTTGAGCATTGTAATCTCCTAAACGTTCCTCTGGCACTCGTACATTTAACAGAATCATGTCCATCACATCCTGCTTCAAAATGTTGTCTTCAAATAATCTTATAGGGGGAATTCTAAGACCTTCCTGATATATTTCAGTCATCCCTCCTGCCATTGATCCCGGAGACATTCCACCCATATCAGCATGATGAGCAATATTGCACACAAACATTACTAACTCACCATCTTTAAAAATTGGCGCAGCCATAGCTACGTCTGGAAGATGTGACCCTCTTCCAACATAAGGGTCGTTAGATAAAAACATATCGCCATCTTTAACCCCTGTCTTACCATATTTTTCTAAGACCACTTCAACCAGACCTAGCATGGAAGCCAGATGCAGTGGCATACTTTCGCCTTGCACCACCACCCTCCCATTTTCATCAAATAGGGCAGTAGAGTGATCTTTCCTCTCTTTGATATTTGTCGAATAGGCACTCTTCATCAAAGCGATGTACATTTCATCTGCTATGCTTTCCATCGCATTTCTTAGTAGCTCTGCGTCAATTGGGGACATGCTCATATCTTTACTCCGAAAGGCTTATAATTAGATTTCCCCAGCCATCAACAAGACCTACATCGTTTGGAAAAATCAAAATAGTTGTGTCCATCTGCTCCACGATTGCTGGACCTTTAATAATTTGCTCTGCTACCAGCTCACTTCTTTCATATACCGGCGTGTCGTAACGGCTACCAAGTTCAAATAACGTACTCCTAAAACTTTTTGGCTTAACTTCTTCAGCAATTACAGCTTTTGGCAATGTTGGAACATCCAAGTCTGCAATTGCCTTTACGGCCACGTTAACAACTTGAATGCGCTCACTGGTAGAGGCAAAACCATAGTTCGCCTCATGTGCTTTGTGAAACTCACTTGTAATGTCAAATACGAGCATATCGTCTGTCTTCGTTAGATCAATCGGTAATGATAACTCATAATTTTGTCCATAATAGCGCGCTCCAACAGTGCACCAAGATTTACGTTCACTAATAGGAACAGATTCGTTTTTGTACCACAAATCGACTTTTTCATCTAAAGTATTCACCGATTGTCTAATTGTTTCCATTCCTGTTTCATCCAACCCAATTAGAATTGTAGAAACATATTCAGTAGATAGTGGTGCATTCATGGCTCCTTCTGCGCACAAAATTCCAGGACTTGGAGGTATAATAATTTTTTTCATGCCAAGATCTCTAGCAACTTCATTTGCATGTAAAGCTCCAGCACCACCATAAACAAATAATAAAAAATCACTTGGATTATAGCCACGTTCTACAGAAATAGATCTGATTGCCTTCACCATCGTCGCGCAGGAGACTTTCACGATTCCTAAGGCTGCTTCATCTGACCCAACCTTTAGTTCGTTCGCGAGCTTGTTAATACATTTTAACGATAGTTCCTTTTTTATTTTCATTCTGCCAGCTAACAAAGATTCACCATTTAACCGTCCCAACATTACATTTGCATCAGTAACAGTTGGGTTAGTTCCACCCAAGTCGTAACAGGCTGGACCAGGTGTTGCCCCCGCACTTTTGGGTCCAACTTTAAGTAATCCGTCTCGATCAATCCATGCTATAGAACCGCCACCTGCACCTACCGAATTTACATCTAATGAAGGAATTCTAATGGGAAACCCTGCTAAATCACGACCATTAACTTCTATAGGCTTGCCATCTTGCAGTAAGGCTACATCAGCACTTGTTCCACCCACATCCAACGTTATAATATCTTTATACCCAGCAACAGTTGCACGACGAAGAGCTCCTTGCACTCCCGCAGCCGGACCAGACAAGGATGCCCGCACTGGGAACTCTTTAGCCATACGCACCGACATTAACCCACCAGAGCTTTGGCTTATTTTTATCTCAGATTCTATACCTAAATCCGCAATCAAGTCCGTTAGCCTATCTAAATAAGCACCTACTATAGTAATAAGAGCTGCATTTAAAACTGCTGTTGAAAACCTTTCGTATTCCCGAAATTCAGGGAAAACAGACGAAGAAGTCAGTACCTTAACATTTTTTGGAAGTAGTTTTTCGAGAAGAGAAGCCGCTCTGTTTTCATCTTCAGGGAATGCATATGAATGTAAAAAACAAATAACAACACAATCTACATTTTGATCGGTAATTTGTGATGCAACATTTTTTAATTCTACTTCATCTAATTTTACGTGTATCGAACCATCTGCTAAACGCCGTTGTGGCACTTCAAAACGCGACTCTCTGTCAACAAGAGGTTTAGGGTGATCCAAGTGCATGTCGTAAACAGTTGGTCTGGTTTGACGCCCAATCTCTAACAAATCTCGAAAACCTTCTGAAGTAACAAGAGCAACCTTCCCACATCGTCGTTCTATCAAGGCATTTGTACCGACTGTAGTCCCATGAGCAAAGCGCTTAATGTCTTTTGAATTAAGATTATGATTTTTCATTATCGCCTTAATTCCCTCGACTATAGCGACTTCTGGAGCTTCAGGAGTAGAAGATAATTTATATAAAATTAAATCGCTACCATCCCCCAAATTAATCGCAATATCCGTAAAAGTTCCACCTACATCAACGCCTACATACATATTATTTCATCCACATTTTTATTTGAATTTAACTCATCTGGTAAATTACCATTCACAAGTTTTTTGATCTGATTAGACACCTCTAAAGAATCCTCATTGAATCCATATAAGATTCCTGATTTTCTTTTAGTCATCCAGTTTAAACCATTGAAATACAGTCCTTTAACACCCGCATAACCCTTTTCTGTCACTGGATAACCCATCTCATCGGTTACTTTTGCATCTATCCATGAGAAGTCGTACTTAAAACCAGTGGCCCAAATAATTGTATTTATACCTGCAAGTTTAAAGTCTAGCTTTTCTATCGATTCTATCGAAGGGTCCCCCACATGTGGGTCCCCCTCAAAGTCGTTATCACAGGGCAAAGGCGCTTCAATATTTTCTTTTAGAATATATGCATCGATATTTTTTCTAAACTCACTAGCAAAATCATCAGAATAATTAATATCAGACTTTAAACTATTACCAAATATAAGATCTGTTCGAGATAAATCTTCAAGACGACCACACAGCTTTACTCCCGCACGGTTAAAGTTATGAAGACTAAGCGTTTGCCCTCCATCTCGACCAGAGCAGTGTGGATCAGGTCGAAATCTCAATGATAGGTCACTAAGCATGTCTGGTGTTCTATCAAGGAGATTCATTTCCTTTTGCCATGAAATAGCATCTTTACCTCTGTATCGCCTAGGTAGACGGCCAGTCCTTCCAACACAAAGATAAGTATCTCGCTTATCCCTAATAAGATCCTCAACAATCTGACAACCAGTTTGCCCCGAACCCACTACCAGAACACCACCGTCATTTAAATTTGATGTATTTTTATATTGGTCTGCATGAAGCTGGTTAATACTTTTTGGGATTTTCTTTGCAATATCTGGTATTTTAGGATGCTGATGGGTTGCAGTAGCCACTACAAGAAAGTCAGATGTAATATCACCACTATCAGTTTTTATCACAAATCCAGGATTTCTTAATGATACTTCATGCACATTAGTAAATTTTCTAACGGGAGCATTAAAACTCTCCGCCCAAGTCGTCATGTATTGTACAAAATCGTCACGTTTCATAAACCCGTCAGGGTCTGTTCCTTGGTAGGGCTTGCCGGGAAAGTTCAAAGTCCAATTAGGCGTGACTAAGCAAAATGAATCCCATCTATTTTCTTTCCAAGAGTTAGCAATATCACCACGGTCTAAGATTAAATGATTTATTCCAGCCTGCTTAAGATAATAACTTACTCCAAGTCCACCCTGGCCAGCTCCAATAATTACAACTTTATGATGCTCCTGCAATGGCTGTTAAACTCCTACTCTAACAGTCCAGGAATCAGTAACATCACTACCAAACTTCACTATATCTAAGGGAGGAGGATCATAGGATGCATGACTTATCATATGGTGTACCTGCCCACGATGATGAATTTGATGCTGAAATAAATTGGACAAACAGACCTTTAGTGGAAGAGAGTAATATTCATCTGTATCCATGCCCACAGCTTTAAAAGAGAAGTCTCCGTTCAGCTCAACCTCACCAAACTCACTGCATCGATCAGAGTACCATTTATCATTGGATCGATGTGATTCCTCTAAGTCATTAAAATCAGCATGGACTATCTCATCTAATGAATTGAATGTTATTTGAGTTTTTTCTAACCTTTGACGATAAAGAATATCTGCCAGCAAGATATGGTTCATTGTGTTATGAATAGATCTAAAAAACGCGCCTCTATCCTCTCTACGCTCACCATCAGTAAGATTGTGTAACGCATTATAAAGTCGGTTATTTGCCCATTCATTGTATTTTGCTGCTGTAGCGACGTCTATTAATGAACTCATTCTTTTATCACTTTCAAGTTATTAAATTTATAATGCAGAACCTTGTGCACGTACCTCGTACTCAATAGGGGACGGAGACCCTCCCTCCTCATACATGTGCTCAAACATCTCAATAATTTTTTGCAAATCAGGACTTTTCACAAAATTTGCATATGATTCTGGAGTCTCCCATGTTGTAAAAGCGATTCGCTGTGTTTGTCCTGGGATAGCAAGCAACATAGCTCGAACAAAGCCATCATGACGTTGCATAATTTTTACTGCACCTGCTTCAAAAAGCTTGATGTCCTCTCCCCAATATGATGGAAGACATTTCCAATACGACATTCTAACAAACATAGAAGCTCTCCTTTGAACCTGTTAAAGATTTAAAATATATTCTATATATATATATGTTGCAACAGTTGAATTTAAATAATATTAAAAGAATATTAGTGCAAATTTTTGTGACTCAGAAGGGAACTAATTATGAATAAACCAGTTTATGGCAACTATAATCAGGAAGAACTTGATCTCGAATATGATATGCGTCGAAGATGTCCTCACTTTGCAGAAACTTTTGCATCCATGGACGTCCACAACAAAAGGACGATTTCAAATTTTGATTGCCAGCTTGACGTTGCATTTGGTAAAAAACCTGGAGAAAAGCTAGACATATGGCCGGGTAGAGGGGGGTCCCCTATTTTGTTATTTATTCATGGTGGCTATTGGAAAGCTTTTGATAAAAACATGTTCAGTTTTATAGCTGAACGTTTTGTTGAAGCTGGAGCATGCGTAATTTTAAATAACTATGACCTTTGTCCAAACGTAAGCATGGACGAGATAACTAGACAGAACCGAGCAGCACTTGCATGGATTTATAAAAATGCATCTAGCATTGGGGGAGATCCAGGTCGAATTCATGTTACCGGACATTCGGCAGGCGGACACCTCACAGGAATGCTAATGGCAACTGAATGGGAGAAATACGGACTTCCTTTTGACGTAGTGAATGGAGCAGTTCCATTAAGTGGGCTTTTTGATCTAGAACCACTTCGAGTTTCTTATTTAAACGCGGACCTTCATATGGATGAAGCAGAAACAAGAAGAAATAGTCCGATTCACAATTTACCGAAATGGATGCCTCCTACCGTTGTTGCTGTTGGTGGGGGCGAAACAGATGAATTTAGGCGTCAGTCACGAATTTACACGGACGCATGTCGTACAGCAGGCTTTGACGTTAGTTATCTTGAAGTAGGCAATTATGATCATGTTAACGTCGCCGGCCAATATCGAAATAATCTTAGTCCACTTACAGCAGCACTGTTTTCACAAATGGGCTTATAAAAAAGCATATTTAGTAGTTACAAAATTTTAATCAAACGTATCTTTTAAACAAAATTAAATTAATAGGGGAATTAAATGTCTAATGAATATGATGCTATTATTATCGGGGGCGGAATAATTGGTAGTGCAATTGCCTATGAAATGGCAAAATCTGGAAAAAATGTTCTTTGTGTAGAAAAAAACTTAACAGCCGGCTCAGGCTCTACAAGTAACTCATGTGCAATTATTAGGACACACTACTCAACCTTAAGTGGGGCAGCCCTAGCAAAATCCAACTATTATTACTGGGAAAATTGGTCAGAGTACTTAGATGCGCCAAGTAATGAAGAATTAGCTCTTTATCGTGAAGTAGGTTGTCTGTTTACATGTTTTGATAAAAACCAATACGGTATTAAACTCGAGGAAATAGCAAATAAAATTGATATTCCTTATGAGGTTTGGACTCCAGAAAAAATGAAAAAGAAACTACCAATAATCAACCCAGGTCATTTTCATCCTCCAAAAACTGTTGAAGATTCTAACTTTGGGTCAAAGAATGGTGAGATGAGGTATGTCTTATTTTTTCCTAGAGCAGGTTATGTAAATGACCCAATGTTCGCGACCCAGAATATACAACGCGCCGCAGAACGGCAAAGTGCAACATTCATGTTCGGTACTAGGATTACTGATATTACAAAAAATAATGGTCGAGTAACAGGCGTAGTACTAGACACTGGCGAACACATAAATGCTCCTATTGTAGTAAATGCTTCAGGACCACATTCGTATAAAATTAATGAATTAGCAGGCGTTACCAAAGGAATGAATATAAGTACAAAAGCGCTTAGAGTTGAAGTGGCGCATGTTCCGTCACCAGAAGGATTTAATTTTGAGGCAAATGGCTATATCTGTTCCGATGATGATATAAGTGGGTATTGGAGGCCAGAGGTTGGAAATAAGATTCTGATCGGGCATCACGAAAATGAGGTGGATCCGTCGGAGTGGGTGGATCCAGACGATTACAACACAGAAGTTACAGATCAGGCAAGGTTGCAAGCTTTGCGTGCAGCACAAAGGTTCCCAGGAATGGGTATCCCAAACAACGTTCAGGGGATAGCTGATTTATATGATGCTTCGGATGACTGGATTCCGATATATGACAAATCTGACCTTCATGGGTTCTATATGGCTGTGGGAACAAGTGGAAATCAATTCAAAAATGCCCCCGTCGCAGGTATGATGATGAATGCTCTAATTGACTACGTTGAAGCTGGAAATGATCATGACAGAGAACCATTACAATTCAAGTTACCGAATGTTGATTATGAACTGGATATGTCTTTTTGTTCTCGAAAAAGAGAAATAAACCGGGAAAGTAGCTTCTCGGTTGTAGGTTAGGTTATATGATTAAAAACAAACCCGCTTTTGTTGATTGTTACGGTGATTTAGCTGACCGTTTCAATGACAAGTTAGCTTCTACTGTTCCAGGCTTGGAGGTTTTCTATGACAAACCTGCCAATGAAGACGAGCTAATCAAAAGGCTCCAAGGTAGAAAAAACGTAATGGTTTATATGGGTTACATGTCGTCAAAGGTTTTAAATTCTTGTCCTGATTTAAAAACAATTTCATATCTATCTACCGGGTTGGCCACTCATGGGGACCTTAAAGAATCCGCCAAATTAGGTATAAGATTTGAAGGCGTTAAAGGTTATGGTGATAGAGCAGTGGCAGAGCACACCATTGCTCTAGCTTTCGCAGCCATTAAGCGAATAACAGAAATGGATCGTACTGTAAGATCTGGAAACTGGAAGCTTATAAAAACAGAAGAGCTTCAGGGTAAAACATTTGGTGTTATTGGTTTAGGAGGAATTGGGTTAGAAACTGCTAAAATTGCTAACTCTCTGGGAATGCGTACATTATGCTGGAGTAGATCGTCAAGTAAAATGGATTTACCAGTTGAAGCCGTCTCCCTTGATCAGGTTTTAAAACAGTCAGATATTCTTTCTTTGCATCTTCCTTTGAACTCAGAGACAGAAGGGTTCATTAACCATGAATTACTCAGTAAGACAAAACCTGGGTTGATACTGATAAATACAGCAAGGGCAGAAATTATTGATCAACAGTCTCTATTGTCTGCATTATCATCAGGACATATTGGACATTGTGCTTTAGATGTTTTTCATCAAGAACCTTTAGCCAAAGACAATGATCTCCTATTAATGGAAAACATCACAGTATCCCCGCACTCTGCCTGGCTAACCACCCAAGCCATCGATCGATTAATATTAGCGGGCTTAAATCTACTTAATAAGCATATTGCAGACACTCAAAATGACTGAGAGAGCAATTGACCAGCTGTCGAATTTTATTAAAAATACGACATATGAAGCAATACCGCTAGAAGTAATAAATCGAACTACAGATTGCGTGTTGGATGTTTTTGGATCTGCGGCGGCAGGAACTAAACAAAAAAGTGTGCAGGCGTGGAGGTCAGTTGTCCAAAAGGACTCAAAACAGGGGCCTTGCCGTATTTGGTTCTCGAGTCAGAACTCAAATGCAATTTCCGCAGCGACAATAAACGCTATGGCAGCCACATCCCTAGATATTGATGACGGTCATAGGCTTGCGGCTGGACACCCTGGCGCTGCTATTATTGCTTCCGCAAGTGCTACCGCCGAAGAAAAAAATGTGACGTTTAGTGAATACTTGTGTTCTATAGTACTAGGGTATGAAGCTGCAATACGCGTGGCACTTTCACGAAGAATAGAGCATAATACATCTACAGTTAGCGGAAGGTGGAGCGGCATTGGAGCAGCCGTAGCCAGGGCTAAATTACTAAACCTTTCTACGACTGAAATAAGTCACGCTATTCTGGTAGCAGAACAACATGCCCCAAGAGTTTCTTCAGCTATGCACCACGGATTTGCTGGGTCCGATGTTAAAGAAGGTATATCATGGTCTGTGCTCTCGGGAATGTATGCTGTCGAACTCGCTCTTGCAGGTTTTAAAGGGTATCCAGACACCTTTGAGCAAGATATTCTTTATGACCCTAAAGTTTTAACAAAAAACTTAGGAAACTATGATGCAATTCAAGGTCTTTTCTTTAAACCTTATGCTTGCTGTCGCTGGATTCATTCTGCCATAGATGCGCTCGACAAACTAATAAAATCATATGAGATTAATCCACATGAAATTGAGCTTATTGAGGTCCTAACCTTTGAAAAGGCTGTTAACCTAGGTAATCATCTAGATCCTCAGAATGAAGCTCAAGCTCAATTCTCAATCCCTTTTTGTTTGGCAGTCACAGCATTGATGGGAACTAAGGCGCTGCGCCCTTTAGATGAATCTTGCATCGGACAGCAATCAGTAATTGACATGGCCAAAAAAGTTATAATAAAAAATAACTCGAGCATGGAAAAGATGTTTCCTGCAAAGGCTCCTGCTATTGTGAGAGTCAAACATAAAAATGGATTTAAAGAGCAACTCATTAATGCAGCTTTTGGAGATCCGACTAACCCAATGTCTCAAAAAGATTTACAAGAAAAATTTTTAGTATTTTCAAAAAATAATTTGTCAAAAAAGAGAGCCTCTTCAATTATAAAAATGGTAGAAGATATTCCAAAAATGCTTAACGAAAAGCCTTTAAAAAAGTTTGATTTGTTACGTTGAAAATGCCAGGATTTGAGGAAATATACTTAAGTCAATAATTCAATAGCTTCAGAAATACTATCGCAAGCTTTTATTAACTCTTGATCTGATTTTGCAAAACAGAGTCTAAAATAACCTGGGCATCCAAATTCAGTGCCAGCAACTAAAGCCACATGAGCGTATTGGAGCAAGTAAAGACAGAGTGCATTATCAGAAGTCAGTTGGTCACCTTGAGGCGTGGTCTTTCCAAAAAGACCTGAACACTTAATAAAATGATAAAATGCACCTTGTGGGTCTCTCAATATTAGCCCAGGTATAGCACTTAAACGATCTCTTACTAATCGCATTCGTCTCGTATAAGCTAAATTCCACACTCCAAGATTCTCTTGAGAACCTTGCAGGGCTGCTAAAGCAGCTGCCTGCCCAACAGATGAAGCATTAGTAGTAGACTGACCCTGAATCTTACTCATTGCAGATATTAGATCAGTCGGTCCACCAGCAAAACCAATTCTCCAACCAGTCATCGCGTGGGATTTTGACACCCCATTCACAGTAAGCACACGGTCGTGCAGGTCAGGAGCTACTTCAACTAAAGTGCTAAATTGGTTGTTTCCAAATGTTATTGCCTCATAAATATCGTCACACATTATAGAAACGTCTTTGTGATCCCTTAACACTTCAGCTAAGGCCAAGAGCTCTTCAGAAGAATAAACAGCACCACTCGGATTTCCAGGAGAATTCAAAAGCAACCAACGCGTATCGTTTGTTATTGCCTTCTGAAGTTTTTCAGGTGTAATTTTAAAGTCATCTATTGAATCGCAGGGAATGATCACTGGAATTCCATCTGCTATCTTTACCATATCGGGATAGCTAACCCAATAAGGTGCTGGAATAATAACTTCATTCCCTGGATTTAAGGAAGCAAGAAGTGCATTAAATATTAGCTGTTTTGCGCCGGTCCCAACTATTATGTTATCAACATCGTACTCAACCTTATTATCTTTGTAAAACTTCCTAGAAATAGCTGTCCTCAGTTCAATGGTACCGGATACGGAGGTATATCTGGTTTGACCATTTCGAGCAGCATCAAAAGCAGATTCAATTACAAAACCTGGGGTATCAAAATCTGGTTCGCCTTCGCTTAACTCAATTATATCATGACCCTCAGTTTGCATTTTTCGGGCTAATTCAGCCATTTTAATAGTTCCTGAAACACGAATATTTTTAATTTTTTCACTTACTTGCAAATACTTCTTCCTTGAAAGATTAAAGTATATTTTGTATATATTTTTAAACAAAATAAGTCTACTAACGAGTAAGAGAAATTTATGCTTCTTTATGATCCTGATGGCGCTATATATAATATTGATGGTACTCGTATGGATCTTGCAAAAGAGTATAGAGATAATTTGCGGGGCCCTTTTAGTCTCGAATTACAAAGAGTTCTCGATAAAATGAGAACTACACCCTTAAAGGGTAGACTTGTTTTGCTTGTAGTAGAGCCATTTAAAATTTTTAGGCTTGCACGCTTAAGTGGACAACGGGGTGTTTCACCTTCCACCGTTCAGGATGTAAGGTATCACTCTATCGCAGAAGCTGAATGGGACATATTTAAACGAAGGTGGCTCGAACTTACGGGTATTTCTATTTCAATTTCGGACCCAAATTAATGATTAGTACAACAGACATAATTGGCTATTGCCAGCCCTATGAAATAGCAGCTAACGAAACTACCGAACTAAAGCTATCAAGCAACCGTCCAAAGACATGTTCAGTAAAAGTAATGCGCATAGTATGTGCTGACATTGATCCCAATGGCCCCGGTGAAGAGTTTGTAGAACAATCGTGGGGTGAAATACAAAACCTTGCTATAGATAAACAAGAGATAAATGCTGGTTCCTATGCTATTGTTAAACCTGCACCCGAATTAACTTCTGTGGATACTATAAGTGTTAAAATGTATATTTGGCCAACCAAGTCTTCAACAAATTGCCAGGTAATCTTTAATTGGGGCAATGTAAGTTTCTCTATTGAAACAGATGGCAAGCTTGCATTTAAATTTGGATCAAAATCAATTACCTCACCCGAACCATTATTACTCAGGGAGTGGTACGAGATTGAAGGGGTTATTAACTTTAAGACAAATAGTTTTTATTTAAAAAATAGAATGTTAAATCCAGTGGTGGGTTATCTTGCTAAATACAAAGCTATAGCAGAATGCGCACAAACTTTTCTTTCCACATCAAAGCATCCCATTATATTTGGTGCGAAGTTTAAGGAAAGTATCCATCAAAGGGAATTCACATCACACCACTACAATGGAAAAGTTGAAGCCCCAAGAATTTTTGTAAATAAAAACAAAAAACCTTTAGTGGAATGGGATTTTTCTAAAAGTATTACCAAAGCCTTTGTTATGGACAAAGGTTATTCAAAATTCAAAGCAACATTTATAAATGCACCGATGCGAGGAGCCACTGGTTACAAGTGGGATGGTTCTGTTGATAGTTGGCGAGAAAAACCTTCTCATTATGGCTCAATTCATTTCCACGAAGACGATATAACTGACTGTGAGTGGCAAACACTATTAAAAATTACACCACCAGCCCAAGCACGATCCGGCTATTATACTGCTCGAATATTGGCTGATGGAGTTCAAAGTGATGTTCCATTCTTTATCACGCAAAGGTTAAGAAAATCCAAAAATAAGATTTTATTTTTGGCCCCAACAGCAACTTACAAAGCGTATGCGAATACCCACGTAAAATTTGACAGCCACAACACCGAAAACTTATTTGAAGCACCCATTTCATTTAGCGAAGACGAATTATATCTAAATGAACATAGGGAACTTGGCTTATCCCACTATGATACTCATACTGACGATTCAGGTGTAGTTTATGTTGGTGATCGTCGTCCAATGTTAAATAACAGGCCGGGCCTTTATACATTTAATTACATAAATGATACCCATATTATAAAATGGCTCGAAAAGAAAAACTATGATTACGAAGTTGCCACGGACGAGGATCTAAACCGCCTTGGGCATTCTCTTTTAGACAACTATAAAGTAGTGATTACGGCTTCACACCCTGAATATTACTCCACAGAAATGTGGGACGCTCTATCTTATTACCAGAAAAATGGAGGTAGACATATGTATCTTGGTGGAAATGGATTTTACTGGCGTATCGCCTATTCTGATCAGTACCCTGGAGTAATAGAACATCGGCGCGGAGTGTCAGGAGTTAGGACTTGGGAGGGAGAGCCAGGTGAACACCATCTTAGTTTTACCGGCGAACCTGGCGGCCTTTGGCGAACTTATGGCAGAGCGCCTCAGTCATTGGTAGGGAACGGATTCAGTTCAACTATGTTTGTGCAGTCAACTTATTTTAGACGAAGTAAAGAGTCATACGGAAAAGAAACTGATTTCATATTTAAGAATATAGACACGGATATTATTGGAGATTTTGGGTTCCGAGGCGGCGGCTGTGTAGGACTTGAAATTGATCGTTGGGATCAAGATCTAGGCTCACCCCATAACTCAATTGTGGTAGCGACTTCTGAAAATATTGGTGCGGGTGGCCTCTTAACTGGCGAAGAGTTCATTACTACCACCAGAGCACTTGATGGAAATCAAAACAGTAGAGTAAGAGCAGATATGGTATTTTTTACTACACAAGGTGGTGGTGCAGTTTGGTCAACAGGGTCTATAGCATGGGCAACATCTTTGTTATGGAACGACACAAAAAATACTGTATCCCAAGTAACTCAAAATGTCTTAAATCGTTTCTTAGAAAATAAAAAATTTGAACTCAATGAATAGAATTGGTATTGATATTGGCGGCACTTTTACTGACGTTGTCTTAGATAACTCAGGGAGAATATTTTCAAAAAAATATTTAACTACACCTGACAACCCCGAGGTAGGAGCATTGGCTGGTATTAATAAGTTATTAATAAATTATAATTTAAAAGTTGAAAATATAGACACTATAGTTCACGGTACAACTATTGCGGCTAATGCTTTGATAGAGCGAAAAGGGGCCAAAACAGCCCTGATAACAACTGAAGGTTTCAGAGATGTTTTGGAAATGCGTTATGAAAAAAGGTTTGATCAATACGATTTGGGCATCGAGCTACCCAGGCCGCTAGTTCCTAGAGAACTAAGAGTATGTCTAAACGAACGCACGCTAATAACTGGTGAAATATTAAAAAAGCCTACGGAGAGCCAATTAAAAAAAATCACAAAATTACTTATATGCAAAAAGATTGAGGCTGTAGCGATTGCATTTCTACACTCTTACTCAAACCCAAAGAATGAACAATTGGTTGCAAGGTACTTGAGACAGAATCTTCCAAAATCTGTAACAATTTGCATCAGTTCTGAAATCTCGCCAGAAGCTCGAGAATTTGAAAGGTTCTCAACAACGGTAGCTAATGCTTATGTTCGACCTCTTATGAGTAAGTACCTAAACTCATTTCACAAAACACTTGAAAAAAAAGGGTTCAAGGGTAATTTTTTTCTGATGTCATCCAGTGGTGGCTTAACAAGCTTAGAGCAAGCAAAAAAAGTGCCAATAAGATTGGTAGAGTCTGGTCCAGCCGGTGGAATTATTTTAGCAAGCAAAGTTTCAAAAGAATTGCATGAAGAAAGTTCAATAGCTTTAGATATAGGTGGCACAACTGCCAAGGTTTGTTACTTAAACCAAAGTGAACCCTTTATTACTAGGCGTTTAGAAGTAGCCCATGCTTGGAAAAATAAAAGTGGTAGTGGCCTTCCTTTAAGAATCCCAGCAATGGACTTAGTTGAAATAGGAGCAGGCGGTGGTTCCATAGCAAAAATGGATACTCTTGGACGCTTAGCTGTAGGTCCAGAAAGTGCCGCTTCTCAACCTGGACCAGCATGTTATAACCTTGGAGGAGAAAAGCCCACAGTTACCGATGCAAACTTAGTAATAGGCAGAATTTCTGAGGAATCCTTTGGTGGAGGATTTATTAACTTAATGTTATCAAATGCCAAAAAATCTATAAAAAACGAGATAGTAAAAAAGCTTCACTTTAAGTCCACCGAATGGGCGGCATCAGGAATTATTGAAATCGGCGAAGAGCTAATGGCTAACGCAGTACGAATTCACGGTATTGAGCTCGGAAAAAATATCAGAGACTGCTGTCTTATCGTCTCTGGTGGAGGAGGACCCATTCATGCGGCTGGAATCGCTAACAAACTGGATATTCGAAAAATAATAGTCCCACACTTAGCTGGTGTAGGTTCTGCTGTGGGTTTTTTAGCAGCACCTATAAGTTATGAAATTGCCCAAAGTATATCAAAATTTTTGGGAGATTTGAAAACTACAGAAGTTAAAAAAATTATTAAAACGATAAAACAAGCTATAAAAAGTATTCTTAAAGGAGCATCTTCAAAAGATAGAGAAATTCAATACAAAATTGATGTTGAATTACGCTACGAAGGACAGGGGCATGATATTTCTATTCCAATTGAGAACTATCTAGAAAGCAAAAAAGAGCTGTCAGAGTTAACACAGAAATTTATTTCTAAATATAAAGAAAAGTTTGGCTTTTTAATGCCAGGCGTGAGAATAGAAATTATGTCATTGATAGTTTCAGGAAAACTAACTGATTCAACAAAAGAGCTAGTTGATCCAATAGAATTAGAGGCTAAACTACAGTTGCAAAAAAATTTACCAAAACAAATCCTTAAAAATCGAAAAATATTTGAAATAGTTTCTGGAAAATTTATAAATTATAAAGTTTTTGATAGAGAAACGTTACAAGTAGGAGTTTCTCAAAGTGGGCCGTGTCTAATCCATGAGGACCAAACAACGACGGTAGTTCCCAAAGGTTGGGATGTAAGTAAACATATTAAAAATCATCTGATTTTAACAAAAATATAGTTTGGGGGCACTTTTATTTTGGTAAAAAAAGATTCAGACTTAATTAATTCTAATATTATTTGGAATAGCTTAATCTCAGTTTGTGAAGAGCAAGCAAATTCTCTCTTAAAGGCTGCTTTTGGTCCAATAGTAAGAGAGGCCGGAGATCTCTCTGCTGGCGTTTTTGATAGTAATTACAATATGATAGCGCAAGCGATTACGGGTACTCCAGGCCACGTAAATACTATGGCAAAATCCTTAAGTGAGATATTTTCTAAACTGGATGTAAGTTCTATAAGGGACGGTGATGTTTTAATTACTAACGATCCCTGGATTGGGGCCGGTCATTTGTTTGATTTTATAGTAGTAACTCCCGTTTTTAAAAATGATCAGTTAATAAATTTTTTTGCTTCCACCTGCCATATTACAGATGTGGGTGGATTAGGTTGGTCTGCTGAAGCAAAAAGTGTTCTCGAAGAAGGCACGTTAATTCCAGTATCTTTCTTGCGAAGAAACTTTCAAATACAAGAAGAATTACTATCGATAATATGTGCAAACTCTCGAGTCCCAAAAGAGGCTCGAGGAGATATTTTATCACTCATGAGCTGTAACGATTCGGGTGTTGAGAGGTTAAACAATTTATTAAATAAATTTAAGCTGACGAATTTGGACAGAATAACTAAGTTTATTTTCAAACAGTCAAAAAGTGCAGTTGAGACAAGCATCAAATCTTTACCAACCGGCACATATTTAAATACACTAAAGTTAGACGGATTTGATAAACCAATAGTCTTAAAAGCGACACTGAAAATAAAAGAAAAATCCATTTCTGTTGATCTTAGCGGATCATCTCCAGCGATTAATCGAGGCATAAATTGTCCACTAAACTACACTATTGCTTATGCTTCTTACGGTATAAAAGCAGCTATTTGTCCAGATATTCCAAATAATGCAGCATCATTGGCCGCAATCCAAATAAAAGCACCACCTGGCCTAATTGTGAGTGCGGAAAACCCAAGTCCAGTAACAGCTCGACACGTAGTAGGACAGGCATTACCAGATTTAGTTCTCGGATGTCTTTCAAAAGCTTTGCCTGGAAAAATTTTAGCAGAAAGTGCAGGAGCGCTTTGGACTATTTCAATTTCTGGTGCAGGAGAAAAAAGGTTTAATTCATTAAATGTTGCTCTAGGTGGTATGGGAGCTAGACCAGAATCAGATGGGTTGTCGACAACAGCTTTTCCCTCAGGGGTTGGCGCCGTATCTATAGAAGTAGCAGAGGCCGCAGCTCCAGTTATTTACCACAAAAAAGAATTCTTAAGTGATAGTGGAGGAACTGGAAAATTTAGAGGCGGGTTAGGTCAAGAAATTATTATTGGAACCTCAACAAATGAACCCTTTATTTTATCGGCTGCTGCCTTCGAACGCACCAAACAAGGACCAGCAGGCCGAAACGGTGGCTCAAGAGGTGGAAAAGGAGAGGTTTCTGTCAGTGACGGTACAAAAATTAAAGATAAAGGTAATTATCTAATACAAAAAGGTCAAACCATAAGGTTGGTCACCCCAGGTGGTGGCGGTTTTGGCCAAGCAAGATTGCGAAATAAGGTGCTTCGGGGTGATGATTTTAAAAATGGTCTAACCACAAAAAACTAAAGTCTCAATATAACTATCTGTTTGATAAGAAACTTTTGTATCATTTTTTTAGATAAATTAAAAAATAAGTGTTAATCTAGGTATAGTGGCTTAAGCTGACTTAAAGGCCTGCATAAGAGCCCTTTGACCCGCCTCAAAAATTATCAATTCCTGTTTTGCCAAATCATCGCTCAGTAAAGAGAAATTAAGGTCAACTTCGGTATAATAATTATCTAAACGGTCAGCATCCCAACAAGTTTGTATAGTCACATCTTTATCTCGTAACCCTTCGGAATGAAGAATGCATGCATCTTGCAATAACTGCAGTTCTTTGTCAGTGACTGTAAACCAAGTGCCCCGCATAGTTTCGGCAAATATAGCTGCTCGCTCTCCATGTTCAGGATCAGACTTTTTGTTACTCCGCTTGCTATCGTGCAGTAAGGAGAAAAGCTCAACTACTTTTATATTGGCGGAGTTTCGACTACAAAGTAAACGACCATTGTATAAGACTCTCAACCAGTGATGATAGCCATGAGCTCCGTTGTGATCCAAAGAAAACTGTTCGGCCAAATATTCAAAAAACTTTTGATTTAAGATTTCAGAAAATTTTGGAAACGCAAGTTCAGTTGTTTCATTCTTTGGAATATACGCATGACCTTCAGTCTTTGCCCTCCAATAATTGGAGTTATTTGATAAGTTTTCTAAGGTTTCCATGGGTTTTAAGGAGCTTTTCTCGATAAAAAAACCATCTGATTCTTTATCTTTACTTTTCTTCCAAGCCAATAAAAGTATCCTTTTCGAAAGTTGTCTAAGCTTGCGGGGATGTCAGTGACAATAACGAAAGTGACATGACTTCACGCACATCATTAGTAGACTTACCACCAGAAATGGCTGTTTGACAAAAACCTATTAATGACAAAATAAGATGCGCTCCTATACGGGGTTTCAAATTTTTATTCACTTCCTTTAACCTAATGGCTGACTTTATCCATAATTCAAGAGTTTTTACAAATTTTTGCTCAATAGAGATTAACAATTCAACTGCCTCGTTGCTAAGATCTCCCTGAATACGTCGTGCTTGGAGAATAAGACAACCCTGATTATAAGCTAAAGGAATATTAATAAAAAAATCTTGCAGTTTCTCTAATTGATCTAAAAAATTTTCATCAGTTTGAATAATATTATTAAGTTTCTCTAAAATATCTAAACCATGTAACTCCAGCGCAGAAGTAATCAAACCCTCTTCACTTCCAAAATTTCTATAGATACTCGGTTTGGCTATATCTAACTGTCGACAAATTTCATTAAAAGATACTCTAGAAAACCCTTGATGACGATAAATCTCCATAGCACGGAATGAAAGATCTTCCCTTGTCGCCTTCCGAGGCCTACCCCTTATTTTACGGTTTATCATTTTGAACCCAACACATAACTATTTAACAGGTAATAAATAAACAATTTTTTAGGTGTTTACCAGAATTTTTCGCATTTAATCATTATATGATAATTTATTAAAAAATAATCCACACTTGAATTAGTTGTTCTTAGGCCAACTCAGGAATAGAAATTATGTTAAATAGCGCTGATATATTTATAAAAAACTCAAATTTTATCAATTATACTAGTTACTTTTATAAAATAAGATTAGGTTATTAATAACAACGACAAAAGAATTTTACCAATAGGAGCTTATGTGAATTCAAATAACGCCCACTGGGAAAAAGTGTACCAAACAAAAAACTTTGATTCTGTCAGCTGGTATACTTCTCATCTAAAAAGTTCACTATCCATAATCAGTAAACTTAATACTGATCTTGATAAGTCAATAATTGATATTGGTGGAGGAGAGTCAACTCTATTAGATGACCTAATTATAAAGGGACATACTAATCTAAGCGTAATAGACATATCTCCGTCAGCCATAAAATTTTTACAAAAAAGACTAGAGAGTCACCTTGATAAGATAGGATGGCATATTGGTGACATTACCGATTATAAGTTCTCGGATAACCAATTTGATTTATGGCACGACAGAGCAGTATTTCACTTTCTAACTGACATTGAAAGCAGGATAAAATATAAAAATTTATTATATAAAGCAGTTAAAAAAGGTGGTCACCTAGTAATAGCCACTTTTGGGCCAGATGGACCTCTGAAATGTAGTGGGTTAACTGTTGAACGTTATAGTGCGGCAAAGTTAGATAAAGAGCTTGGTACAAATTTTAAACTTTTAGGAAGTAAGCTGGAAGAGCATCACACCCCGTTTAATACCAGTCAACAGTTTTTATATTGTTGGTTTCGAGTCATATAGCTTAGACTTTGGGCCTAATCAATTATGGATCCAATAGTAACACACAAATCATCGGTTTGTTCTTGGTTTTTATATTTTTGAGATTCAATAAATTGCTCTAAAGATAATCCTGATTGGGTAAAAGCTTGTGATAATGTCTCTTGCGCTTTTTCTTTGTTTTTGAGTTTTACTTGAGTTGCAGCAGAATAAAAAAGACTTTTTACTGTTGGAGATTTTAATTTGTTAAAACTCTCCAGCGCCTCATAATAACTCTCCAACCAAAAATGTATTATTCCCTCATCCTCAAACACTAAATCTGGACAAAAAGGATTAAGCCTCATTGCCCTTTTAATTTCCTCAAGCGCCTCTTGAGGATCTCCCATGTAGTAGTATGCCTCTGCGCATTTTGCACTAATATAATAATCACTAGGGCAAAGACTTTTTGCCTTATCATGGTGATACCTAGATGCTTGATAATCCCGTTGATTTAACTTTATTGCCCCCATAATTCTATGTGCTTCAGGATCATTCCCATCAATTTCTAAAGCCTTTGAAACAGACTTATTACACTCAGCAAACCAATCAAAATCTATCGCATCAGGCTTCCAAGAAACAAGGTTTGAAAGAGAGCAAGCTTTCCATGCATGTGCCCTAGCATAATTTGGATCTAATTTAGTAGCTTTAGAGAAATGATCATAGGCAAGTTGAGCATTTTCCTGCGTGACACCACTTCGCCGATGATGAACTAAACCTTGCAGAACTAAATCGTAAGCAGCTAAATTTTCTGGTCGAACCAGACTTAATTGTTTTTCTTCTTCAGCTTCAACTCTACCAACCAAAGTTGATACAATCGTTTCCACAAGTTCATCTTGAATATCAAAAATTTCGTCCATAGTGGTGTCAAACTTATTTGACCAAACTGTATTCTCTCTTTCTGCCGCTATAAGACTTGCACTTATCCTCATTTTAGAACCGAGTTTTCTTACACTTCCTTCAAGAATATACCGAACGCCAAGCTCTTGACCTATTTCTTTTGGAGATTTTGACTTATCTCTATAGGCAAAACTTGCAGCGGTTGATACCACAAAAAATTTGTTGAACCGTGATAACGCTGATACAAGATCTTCAGAAAATCCTTCACAAAAGTAACCTTGTTCTTCATCACTGCTTAAACTCTTGAACATTGTCACAGCAAGTGATCCTGCTTCGGCCTTTTCTAATTTTAACGCTGGCGTATCACTATGTTGTAAGAAGCGAGCTGCTCCCTTACTTTGGATGACAAAGTATGCCTCAACTGGTAATTCAATATTTTTCAACTCTAGTTTACCAGCGTTTTCAAACGAAGCTTTTACTTTATCACTGACCATCTCAAAGACAGACTTAGATATACAAATTCCTTCAGGTTGTGCTTCTGCCTCTAGCCTAGCTGCAACATTAATTGCATCTCCAAAAAGGTTGTCATCAGAAATCATTACATCACCAATATTAATTCCTACCCTAAATCGCATCTTTTGACTCTCAGGAATATTTTCATTTATAGCTAGCATTTTTGACTGAATTTTTACCGCACATTCGGTTGCTTTAACTGGACTAGCAAATTCAGAAATTACGCTGTCACCAGCAGACCCAAACATTCGGCCACCATGTTCAATAATTATTTGATCTATTAGTTCTCTTCGTTGCCTTAAAATAGCCAAGGTCATGTCTTCATCGGTCGCCATCAACTTACTAAAGCCAACGACATCTAATGCCAAAATAGTGCTAAGCTTTCTTTCCATTCGACAAAACCCCCAGACCAGTTTTATAAGAGTATTTAAAACAAAATGTCACTATTTCAATAAAAACGCAACAGATCATCAAGATCCGCCTCATTGATAAACATGTAAGGAGCCAATATAAAAATACTAACATTATCGTACTAGGAACCAAATTTTTATAATCTCAAAAACTAATTCAGACAATATTGGAGCATCCGAATGAATTACGCAAATATGATTCAATCTATTAATAATCCTATGATTGATATGCGAAGTGATACCGTCACAAAACCAACGCGCGGTATGTTAGACGCTATGGTAAATGCCTCCGTCGGTGATGACGTCTATGGAGATGATCCTACGGCAAACGAGCTCCAGGAATTTGCAGCTAAATTACTTGGCAAAGAAGATGCTCTATTCTTAGCAAGCGGTACTCAATCAAACCTATGTGCAATGCTAACGCATTGCCAGCGAGGTGAAGAAATCATAACAGGTGAGCATTATCACATTTTTGATTCAGAGGCTGGAGGTGCTTCAGTTCTTGGTGGAATCATGTTTGCTCCTATCTCAAAAAATAGTAAGGGTGGCTTAGACATTAGCGATGTGGTTGGAAAGATTAAGCCTAACGACTCTCACTACGCAATCACAAAAATGTTGTCTCTAGAAAACACTCATGACGGCATGGTCCAAACTGTTTCAGAGATTAATGATCTAGCAAACTGTGGTAAAAAACATGGACTCGTTGTTCATCTCGATGGAGCAAGGTTAATGAACGCAACTGTTAAGCTTAATATAGATGTTTCAGACATGCTTAGAAATGTAGACTCCGTTTCATTATGTCTTTCCAAAGGACTTGGCGCTCCTATGGGTACAATTTTGGCAGGCTCAAAGACTTTCATAAAGCAGGCTCATAGAAATAGAAAACTTTTAGGTGGCGCCATGCGGCAAGTGGGAGTAATGGCTGCTGCCGGATTATATGCATTAAAAAATAATGTCGAAAGAATGGATGCCGACCATCAGAATGCGTTAAGGCTAGCAGAGCAACTAAACCAATTTCCTAATATTAATGTTAATGTTGATATGGTTGAAACCAACATGATATTTATGGATATTAAAGGAGGGATTGCTGAAAGCATGCGAAAGCATCTGCAAAATAAAGGTATTTTGATTGGTCCAGGAAATAATAAAATTCGACTTGTAACCCATCTAGGTTATGGCCACGAGGAAGGTGATCTTGTAATTAATGAACTGAAAGACTTTTTTAATTAATACAAAACTGAATACCTAATGGAGACTAAATGAATTATATTCACTTCTTTGATAAGTATTTAAGGCCATTTTTTGGGTTACTCATAGTATTAAACCTCATTCATCAAGTTTTTTCATCTGGCACTACAATAATAGACTTTCCACTATTTGAAAATTTTTACAAAATATCAATGCTATTGTTTTTAGTTGAACTTTGTTTACGGTTTTACTTAGAGCGTAAGCTAACATTTTTGAGTACTCTTGATGCCATTGTCCTAATAAATTATTATTTCGTGGGTATCCTAGACTTTAGAATGTTACGTCTATTTCGTGCATATTCATCCTTTAGTAATCACGAAATTTTACTGCCCTCAAACATTTTGATTAAGACAGTATATAAACAACGATATGCTCTATTAGGTTCGCAAATCATGGTTGTATCTGTTCTTTTAGTTTTTTCAACATTAATTCATTTCTTAGAAAAAGATATATACCCAGAGGCATTTGGAAGCATTCTTTCTTCAATGTGGTATGGCATCACTACACTAACAACAGTAGGTGGAGGTATTACCCCAGTCACTAGCCTTGGTAAATTATTAGCCTCACTAACAATGTTTTTGGGGATCGGTATTTTTGCCTTACCAGTCGCTATTTTAGCATCTGCTTATTACGAAGAGATTCAAAAAAGAAATTTTCTAATTTCTTTAGAAACGATATCAAGCATACCTCTTTTTGAAAAGCTTCCAGTTGGTGCAATTGGAAAGATTAACTCTAAGCTCCAAGCTGCTTTATTACCTGCTGGAAAAAAAATTATTACTAAAGGCGATGATGCTGACGCAATGTATATTATTGAGTTTGGGTCAGTAAAAGTTGAACTAAGCGATCCTATTACTTTAGGTCCAGGTGATTATTTTGGAGAGAGGGGCTTATTAAAAAATGAAGTTCGCAATGCATCAATTACCTCTGCACAAGAGGTAAAATTACTTAAATTAAAAAAAGAAGATCTCCTAGAACTCATTTCAGAACATGCGCATTTATTTGAAGAGTTAAGTGCGGTCAGTGAAACACGTTCTGGATAGATTAAACTCCTGCGAATCGCCGAACTACATTTCTTAACATCTTAGAAACTCCATTATTACCATTGTTATAATTTAGGCTTCCACAAAAACAAATGGAACCTACAGAAAAAATTTCTCCTCCATTTGGTAATTTACCATAAACTATTTCAGCCCTTATAAGATCAGCCGGGTCTTCTCCAGTAACAGTATTAATATGACTCAGAAGTTCCTCTGGTACGGTTACAAAACTGTCACTATGATTTTCACTTCTAGCAAGTATAAAAGTTCCCTCAGGCGTTCCTAGAGCGAAGTCAGCACGATCTAATTCAAAACCAGCAGCCCCTCCACCACTTAAACCATAGTCCCCAAGCTTCTCCTCTGTCACACCCTCAAAAACCCAGTCAGCTTCTAGTTTATAGCTATCAGGCATCCGCCGATAATACGAACCCTCGAACAAACCTTGAGCAGAAAAACCAACTCCAGCTAATTTTTGTGGCGGTCGACCATTTCTTCGCCATAAGCCGCCATACTCACCGTCCAATTGGTGGTAAGACTCTCCTGGGGCAGTTGCCCAGGCTCGAATGCCCCCCTCTGCCCTACGCAGTTCAATTACACCCGGTAAAGATGGTATTCGTGTAATCTTCCAGTAAAACCCATTCCCACCTAAATAGATGAATTTACCACCTTGATCTCTATATGACTGCAAGCAATCCAACATACGAGCCGTATGATACTCTGGATGAGAGCCCGTTATTATTGTACTATAACTAGATATCAAGCTTAAGCCTTCATTGTCTAAATCCTCATCAGTAATCACATCAAAATCAATATGCGAGTCTTCAAACCAATTTAACAAATGTGAATCTGCAGAGAAATGTCTGAGGCCTGATCCTGCATTATCCATAAAGGTTAAATACCCTGAACGATGAGTCAAAACAGGACGAAGCCTCGATGAAATAGAAGTACCAGTTCCATCTGGATGAAAATTATAAGTTGATTTACCATAAACAGGGTAATCATCAGGATTATGTGGGTTTGCACCCCAATCTCTCATCCGGCTCCGCATTTGCTGATCACAATTCCCTCGAGCGTGGTTAGCGTAAGCTTGATACGTGAATGTAGATGCTAGATAACATATCTTATTCTTCTTTTTATCATTAGCTGGTAATATATAAAATGGAAGAATATCTTCACTAGACCCTTGCCTTAGTCTAAGCCCATACACCCCACTTTTCGCTGAGGACGGAATCTTAAAGGAAAAATCTGTATCCCAACCACAATCATGTAAGTCATCTTCATGAAAATGAATCGCCGCATATTCGCGTGGAGAGTCCCGCCAGTGCATAAATCTCCCTGTCCAGTTTATTCCACGCATTCCACGATAAGGTATATTTACTAATCGACCTCCCAATCCCCTTGAACCACGGTCTACTAAAGTCTGAGTTTCTATCCCAATTGAGAAATCCCACCAAGCAACTATTTCACCATCCCCTGCCTCATCTGGAAGTGTAGGCGGGCATTCTCTTACTGGTAATTTAGCGTATAGAACTGGGTCTTCTATACGTCCATTGAAATGATCGGCAGATTGATTGTCTGTTTTTTTTGCAGCAAAAGTTAATTTTGAACAATCACCTACCCTATTTAGCTCCACATTGCGTTCTTGAACACTTAAAGTTCCATCAGATTTACTTTGGCATCCAAGAAGTAATCGACCCTCCAGAACATCGTAACCTGCCCAAATATGGTACCAAGACGAACACTTAATCGAAGTTCTAAGAGCTATACTTTCAAGTGAACCATTAGTTGATTTATAGCTAAATTTTATTTCCTGCTTGTTTAACTCTAAAACCCACCCATCACCAATTGAGTTTTGAGACGCAGCCAAAACAGATGGTGAACTTCTTAAAATTCCCGGTTGTATTAAAAGTCCAATTAACATTTTTGGCGCAACAAAACACGAGTTCGCAGGCACTTCACCATAAGACCCTAAATCAATAAGCTGGCTCCGAGGCGGATAACATCCTGCAAGGTCAAATTTTTGCGCCTCATATCTTAACCCTGGCCCTTCAGGGTTAGGATCAGCGCATATAATTCTCACTACATCTGCTTTATATTCATCTATACCTTGAGCACTAACTTTAACATCAAAACTATCGCCCGGCCTACCAGAAACATTATCTAAATAACCAGTTATAGGCAAATATTTTGAATATAGATTCTCGTTCACTATAAAACCCTAACTGTTAAAGACGTGCTTTTTTCACCTTGGACATTTCACACCAAAAATCTGCAAGTGCAGAGAAATCTTTACTACCCCACCCGTTAGCTCGTGCCAAACTCATACTTTCTCGTGTAGAAGCCGCAATTGGCATTGGTATTTTTCCTTTATTAGCACTCTCGATTATTAGGGACATATCTTTATGCGCTAAATCGATAGAAAACCCAGGCTCAATATCATTTTTAAAAACCTTTGAAGCAAAATTTATCTTTAACTGGCCATTTGTGGCTGTTGTTCCATGAATAACACTCAAAGTTGTTTCTAAATCTAGACCAAACCGTTGTGTTAAAGCTATGGCCTCTGAGTTCATTTGCACCGATGAAAGAACTAAATAATTATTAATTAACTTAGTCCGTGTGCCAGTACCTGGTCCACCACATCGCAATATAGTTGTTCCCATAGCCTCCAGGGCCGGTTTTACGGTTTCGAAAGCATCATCTTCTGCTCCAACCATAAAAAGACTTTCACCGCTATCCGCGTGTTGAGCTAGACGTCCAATAGGTGCATCGACAAAATAACACCCCCGGAGCTTGGCTGCTTTTGCTATCTTATCAGTGGTTTCAGGTAACACTGTAGACATATCCATTAATAAGGTCCCTTTTGGCATTGTATCCAAAACACCACCTTTTGCTAAAATCACCTCTTCCACTTCCACAGGACCCGGTAAGACAGTTATTATAATAGTTCCAGGTCTTATGGTATCATTTGCATTACTAGCCTGCCTACAGTTATTAAATTCTGTGAAAGGCTTCATTGCATCATCTTTGATATCATATATTGCGAGCTTAAACCCTTTCCGAGCCATATTAAGAGCCATCGACTGCCCCATCCGACCTAATCCAATAAACCCTATCTCCGACATTTCGTACTCCTTTAATTTGCTTAAGGCTAAACGCCTTTTTTTCCTATCTGCATTACGTATAAATAGCCAAAGTAGCTAATAGGTTTGTTACAATCACAACTTCGCCTCAGCAACGATCTACGTCTTAGCGCTAAAATTGTACCTAAAGGTACAACAGTCTCCTCCTGACATAATCGTTTTCTCTCTTACCAAAGTGGCATCTGGGTTAAAGCCCTCAATCAATGCATAGTCTCGATTACAAGATAAAGTTGCGCCTAACTCCTTAATACCCAAGGACTCATACATCTCAGCATATCGACATCTTACAACATCAAAATCTAACGTAGTTTGATTTTTTTCAATTATATCAATCTCTAATGCATTGTCCTGAGTCCAAAACTCTAACGTCTTTAAAAATGCGTCTACATCATTTCCATATTCATCAGCTAAACTTTCCCCCTGTTCTCTTGAAAGTGCTATTATTTTTTTTCTAATAACCTCTAATACCTCTTCTTTACCGAAGCGGTCATTAAGTGCATCCATTATTGGAGCTAAAATACGAGCCTCTGTTTCTCTTCGTTTTAACACTCCAATTTCCTGAGTAATGCGATCGGTGTTAGTGTTATTCATGTTTTACTACTTTCATCTATTAAAAAAATTTAGAACCTTACTTCAAAGCTTAACGGTTAAATTATATTATTGTCAAAAAGCAAAATAAAAAAATCAAGATCTTTACTATCAAAAAAAAACATAGTTTAAATTTTTAGTCTGTGAATTTTGTTTAATAGTACTCTTTATATATCCTTCACCAAACCCCTTACTCTGAAAGCGATTAATGAAAAAACATAAAAAGAAAGATCCACTGCTAGAACCCTATAAATTGGCAGGAATGGAACTTAAAAATCGTATAGTAAGCACGCCTCATGCACCGGCATTAGCAGATAATGGAATGCCAAAAGAGCGTTATCAACTTTATCATCTTGAAAAAGCGAAAGGTGGTATAGCGATGACTATGGTGGGGGGGTCATCATGTGTAAGTCCAGATTCTCCATCTGTTTTTGGACAACTAAATGTAAGTACAGATCAAGTAATTCCGTGGTTTAGAAATTTCTCAGATCTAATACATAAAGAAAATTGCAAAATGATATGCCAAATTTCTCATCTAGGTCGTCGCACCACTTGGAATGATGGTCACTGGCTCCCCATTATCGCTCCCTCTCGTGTAAGAGAACCCGCTCATAGAGGCTTTCCAAAAATAATGGATCATTATGATATCAAAAGAGTTATATCAGACTATGTAGCAGCCGCTAGACGTTGTCGAGATGCAGGTTTGGATGGAATTGAGGTACTACAAAACGGACATCTTCCGGGACAGTTTTTGTCTCCTGACACTAATTTCAGGTTAGATAGCTACGGTGGTGAATTCATGAATAGAATGCGTTTCATTAGAGAGCTGTATGAAGCTTTACGTACTGAACTCAAAGAGGATATTGTAATTGGTGCTAGGGTAGAGATGGACAGCAAACTAAAAGAAGGCCTACAGCCAGATGAGGCGCTTAGAGCACTTGAAGTTATTGAATCTGATGGCACCATTGACTATTTCAATGTGAATGTGGGTAGGTCAGATACTGAGTATATGCTTGCTAGCTATGCAGTCCCTGCAATGTTTCAAAAATTATCACCTTGGTTGCAGTTAGCTGGATATTTCAAGTCAGAGCTAGCAACTCCTATAATTCACGCTGCTCGGATTTCTGACTTAGCAACAGCCAGGTACGCTATATCTGAAAACCTATTAGATCTGGTTGGAATGACAAGAGCGCACATCGCTGATCCTCACCTAGTAAAAAAGTTGATAGCAGGTGATGAACATAGGATTAGACCTTGTGTGGGTGCAGGATACTGTATTGATCGCATATATGGTGAAGGAGAAATGCTTTGCCTTCATAATGTAGCCACTACAAGGGAAAAATCAGTACCTCATTTAGTACAAAAATCAGATAATCAAAGTAAGGTTGTAATAATTGGTGCAGGTCCAGCAGGACTAGAAGCAGCTCGGGTATGTGGTGAACGAGGCCACAAAGTAATATTAATAGAAGCCGCCTCAACTCTTGGCGGTCAAGTTAGGCTTGCGTCAATGGCAGAGGTCCGTAAAGACCTTATTGGAGTCATTGATTGGTTGGAGTCAGAAATTAAACACTTAAATATTGAAATAAGACTTCAACAATATGCTGATGCAAATTATATTATAAACGAAGATCCAGATATCGTAATAATTGCTACAGGTGGAATTCCTGATCTTGAATACATAGAGGGGCTAGAAGACTGTTTTAGCACTTGGGATGTTTTATCAGGACAAGCTCTTCTTCAAAATTTGGGATTACCAAAAGAATCTGAGCCTAATACCGTATTAGTTTATGATGATCATGGTCAACATCAGGCTGCCTCTACAGTGATTGAGATTGCTAAAAGAGGTTATCAGGTTGAATTAATAACTCCAGACAGGCACATGGCGGCAGAGATGGGATCATCGAACTTTCCTATGTATATGAAAAATTTTAAAGATTATAATGTAGCAGTAACACCAGATTTTCGGTTGGTTGATGTCTCTCGCTCCGGCAACAAACTTAAGGCTAGATTTTCTTGTGATTACGGAGGCCACATCGTAGAGAAATTAGTAGATCATATTGTTATCGAACACGGCACCGTGCCAATGGACGAATTATACCAAGAGTTATGTGGCAAATCCATAAATAATGGGATAACTGATATCCAATCGATTATCGGCAATCACAGCCAACCATATGCAGAATCTAAAATAGGAGGATTTAATCTTTATCGAGTTGGAGATGCTGTTGCTAGTCGTAATATTCATGCCGCCATTTTTGATTCCAGGCGTTTATGTCAAAACTTCTAAGTGGAAAGACCAGAATAAAATGTATCTCAAATGTTATAAAGTAAAAGTAACCGCATAATGTGAGTCATTACAACTAAGTTAATAAATATAAATAAGCTTTACTATTTTTAAAAACATAACTTTAGAACAAAAAAAGGATATAATTTAATGCATTATGACAGTATTTTAAACAATCACGGTCTTCCCCACGATCCTTTTAAGGCTATAGTAGCTCCAAGACCAATTGGGTGGATAGGTAGTGTCAGTAAATCTGGTGTGAAAAATTTAGCTCCTTATAGTTATTTTAATGCGGTATCAGACAAACCACATTTCGTAATGTTTGCTTCAACCGATATAAAAGATTCTATCACCAATGCAGAAGAGACAGGGGTATTTACTGTCTCTTTGGCAGTTGAAGCTTTATTCGATAACATGAACGGTAGTTCTGTAGCAGCGAATTCAAATATAGATGAGTTCAAACTAGCTGGATTAACTCCTCAAACAGGGAAATTCGTAGATGCTCCATTCGTATCAGAGAGCCCCGCAGCACTCGAATGTCGATATTGGAAAACCATCGATTTTCCTGGTTCTGACCGATCTAAAGGGACAGGAAGCTATGTTGTTTTTGGTCATGTAGTTGGTGTGTTTATTAACGAAAAATTTATTAAAGACGGATTGTTTGACACCGCAGCTGCTCGACCTTTAGTTAGATTAGGTTATATGAACTACGGAGTAGTTGGTTCAGAGAATACATTCTCAAAAAACAGACCTACCCTAGATAAAGACGGCAATCTAGAAAAAGTAAAAGACTGGGACGGAAAATATAGATAATTATATAAAAATTTTGGGAATATAAAAGTATTAATTAAACAGTTTTAAGAAGGAAATAAAATGCCCTTAATAAGAGTGGAGATGTTTAAAGGTAGGACTGATGAACAAAAAAAAGTATTAGTTAAAGAGTTAACTGATAGCTTTATTAAATCTTGTGGCGGAAATCGTGACGCAGTCGACGTGATAATAACGGACATTGAACAAAAAAATTGGGGCAAAGCAGGTGAGCTTTACTCAGACAAAATTGATAAATAAGTTAAATATTTTTAATAGGGACAAAATTAGAGACCCCAAGGTGTTGCTCTAAAGTGTTTGCAAAAGCCAGTAGTTTATTCTCCTGCCTAGGCTTTCCTACAATTTGAATTCCAACTGGCAACCCGCCATCTGTAAAACCGCAAGGCAAGCTAATAACTGGGCAAGATGTCATGGTAAGTGCAAAAGTAATCGCAAACCAATCGATATAAGTTTCACAAGTTACCCCATCGATTTCCGTGATAAATGGTTTCGCAGTATCGAAAGGAGCAACTGAAGTCGTTGGACAAATTAAAAAATCTGATTGTTTGAAAAACTCAACCATACCAAGCATTATTCTTTTTCTTACGATTTCGGCCTTGATAATATCATCATTACTTACTTTATAACCTAATTCGACGTTTTTAACGATATCTGGTGAAATTTTTGACCTATTATTTTTAACTAACTCTCCCATCATAGAGGCGAGTAAAACTCCTCTAAGAGTTTGAAATCCTTCCAATACCTCAGAAAAATCAGGGATTTCCTGTATTATATCTACCCCCAAATCTCCGACCTTGAGAATTGCTTTTTGTGTCGCTAACCTTATCTCTTGGGAGACCGGTAAAATCCCTAAATCTTGGCTAAAGGCTACTCTCTTAGGTAAAGGAAACTCGTCTAATTGGTCTATAAATAAACGAGAGTTGTGTTCAAATGACAAAGGGTCTTCGGATGAGTATCCAGCTCCAGCATCCAACATCAAGGCTACATCTTTAACAGATCTAGCCATTGGGCCTTCCACCCAAAGAGTATCAAAAGGTTGCAGCCTTTGACCACGAGGGACAACCCCAATGCTAGGCCGCAAACCAACGACATTATTAAAAGCAGCAGGGGTCCTAAGACTTCCACCAAGATCATTTCCTGTTGCCAGCCAAATCTGACCACTCGCTAATGCTGCTCCTGAACCTCCTGACGAACCACCAGCAGTTTTCTTTAAATTAAATGGATTTCTTGTGATACCAAAGTTAGGATTAAAAGTATGACCACCTGCCCACTCCGGCACGTTTGACTTGCCCACAGGGTTTGCTCCATTTTCTTCTAATTTTGCAATCGTTGCATCAGATTTTTTAGGCATGTTATGTTCATAAATCTTTGAACCGTAGGTAGTTTTGACTCCCCCAAGATCATTATAGTCCTTTACTACAATTGGAAGCCCTAAAAGGCTTTTTGGATTCTTAATTTCTTCTTTAATATTCACTTTTCTGGCTTTTTCTATAGCCCTATCAAAACACCTAATTGGGATAGCATTTACCTTAGTATCCACCTCTTCTATTCTTTCTATTGAGGCCTGTACTACATCAAGTGGACTTACTTCACCTGATCGTAATAACAAAACTACCTCGTGAGCGGATAACTGCCAAATCTTTGTATCAGTCATTAATGAACCTCCAGATAGAACCTTTAAAGAACAGGTTTTTTTAAACTAAGAAATATCTCCAAAAACTCCGTATCCTTCTTTCTTGGCTTTTTGAAAAACAAAATCAGCACATGCTAAGTCCTGCGCAGCTATTCCCATTGAACGATACAATGTAATATCACTAGGAAATAATCGACCTTTCACTTTATCTGACAAAACCTCTCCAATTTCGCCAAGAATATGACTGCTGTCAAAAGCTTTCGAATTTAAGCCATCTATAATCTCTTTGGCCTGAGCTAAAGCTGAAGGCCGATAGTCAACAAACAATTTTGACTTTAGAACCATAGATTCATCTATTTCCTGAAAGATTGGAATAGAAGCACCAACAGCATTTACATGAGTACCTTTAGTAACCCATTCCCCAAATAAAATAACCTTCTTAGACGACGTTACAGTGCACACAATGTCAGAACCTTTTATACCATCCTTTACATTTTGGAATGCTGTGAAATTTATGTTTGGAAATCGACCCCCCACTTTATTTAAAAAGTCTTTAGCGCGGGTCATCTCTCTGCCAACAATATTAATTTTTGTTATATTCCTTACTAAGGATATAGCCTCTATATGTGCTTCAGCCTGTTCACCAGTTCCAATAATTGTGAGTTTGGAGGATTCCATTCTAGAGAGCGCTTTCGTAGCAACCGCAGTCGCAGCAGCCGTTCTAACAGCCGTCAAGGCATCCGCATTGATTGCAGCGGCTGGGGCGCCAGTTTCAGGGTTAAATAAAATTACAACTCCAATGTGAGAGGAAAGTCCTTTTGATGGGTTTTCTGGGAATAAACTGAGAACCTTAACTCCATATAACCCACCCAAACTTAAGACACCGGGCATTATACCAAGTCTGTTAGATGAACTGACATCTATTACGTTCCTTAACGGTAGAACACACTTATCGTTAGATACAGAGATCATAGTTTTTTCTATAACCCTAATTGCATCGTTCATAGAAAGTAGTTCGAAAACATTTTTTGATGACAAAGAAAGCATATCAGTTTCTCCTTATAAAATTAATTCGGCTACTTTTGCGAATAGTCTAAAAATCTTCCCCATGTAATATTCTTGAAAAAGTTGTCATATCTATGTTTCCTCCAGAAATAACCGAAACTATATTCAGTCCAGAAAACTCTGGTCTTAATGCTGCAGCCAGAGCAACTGCCCCTGCACCTTCAGAAACTAGGTGGGCATCTTGAGCCAAGGTTCGCAAAGCCTTCGCTGCCTCTTTGTGGGATACCACTACAACATCATCAACTAATGCATCAAGTAATGGCCACATTTTAGGCAATACACTGGTGGACCCTATTCCATCTATCCAACTGGGCCCACGCGAAACCTTCACTGGTTTCCCAGCAAGCTTGGCTGAAAACAAAGGTGTCGAACTCTCTATTTCACAAGCAATTATTCGAGGTCTTTTACCAAGAGCTTTCATAGCTAATGCAATTCCAGAAATCATACCTCCTCCTCCAACAGGTACAACAACGACATCTACCTGAGGAAACTGATTAACAATTTCAAGTCCAATACCACCGTTTCCCATTATAACTGAAAGCTCTTCCACCGGATGGATAAAAAATCCATCAACACCAGGTGATCGAGAAACCATTACCTCCCACCAATCATCAAAGGAAACTGTCTTTACTCTTGCCCCAAGTTTGTGAAGTGCTTCTAGTTTTACGACCGAAGCTGTATCTGGTGCAATAACATCAACCGAAAGACCACGTGACACGGCTGCTTGCGCAACACCTTGACCAAAATTTCCTGCGCTTGCTGTTACGACTCCGTTACGTAATGAGGCTTTATTTGCTGTCTCGATAGCATTTGCGCCAGCTCGAATCTTAAAAGACCCTAGAGATTGTAGGCACTCTGCTTTAAGCATTAAATTTCTGTCAGAAACATCCAAAGCTAATAATGGTGTTGTTACTACGTCTTTGGAAACACGTAAAGCAGCCGCTTTAAAGTCCGATAGTTTTGCGTTAAAAGCACCATAAGAAATTGTACGATCAGTCAAAAAATATTTCCACTAACAAAAGCCATAAATTATCCTTAAGGACTCAACATAAAATAATGGTATAACTTATGACTCATTGCGAATTTTGTTACAATGGCAATTCAGTACTGTCTTTGAGATCTTCCATAACAAAGCTGGAAGAAACATTTGAAATAGGGACTTTAGAGATTAATCTCTGATAGAATTTATCATACGCTCTGACATCACGAACTCTTACTCTTAAAATATAATCTAAGTCACCACTCATACGATGTGCCCCCATAATCTCAGGCATTTCGGCGATTGCTGAGCGAAACAAACTTAACCACTTAGGGTCATGAGAGTTAGTACTTATAAGAACAATAACCATTTGCCCTAAATCAAGAGCGTCTGCGTTAACAATAGCAACTCTCTTATTAATAATTCCGTCGTCCTCTAGACGCCTTATTCTTCTCCAACAAGCATTGCGTGAGAGTGCTATCCTATCTGATATTTCCTCAATGCTAAGTGATGCATTCTTTTGCAACTGTCTTAAAATTTTAATATCATTTATATCTAATTGTTTCATTTTTATAAATTTTTTCTCATTATTTTTAGTTTTTAACAAACTTTATACCATAATAATACAATTGTTAAGTATTTTATACCTAAGTTAGAATTAAATATAATAGAAAAATCAGTCATAAAGTCTTTAATAAGTAGGATTATCTCTATATCGACTACATAACTTATATAAAGGCACAACAAGATGAAAAAATTTGATTATATTATTGTAGGAGCTGGCTCAGCTGGTTGTGTATTAGCCAATAGATTAGGTAAAAATTTAGCAGTTAAAATTTTAATACTTGAAGCTGGCCCAATGGATTACAACTTGCTTATTCATGTCCCTGCCGGAGTTTATAGCGTATACAAAGATCCTAAAATTAATTGGAATTACAAAACTGAAGCGGAGAATTTTGCTTTGGACAGAAGTATTGATACCCCTAGAGGGAAAGTTATAGGCGGTTCTTCATCGATAAACTCCATGGTATACATGCGTGGTCACCCTCTAGACTACGACGCCTGGAAAGATAAATTTGGATTGAAAGATTGGTCGTTTGATCAGTGTCTACCTTACTTCAAGGCTGGTGAAAGCTCTGACCGTGGTGGTGACGACTGGCGTGGTGACAGTGGCGACTTGGGCGTTTCCAAAGGATCCTTTCAAAACCCATTATTTGATGCTTTTGAAGAGGCCGGGAAAGATTCTGGGCAAGGTCACTCAGACGATCTAAATGGTTTTAATCCAGAAGGGGTCGCTAGACTAGATGCAACAAAAAAAAATGGCCGCAGGTGTAGCGCAGCGGTTGCCCATCTTCGTCCTGCTTTGGCTAGGGGTAACGTCAAACTTATTACTCGAGCTCATGTAGAAAAAATAATATTTAGTGGTACTACCGCTCAAGCAATCACCTATCGCCATAAAGGAAAGCTACATACGATAGATGCCGAGAAAGAAATTATTCTGTCCGGTGGAGCGATTAACTCACCACACATTTTAATGCTTTCAGGCGTCGGACCATCAGATCATCTACTTAAACATGGCATTACCCCGGTAATAGATTTACCTGGCGTCGGACAAAACTTACAGGACCATGCAAAAATCGAATTACAGTATGAGTGCAAAAAAAGCTTTGCTATCCAAAAAGTTGATTTATCTATCAATAAATTAGCTGCGGGCATTCAATGGATCTTTACTCGAACAGGTATTGCAGCTTCGAACATTTGGGAAGCCGGCGGCCTCATTAAAAGTAATGATAAAGTACCCTACCCTGACCTACAGTATCATTTTGCACCAATTGGATATGAGTACAAAGGAACTAAAATCTACTTAAGGCAGGCTTTTGCATTACTTATTGATCAACTACGTCCCAAAAGCACTGGTTCCGTGGAGCTTAAGTCATCTAACCCTAACGATAAACCATTAATAACTTTTAATTATTTAAAAGACCCTAAAGATATCAAAGATCTTCTTAATGGTGTAAAAAAAGCTCGCGAACTTGTGGCACAAAAATCATTTGATCAATTTCGTGGTACTGAAATTGAACCAGGACCCTCAATAAAAACTGATGCTGAAATTAAAGCATGGCTCAGAAAAACTGTTGCAACTGACTACCATCCAAGCTGCACGTGCTCTATGGGGAACGGGAAACAAGCGGTAGTTGATGAGAATTTTTGTGTACATGGCCTTAAAAACTTAAGGGTTGTTGATGCCTCCGTAATGCCTAAAATTATCTCCGCAAATTTAAATGCTCCTGTTCAAATGATAGCGGCAAGGGCTGCAGATATGATTTTAGGGTACAATCAAAAAGAACCATTAAAAGTATCATTTGCATTTGAGGAATAATTAAATTTTATTCGTCACATAAAGATACTATCCATTTTTTTAAAACCAGCCCATCTGAATGGTTTCCATCACATAGATAATCAACAAGATTAAAGTGATGTGCTCCAGAACAGATATGTAAAGTAACATCATCACCACGTTTGGTCAAAAAATTAGCCATAATCCAGGATTGATCGATCCATGCCGACGGTTCATCTCCGCCAGCTGAGATATAATATTTTGGTCCTAATGACGGAGGAAAATTTAGACAATCAAGTTTTTTTACTTCATCATCTGACAAATGCACATCATCTTGAATAGATATTTGTTGAATGAAACCTAATTCAAATACTCCCGATAGAGCTACTATCCCTACTAACTTTTTCTTTATTGCTGGCTCATGAGACAAATGCATCCCTAAATGCGCCCCTGCTGAATGACCTAGCAAAACGATTTTTTGATTAAACCCCTGAGCCTCTAAGTGCTCCATAACATGACTAATACCAACGCTTAAGGTTTTAACAATTGAAGTTAAAGTTACTTCAGGGCAGAGCGGATAATTTATATTTACGACTCCAAATCCACTTTTTAAAAGATCAGCTACATGGCTATCCATCCCAGACTTATCAAAGGCACGAAAATACCCTCCATGAATATTTATTATTATTAATTTATCTGAACTTTTTACATGACAGTCATATTGCATTAAAGGGTGATCTCCATAAGCAATATCGAACTCGCCCTTAAGCTCTTCTCTACGCCCAGCAGAGGCAGACTCCCAACCAGCTAAAATTGTAGTAATTCCCTCTCCAATTGCAGCACGAGGATTGAATTGCTTCTCAAGGTCTGAATGAGACCACTTTTTCCATGTCATTCTGTTTCCCTTCTCAGTAATAATAACAAAAATTCATTTTTAATATGATGAGGCGCTCATTCCATCTGTCGCAGGGTCAGCTCCACCATCAAGTTCACCATTAACTATTCGAATAGCATGTACCCAAGCGAAAGTATGGCTCTCCGGCCTCCTCACAACTTCATAATTATCAGATTTTAAACTAAATTCTGTTGATCTAAATATACGATTAGAAAGCTCTATAAAATTAGATGTAGCAGCAAACCTTGGAGCGCTTACAGCCTCTTGGGCATTCATTCCAAACACGATGACATTTAGTATGACCTGCAAATTTCCCATCGTAATGTAAGTAGCACCTGGCGCGCCTAGGATTAAATATGGGAGATCATCTTTAAAGATTATAGTTGGCGAAATTGCCGTAAACCGCGCCTTTCCAGGAGCCAACGACCCAGGACGGCCTGGCCTAGGGTCAAATACGGTCATTGCACCATTATACATGAACCCAAGGCCTTCAGTGACCACCCCCGAAGGCTGTCCAAGAGTATGGGTCATTGTTACACAATTTCCACTTACATCAGCCAATACAAGCTGAGTTGTGCACTTGCTTTCGGGATTACCTTTATTAACCCTGTTAACAACCGCTCGGTCCCCTCGTTTTATTTTTTCTGCGTGAGCTTTAGCATAAGACTTAGATGTTAGTTGGTCAGTAGGAACAACGGTAAATTTAGGATCTCCAACCTTAGTGTCTTTATCTATTGTAGCAATCTTCATAACTTCAGAGACCACTTTTATATATTCCACTGAGTTATGACCCATGCCCTTAAGATCAAACTCTTCTAAAATGTTTAACATTTCAACTAACATAACGCCTCCACCAGGAGGATTATTTGTTGCAATTTTATAATCAAAAAAGGTCCCCCATAGAGGTGGGTGCTCTTCTGGCGTACACTCCTGAAGGTCCTCTATAGCAAGCAAACCTCCATTTTTCTGCATATCCAATATAATTCTCTGTGAGATTTCTCCTGAATAAAAATGATTAACTCCATAATTCCCAATATCTTGATAAAGTTGTCCCATATCAGGATTTAATAAAAGGTCACCAACCTTCTTAACTAATCCACTCTCATCACAATAGATTTTTTGGGTTTCTTTAAACTTATTCACCATACTAATATTAGGGTCACGGCCAGCGGTTGCAGGCATATTCCAGTAGGAACTCATATGCGGTCTTATAAGTACTCCATTTCTACAATACTCAATTGCAGGTTGAATTAATTCTTTTAAAGACCGCGTTCCATATAAATTTAAAATGGTGTCTAAAGTTGCTAAAGTTCTCGGAGTACTTATAGAACCATATCCAAACTCATTCTCTCGACCGGATAAAATAAATCCCCAACCATCTTCAGCTTCTCGCTCGATAAGGCTTTCCCAGATATCAGACTTTACTGCCTTTGGCGCTCGCCCATGAAAATCAAATGTTGTATGAACACCCTTTTCAGGTAAAAAAATCTGTATATTTCCAAACCCAGCTATACCGCACATTTGTGGATCAACCGCAGTCTGAACTAATGCTGCACAAACAGTTGCATCTATAAGATTTCCACCTGCTTTAAGAACTTCAATTCCAGCTTCAACAGCTTCAGGCTGGGGAGCCGAAATCATACCATCTGTCATTTAACATACCTCACAAAATATAATTTATTAACTAGCAGTGTTATTTAAGTCTTGCCTGAGCTTCTGTATGTTCAGGGCCAAGACCACAACAACCACCTATAATATTAACTCCTGAATCGATCCATTTTGATGAAAGTTCAGCTAGCTGGTTTGGAGACATAACATCCATAAATTGCCAATTAGGTGATTTGAAGTAACCACTGTCTGGATAAGCCATCACAGGTCCAGAGTATTGTTTTTTTATAAGCCCTACACACTCTGAAATTAAATCAGCTGATGTATGCATAATTCCACAAACATCAAAATTATAATCTAGAGATAGCTTGACAACCTCTTCAAAACTAACCTTTTCATCGTGAAATGATGTTATTTCTCCGCTCTCACTCTTTCTTTTTGCCGAAAAACCGCACCAAACAGGTAAATGTGATTGAGACACACACTTAAAAAGTGATTTCATTCGGTCTGGAATAGTCATCATTTCTAATAATAGTAAATCTACCCCACCTAGTTCGTGAAAATTAAGCATTTCCTTGAAAGCACTATCTAAATCCTTTTTTGGGATAACAGTTTCAATTTGTTGTTTAACTCTCGTACCATCCCTTTTCCAGGAAGCTTGATGGGACATAGACCCCGCAATTAAAATATCTCTTGCCCCAGATTTTTCTCTGGCTATCAAAGCGGCTTCAATATTCTTTTTATTTATCGCTTCAAAGTTTTTTTCACTTTCCGTTCCTGCTAAAACAAGTCTCGATGATGCGTAACTATTGACAGTAATTACATCAGCACCGGCATCAATATAGGCGCGATGAGTATCAACTAATAGATCAAACGACTCAAAAGAAACACTAGCTGACCACTGTGTGTTTTGCATTTTAGCTCCGCGACGCTCCAATTCAGTTGATGTTCCTCCATCAAGTATTAAAGTCTCTCCATTAGCTATTTTTTGCATTCCTAAATCGTAGGCTGTGGTCATAATTCGGCTTTCCTTTACGTTATTTTTCATAATTTTATAGTATGGTTAACAATATTCTAAATTTATTCAAATGCCACTTATAACTTTTACGATGCTCTTTTTTTTAAAAGCCCAACACATCCAATAGTTTATATTTTGTTAGGGTTAACTTGACTCCCAGCTTACTAAATTTGTGAAATGGGATTTTACGAGGCAATGTAAGTGGAAAGTCGAGCTCATCAGGCGCTACATTTAAAGCCCAATCTGCCATTACCTTCCCCATGGCCGTCGCCATGGCAACACCACGCCCATTATACCCCAAACCCGCTATGATCCCTTCCCCTAGTAAATTAAGGTGCGGATAATGATCAGTTGTTACAGCAATATACCCTCCCCATGCATGTTGCCACGCCACCCCTTTTAACTGTGGAAACATTCTATGCGCTGATAATCTCAATTTCTCCTGCTCTCGCAAAGTCTCTCTCTTTGTATAGGCTCCTCTACCACCCATAATAAAACGACCATCAGAATCTAATCGATAGTAAAGCAAAGATCGACGCGTATCGGATGGTGCCTGCTTGCCTGGTAGTATAGATTTCAAGATATTGTCTGAAAGAGGTACAGTAGCTACTTGGACAGATTGAACAGGGATAATAGTTCTCTCCAAAGGAGGAAACAAACCATCGGTGTAACCATTCGTACAAAGTAATACCTTAGAAGCACGGAGAACACCATTATCGGTATGAATTTCGTAACCACCATTTTCCTTCACAATTTTTCGTGCTTTAGATCGGCCGTGGATAGTCAAACCGGCTGAAATCGTTGCTTTAGCTAAACCAAGCACATAATTTAAGGGATGCAAATTACCCCCTCGTGGATCAAGGGTCCCACCACAATATTCGTTTGTTCCAATCATTTCTTCAATTTCTGTGGAGTTAAGAATTTGAATCGGAACACCCCTACTCTGCCAGTCTTTTGCCCTTTTGATTTGCTTTACATAAGCATCTTCACTATGGGCTGCCCGTATCCACCCAGAGCGGATAGCATCACAATCAATATTATATTTTTTTATAAGAGAGAATACGAGATCTGGCGCTGTGCCTGACATGTCAACTATCCTACGTCCAACCTTGGCTCCAAATTTAGCTTCAATCTCATTTGGATCTTCTTTTAATCCAGGATTGACTTGACCACCGTTGCGGCCCGAAGCACCCCAGCCAGGGTTTTCTGAATCCAGCACAACAATATTTTTGTTTTTTTCTGAGAGATGCAACGCTGCAGATAGGCCTGTGTAACCAGCTCCAATTATGGCAATTTCGGTTTCCTTGTCACCAATTAATGCATTACAAGTAATCTTACTGTTAGCCGTTGCACTCCACAAACTATCAGCAATAAATAAAGACTCATTTTCAATCATAATTCAAACACTCAAAATTATTCAATTAGGATTAACAGATGCGTTCAATTTGGCAAGACCAGTATAACTATCTCTATTTCGTAGATCTCTTTTTATAAAAGCCTACCATCGATTAAAAACATTTTTAACATGAAATCTATCAAAAAGATTAGATAAATAGCTTTATAAAGTTATAGTTAGACCTTAAAGATATTTGGTTAAGAGCTTTTAACAAAAGGATATAGCTATTGGCAAAAACAAGAGTTGCGGTCGAGTTTGGAATGGGAACTTCCATAAGGAAACAGGATTATACTGGAGCCGCCATACGAGGCCTTAAAGATGCGTTATGGCATAATTCGTTATCAATTGCTGAGGCGTTTGGATTTAAAAAAGAAGCAATGTTGGTTGACGTTGAGATAGCTGTGCAACAACCAATGTCTGTTGATCTAACTAAGTTAGAAGAAATACTACCTTATGGTCAGTCAACATTTAAGGTTATTAAAGGCGGTTTGGATATTATTAAACCTGACGGTAAAGGCGCCACTGTAGTAGCCAACGTCGCAGTTATAGTTTCATTTAATATGGAGAGAGCCAATGACCAATAGATTAATCCTAGAAATGGGTATGGGAAATGATTTATATGGTATGGATTATACAAAAGCAGCATGCCGAGCTGTTCAAGATGCTCTACACCACTCATCACTCACTCTATTTAATTCACTTAATCTTAATTCGAAAGATATGACTGTAAAAGTCACTATTGGAGTACAAGATCCAAATAAGGTTGATACAAAAATAGTAGCCTCCACATTGCCTCGAGGAGTAGCTAAAGTCTCAGCAGTTTACGGTGGTCAAAATGTAATTGATACAGATAATAATATACAGCACGTCGTTGCCATTGCAGCAATTGAAGCGATTTATCCAGTTAACAAAGAGGATTGGCGGATTTCGAAGGACTGATCCGTCACAAAGTTATACGCTGTCAAACGTGCTGTGCTCCGTTGACCTGGACCTCAGTTCCCGAAATATAAGAGCTTTGACCGGAGCATAAAAAGAAAATAACTGAGGCGACTTCCGATGGTTGGCCCAATCTTTGCAACGGAAGCGCATCAACAATTTTTTCTGTTCCAGGACTCAAAATAGACGTTTCAACTTCTCCTGGTGCTATAGCATTAACTCTAATTCCTAAAGGACCTAAATCATATGCCATTTCACGAGTTAAGGCTGCCAGAGCGGCTTTAGACGTTGCATAAGGTGCTCCAGCAAATGGATGAACTCGTGAACCCGCAATAGATGTAACATTAACAATAGAACCCTTAGCTTCTTTTAACTCATCTATGAGGCCATTAACCAAAACAACAGATGAAAAGAAATTAACATGGAACACATGACCCCAAGTTTTTAAATCGGTTTCGATACTATTTAATCTTTCATTAGTTGGTCCTTTTGGAGAAATTCCAGCATTATTTACCAAGGCATCAAGACGTCCATTAACTTTTTCTTTTATAATAGGAATTGCATTAATGGTACTGTTTGGATCTGATAAGTCTACCTGGATATGATTTTCTTCGCCACCTGGCCAAGGGCATCTTTCATCAAACGGCTTTCGTGAACAGGTTAAAACTCTCCACCCCTCGGAGGAGAACCTTTTAACTGTGGCATGTCCGATTCCTCGGCTCGCTCCTGTAAGAAGAAGTGTTCTCTGGGACATTATGATATCCAATTAATATTTCACCACCTCTTCTAACACGAACAACTAGGAGTTCAAGACCCATTTCCGATAAAAAAAGTCAGGTATATCTCGCGCTGGACAATAAATAATTACAAGTTATAAAATCTTAAAGCTTGGAGAATTATAATGAAGGATAAAGAAATACCAATATATAGGGGCCTACCACTACCGGACCGCGTTCAAAAAGAAGATGGTCAGGCCCAACAAGATATCGAAAAATTTCTTTTATATATGAGAAAACGGCACTCGGTCAGAGAGTACTCAACCAGAGCTGTTCCAGAACCAATTATCAAAGCCGCCATTGAGGCGGCCGGAACCGCTCCCTCAGGCGCAAATCGCCAACCATGGCATTTCGTAGCAGTAAGCAACAAAGAAATGAAACACAAAATCCGTTTAGCTGCAGAAGAAGAAGAAAAAACTTTCTACGCTGGTGGGGCTGGTGATGAGTGGCTTGCTGCGCTTGAGCCAATTGGTACTGGAGCTTCAAAGCCTCACCTTACGGATGCACCATGGCTTATTATCGTATTTGCTCAACGATACGGTCTTAGTAAATCTGGTGATAAACGAAAAAATTATTATGTTCCCGAAAGCGTCGGGATAGCAATGGGCGTGCTTATAACGGCACTTCATCATGCAGGTTTAGTGTGTCTTGAGCACACCCCAAACCCAATGAAATCTTTGGGCAGATTATGCGGTCGACCAGCTAACGAAAAACCAGTGATGATTTTACCTGTCGGATATCCAACTGGTGAGGCCACTGTTCCAGAAGTTGCTAAAATTAAAAAAACTATAAGTGAGATCATGACTGTATTTAACGATTAGAAATTACAAGGCTAAAGAATATTTAAAAGTAAATGCTGTTTGTAGTTAATGTTATTTTACTATGTAAAGAATTTACGTATCCATCCTATAAAGTGAGGTGAAAAAATGACTGCTTTAACAAAAGAAAATAATATCCGACCTCGCCGAAGCTTTATTTTTACGCCAGGCCTACGACCAGACATGTTTCCAAAAGCATTGGCATCTGGCGCAGACATGGTGTGTGTAGAATTAGAGGATGGTATTGCACCCAAAGATAAAGATGAAGCTAGGCAAAAGACTTTAGCTCTCTTTACTGAGAAACAAGCAGATGACGGAGTCGAACGTCTTGTCCGTATTAACAGCATTAGAGAGGCTTTCGGTATTGCAGATGTTCAAGCCATTCTTGCCACGGACACTCCTCCACCTGCCCTAATGGTTCCAAAGGTTAAATCTCCTGATGAGGTGATATTATTAGACAATTTACTCACTGAGAGAGGTCATGAAACTCGATTACATATTATAATTGAAACTAATCAGGGCTTAGAATCGGCCTTTGAAATAGCTCACTCAAGTTCTCGGATTGATTCAATGCTATTTGGAGGAATAGATATGGCGGCAGAATTGCGCTGTGATCTTGCATGGGAATCTCTATTATATGCTCGGTCTCGTTGTGTTCACGCAGCAGCTTCAGCTGGAATTGACGTTATAGATGTACCATATTTAGACCTAGAAGATCCCGAGGGAATGCAAATTGCGGCCGAGCAAGCAAAATCAATTGGTTTTTCTGGAAAAGGTTCTATTCATCCAAAACAAATATCTTCTTTAAACAATGTATTCACCCCTAATAAGCAAGAGATTTCTCGAGCCAGACAGATAATTTCTACATACGAAGCTGCAGATACCGGCCTTGTTGTAATTGACGGAAAGCTTATTGAAAAACCAGTGATGCGTGAAATGTACCGGATTATAGCAATAGCGGATAGAATAAAACGTTAAGAATAATCAAAAAGAGCCTTTGATACAGGCATTGGATTAACTTGCTCCGTCGCAATATACCTCCATATTTCTTTGGTTCTATTTTTTCCTAGTAAACTATTACTTTTAGCAAGTACTTTAGCCTCTCGCATTTCAGGGTTTGTTAAATCAGCTAGGTCATAATCGTTTGTTAAACTTTCTCCAGATTTGGTCACCAAACTAACCTTTGCTGAAGTTTCTGAGAGACTGGAATCTGTTCTTACTAATACTTTATTACAGGTTTCTGTTAGAGCGAAATCTCTACAGGAAATATCAGAAAAACTCTCTAAGCGAGCGGTATCAATGCCATGCATAACCATAGCCGCTGTAAACCGGTAACTAAATTTTGTCTCAAGCCCAGTCTCTGGAGATAGAATATTACAAACATTAAGGTATTGAGGATGAACCATTATTTCTATTTCTTCGATATCCTTGGGTTTAACAGAGTTTTTATTTCGTAGCTCTATCAATGCTTCCATACCTGCATGTAGCCCATGACAACAGGCATGAAATTTATGACTAACTCCTTCAAATATATATTCAGAACCCAGAGTATCAAAAACTGTGGTATTATCCTCGGTGTCGTGTGTATGCCCAAATCCTTGTGGTCCTCCAAAGCCATCCTCTGTAGAGATAAAACCCCTATAGGCTAAAAGTGACACCTCAACTCCGTTACTAGCGGCGGTTCCAGCATGAAATGGTTTTCCCATAGTGCCAAACTGCGCCTTAATACCAGCAGCGCGAGAAGCGGCAAGCCCAAGAGCCATTTTAAATTGTCTCTCATTTAAGCCAAGTAAAAGACTCGCTGCTACTGTCGCTCCAAATGTCCCAGCAGTTGCAGTAACATGAAAGCCCTTTCTGTAGTGACCTCTTCCCAACCAAATGCCAATCCTGGTTGCCACCTCCATGCCAATAAGGCTAGCACGCTTAAATGCCATTAAATCACTATCAACCCGGTCAGAGATAGCTAGTGCTGCGGGCATAACGGCAACTGAAGGGTGTCCTAGTGAAGCAAAATGGGTATCATCATAATCAAGCGCATGAGATATAGTCCCATTTACCAAAGCGGCTAAACGGCTAGGCGCTTTTTTATTGGAACCCAATACAAAAGCCTCAGGATGCCCACCTTCCTCTAAGAAACACTCTCTTACTATTTTTGAAACTGGTTCACTAACCCCTGACAGAGACACACTTACCCAGTCCAGTATTGACAAGTTTAAAATATGAGCAGCATTAACAGGTAAAGCTTTTTCCCCCAATGCGAATTCAATTAACTTGTTCGCAATATTCATTAATAAGACCTCGGCAGCCCTAATACATGTTCTGCAACATAACTTAAGACCAAGTTCGTAGATATAGGTGCAACTTGGTACAATCTTGCCTCTCGAAATTTTCTTTCAATATCATACTCTTCTGCAAAACCAAAACCACCAAAAGTTTGTATACAGATCTCAGCGGCGGCCCAACTAGCCTCAGAGGATAACAGCTTTGCTAAATTCGCTTCTTCTCCAGGGTTTCCTCCAGCATCATACAGTGCCACTGCTTTAGCTAACATTAACTCAGCGGCTCGCATCTGACTGTAAGCTCTGGCTATAGGGAATTGAACTCCTTGATTTTGGCCTATTGGTCTTTTAAAGATTTTTCTTTCACAGGCGTAGGAGGATGCTTTTTCAATAAACCATTTAGCGTCCCCGATGCATTCTGCGGAAATCAAAACTCGCTCTGCATTCATTCCTGATAATATATTTCGAAAACCTTTACCTTCCTCACCTATTAGGCTTGATTTTGGGATCTTCATATCATCAAAAAAAAGTTCAGTTGTAGAGTGGTTCATCATCGTACGAATTGGACGAATTGTTAGACTTTTTCCAACAAACTCTCGCATATCAACTAAAAAAACAGACAATCCATCAGTTTTTTTTACAACCTCTTCACGAGGTGTCGTTCTAGCTAAAAGTAATAGTAAATCTGAATGTTCTGCTCGACTAGTCCATATTTTTTGACCATTTACAATATAGTGATCACCACTTTTTTTTGCTGTCGTCCTTAATGCTGTAGTGTCTGTACCACTTGTTGGTTCGGTCACTCCAAAAGCTTGCAACCTAAGTGAGCCTTCTGCAATTCCAGGTAGGTACTGTTTTTTTTGTTCATCTGAACCGTGTCTTAAAATAGTGCCCATTGTATACATTTGGGCGTGACATGCTCCAGCGTTACCTCCCGCACGATGTATCTCCTCAAGTATTGCGGCCCCTGCAGACAGAGGCAGACCCAATCCTCCATACTCCTCAGGAATTAAAGCTGACAGGTATCCTCCCTGGGTCAGCGCTTGAACGAACTCAGTTGGATATGCATGATCTCGATCACATTTCTGCCAATACTCCCCTGGAAAATCTAGACAAAGCTTACTTACTCCCTCACGTATATCCTGATGGTCAAGTTGATAAGTCATAAAAGTCCTCTCAATATTTACTTTCTAACAAAACTTAGTACTAATTCTTACGTTATTTTATCTTCATTTTACTCCAAATAAAGAAGTAAATTCATTTCTAATTAAATCACTGTGCTCTCCTAAATCGGGTACTTTTTCAAGTGATCCGGAGGCTGTAACAACTGGTAGAGATGCAAGCTCAACTTGTTCCCCACCAATCTCAGCATATGATGTTTTTAAAAATGGATGCGTAGATAGATCGGAAACAGAGTTTAACGAGGAATATGCAATCCTTGCTATCTTTAAAAGACTTATAATTTCAGCTTTGTTATACTTCAAAAAACAACTATTAACTCGAGAATCTAACTCTACTCTGTTTTTAAACCTTTCAGTATTATTAACAAAACGGTAATCGTCAATTAGCTTTAAGTCCTGCAAAACGTGTTCACAAAAAGCAGCCCACTCTCTATTACTTTGAATAGAAAGCAAGATTTGTGTTCCATCACCACACGTGAAAGCTCCGTATGGTGCAATAAAACTGTGTTGAAGGCCTGTTCTATTAGGCGCACCACCCATATACCTGTGCGACAGCAATGCCATATTCATCCAGTCCGCCATTACATCAAACATAGAAATGGCAATATCGACACCATGCCCAGTTTTACCTACTTGAATTAAAGCCCTTAATATTGCAGAAAAAGCGGTTAAACCAGATGACAAATCTGTCATCGAAACTCCTACCCTACTTGGCGTTTCTTCGGTTCCAGTAACTGAGCAAACACCACTTTCAGCTTGGACTAAGAAATCATAAGCCTTCATTTCTGCCGCTTCTCCAGTTTCACCATAACCTGAAACACGGCAGGAGATTAATTTAGGGTTAAAGTGCCTTAATGTTTCACCGTCCAGGCCCATCCTGTTTACAGCACCCGGTGCTAAATTACTGACAAAAACATCTGCTTTCGAAAGTAATCCGCGCATTAAAGACAAATCTTCTGCATCCTTAAGATTTAAGCATATCGATTCCTTACCACGATTAAGCCAAGCAAAAATTGCACTCTTGCCATTAACGCCAGAATCATACCCTCTGGCGAAATCTCCGTCTGGTCGTTCTACTTTTATAACACGCGCCCCCGCATCTGCTAAAAGTAGGCCGCAATAGGGTGCTGCAACTGCTTGTTCTAAGGAGACAACAAGAATTCCATCTAATTCGCTATTTAAAACCATATAGTCTACAGTTATTGTCTTTTTAAGATAAAACTATCTAGAAAAAGTTTAGACCGCCTCGCTCAATAAAAATTTAAACCAAAATAATATAACGATAATGCTAAGCTTTTCAAATGGAAGCAAGTACCTTAAGCAAAGGTCGAGTAATAATTTAAGTATGAAAGAAAATAAAAACGTCAAACAATTATAAAAGAGAAGATTATGGACCAAAATTACAAAACCGTAAAAATTGAAAAGTTAACTAATCACATAATATTAATTACTCTTAATCGTCCCGAGGCATCAAATGCCTTCAACACCCTAATGGCTAAAGAATTGACAGATTTATTTGAAAACTTAACGCTTAACACCAACGATCAGCGTGTCTTAATCTTGACTGGTTCTGGAAATCGAGCCTTTTGTGCTGGCGGGGATCTTAAAGAACGGAATGGAATGACAGATGCACAATGGGTGAAGCAACATTTAGTTTACGAAAAAATGGCTCGAACAATTATAGAGTGCCCTATTCCAATTATTGGGGCTATCAATGGAGCAGCGTACGGCGGTGGTTGTGAGTTGGTGGCAATGTTAGATTTTGTATATGTATCTGAAAATGCCAAATTTGCTCAAACAGAAGTTAAATTAGGAATTATTCCAGGGGCTGGAGGAACACAAACTTTAACTCGCGCAATCGGTGAACGTCGCGCAAAAGAGCTAATTCTTACTGGGAAAACATTTAATGCAACGCAGGCCTACGAATGGGGATTAGCAAATGCTGTGTTTCCTATTTCTGAACTAATTCCTGCCGCCATAAAAACAGCAGAACTTATTGCTAAAAATGCCCCCATTGCTGTCAGACAAGCTAAACAGGCGATTCACAAGGGCTTACAAATGAGTTTATCAGACGGAATGTCTTTTGAAATAGAAGCTTATAATCGAACGGTACCAACAAATGATCGTAGTGAAGGCGTTGCAGCTTTCAATGAAAAAAGGCCCCCAAACTTTAAAGGACATTAATATGTCTAGTGTTGTCAAAATTAGAGAGGTAGGTTTGCGGGATGGACTGCAACTTATAAAAACAAACCTGTCAACCGAATTAAAGCTTTCCTGGATCAAAAAGCAAGTAAGCGCCGGCTTTACTGAAATGGAGGTAACATCTTTTGTTCCCCCAAAACTTTTGCCACAGTTTTCCGACGCCACTGATATAATTATACACTCTAATAAAATTAAAGAGCTCAAACCAACTGCGTTGGTTCTTAATACCAAAGGAGCCACCCGGGCAATTGAAGCGGGAGCCAAAAAGATCACTTTCGTATTATCAGCATCCGAAAAACATAATCAATCTAATGTCAACTGTTCAACTGATCAATCTTTGTCGATGTTTAATGAAATAATCGAGACCTCTAAAGACTTTAAAATAGAAGTGGCGGCAGCAATAGCAACCTCATTTGGGTGCTCCATTCAAGGGTCAGTCTCAGGGGTGCGGGTGCTAGAGCTAGCTAAAGAGATGGCAAAAAAAGGGGCTTCTGAAATCAATTTGGCAGACACAGTGGGTTATGCAAATCCTAATCAAGTAAAATCTCTCTTTGGTAAACTTAAGGACCAAATAGGTAACACGCCAATGGCAGCGCATTTTCATGATACCCGCGGAATGGGCTTGGCAAATGTAGTGGCAGCTCTTCAAAAAGGGGTCAGAAGGTTTGACGCCACAATGGCAGGATTAGGCGGTTGCCCATTTGCACCAGGTGCCTCCGGGAATATCGCTACGGAAGATTGTGCTTACTTATTGGAAAGCCTAGGATTTGATACCTCCGTAGATTTTGACAAACTGTTAGAGTTACGCAGTTACCTCTCGGACCTGTTACCTAATGAAAAACTTGAAGGCCGTCTAGGCGTTGCTGGAACCGCAATTAATTTCAAGAATAAATTTTTATAGTTTTAACCTTTACACTTAGTAAAAATCTCTTTTAAAAATATATATATTTTTAAAACTTTCTTGAGGAGTGCCTGCCGATGCCATTTGCAAAACTTTTTGGCGGCGATATCTATTACGAAGTAAACGGTCAGCCAATTAACACCCAAAGCACCCCTATAGTTATTTTAAAGCCATTGAGCCGAGGTCCTGTAGGAGTACAGCCTTTCATTAACTTACTAACAACAAATTTTACGGTAATTAATTATGATCAGCGAGGCTTAGGTCAGAGCCAATCTACTTTACCTCCTGGACCAGTACCCATGAACGAACGAGCAACCGAAATTCTTGAACTTCTAGATAGTCTATCAATTAAAAAAATACATCTTGTTTGTCACTCCACTGGGTGCGGCATAGGTTTATCACTGGCTGATATGCACCCAGAAAAAATTTCAAGTATAACTTTAATTTCTCCCTGGACACATGCTGATAATCATCTGTTAAAAATGCAAAACCTCAGAGTTTCTGCTGCAAAGGCTTTAGAACCATTAGATTACTTTCGTTTCAACATAAGTTTGTTGTACCCCACGCATTATCGACGCGACCACGAACAAGGGTTTTCAGAAATGGAATTAGTTAATCAAAACCTTAAGGTAGATCCAAAATTTATTTCTGATGGACTTATTCCTATCCTAAAGTTTGATAGTCGGAAAATAACTCAAAAAATTAAATGTCCAACTTTAGTTTCTTTTTCAATTGATGATCAATTAATGCCTCCCTGGTTTGGAAAGTCAATTTCCGATGATATACTTGGTTCTGAACTCCAAATATTTAATAATGGAGGACACATGTTACCTGAAACATGTACAGTCGAACTCGCATCAGGAATTATTGAATTTATTAAAAAGCATTACCCTTAACCCAATTTTAAACAAAGTTAGACAAAGGATTAGCAAAATGACCAAAATGAAAGACATCACGATTATTGATGGATTAGTAGTTAGTAAATTTTCCCGTGCACTTTTTGAGGATATGCATCGAGGAGGTATCACTGCAGCTAATTGCACATGCTGTATTTGGGAAAACTTCTCTGAAACAATGGCAAATATATCTCAGTGGAATCAATGGTTTAGAGAAAATAGTGACATTATACTTAAAGTCACATGCACTAAGGATATTCTCAAAGCAAAGAATGAAAGTAAAGTAGGTATTATACTTGGATGGCAAAACACAAGCGCCATAGATAAAGACGTTAGAAACATTGAACTCTTTTACAATCTAGGGGTTCGAGTTATGCAACTTACTTACAACACACAGAACCTTGTCGGGTCTGGCTGTTGGGAAACCCATGATGGTGGCCTTTCAGATTTTGGAAGACACGCGATAGATGAAATGAATCGCTTAGGTATTTTAATCGATCTTTCTCATGTAGGAGCAAACACAAGTGATCAAGCAATAAAGTATTCTGCAGCTCCTGTAGCTTATACTCATTGTTGTCCGATGTTATTAAACCACCCTCGCAATAAAACAGACGAACAGATCCGAACAATTGCCGAACATGGGGGGTTTGTCGGCTTTGCTAGTTATACTCCATTTTTACCAAAAGGCCCTGACACCACAATAGACGATTGTATCGAAGGTGTAGAATATTTAATTAACCTAGTTGGAGAGGATTCTGTAGGGCTTGGGACTGACTGGGTTCAAGATCATGATATCAACTTCTTCAATTATCTTACAGCTGACAAGGGTTTGGGTAGGCCAACGACCGGAAGTTTCCAGTTTTCTGAAGTACCATCGATGCCAAAAGGGTTAGAAAAACTTGGATCGTATCAAAACTTTATTCCAGCAATGGAACGCGCCGGTTGGTCAGAAAAACGCATCAGGGGGGTTATTGGAGGCAATTGGTTAAAGTTTCTTGACGAAGTTTGGTAATTAGAAAAGTATAAATATTTAATCTCATAGATTTTAAGAAAGTCAGAATATTATGCCCAGAAAAACAATCTTAATTGTAGGCACTTACGACACAAAGGACGAAGAATTAGAGTATATCTCAGACTGCATAGTTTCGATGGGCGGGAACGTGTTAAAAATGGATGTAAGTGTTTTGGGGGAAGCCAAAGGAAAAACTGATTTTTCAAAGCACTCAGTTGCAGAGGCTGCAGGGAAATCTATCAAAACTGCAATTGAAAGTGGTAGTGAGCATATCGCAATGAATATTATGTCAGAAGGTGCTTCCAACCTAGCGAAGTTGCTTCACGCTGAGGGTAAGTTTGATGGTATAATACTTTTGGGCGGTACAATGGGTACGGATCTAGCCTTAGATGTGTGTAAAGTTTTACCACTAGGCTTACCCAAGTACGTAGTTTCAACTGTATCATTTTCTCCTATAATCCCGTCAGAAAGACTTTCCGCAGACATTCAGATGATTCTTTGGGCTGGTGGCTTATACGGATTAAATTCTATATGCCGATCATCACTTTCACAGGCTGCCGGAGCTGTATTAGGTGCGGCTAAAGCGGTTGAGACACCAAAAAATAATAAGCCTATTGTAGGAATCACATCACTGGGCACGTCCTGCCTAAAATATATCACCATCTTGAAACCAGAATTAGAGGCTCGTGGTTACGAAGTAGCCATTTTCCATGCAATGGGTATGGGCGGTATGGCTTTTGAGGGAATTGTTCAAAAGAAAGGTTTTGTATGTGTCATGGATTTTGCAGGATGTGAGATTGGCAATCTTCTCTATGGATCAATAATTCATGCTGGCGAAACTAGAATGTTAAATGCTGGGCAAGCAGGGATTCCTCAAATTGTAGCTCCAGGATGTATGGACTTAATTGACTTTGCCGGATGGCAAGATGTTCCAGAAACTTTTAAAGGTCGTCATATTCATATTCATAATAAGCTCATTAAAAGTACAATTTTTTCTAAAGATGAGAGGATTACAATTGCCCATGATTTCACTCGAAGGTTAAGTAAAAGTAAATCTCCAGTCCATTTAATAATCCCGAAAGAGGGGATAGAAGAATGGGATCGTCCTGGAGGAGACGCTTATGATCCCGATGGCTTAAAAGCTTTTACAGACACATTAAAGGCGGCAGCTACTGATCCAATAATAGTAACGGAAATAGACGCTCACATAAACGACAAGGCGTTTACCGACAAAGCACTCGAAATCTTTGACCTTTGGGTGTCCGATGGCACAATAATTAAAGTGCAAAATGAAAACTTATAGAACAGGTAATATATGGAAATAAATTCTCAATATCACAGAATGCGGGATTGGAGACG
>ERZ651776.255-NODE-255-length-78227-cov-11.036046_pt1 | contig 78227 bp, 68 predicted proteins | sample MGYA00514761_ERZ651776 | MGnify/ENA metagenome assembly ERZ651776 | reverse complement strand
TTTTCATAATTCTTATTTTTAATTAAGCCATAAATTTAATAAGAAAAAACATCTTCTTCAAATAAAAAACCCACAGTAAGAAACAATGGGTTACATGTATTTAACAAAAAGTATTATTCCGGACTTACTCCATCTGCTATAGCATCAAGTCCTTGATCCATCATTTCTTCTGACATCATTTTTTCCATTAATTCTTTTTCAATTTTTTTGAATTCTTCCATTGAAGCACAATCCTCCGCTTCTTTATTAAGAGCATCTATTTATTCAGGTGTTTTACCTTCTCCCATTGCCATACATGCTTTTTTGTCTTCAGCATATTTCAATTCCGCATCTTTGTCACTCATTCCATTCATCACATCTTTCATCATATTCAGTCTTGAATCAATACAATCACAAACGGCTGAAGAAATAGCCTTTTGTGAACTCCCTTCTGCTTTCTTATTATCCCCACTCGCTTCTCCACTCGCTTCTCCACTCGCTTCTCCACTCGCTTCTCCACTCGCTTCTCCACATGAAGTAAAACATAATGCCACAACTGACAATACAGTAAATAATTTTTTCATAATTCTTATTTTTAATTAAGCCCTAAATTTAATAAGAAAAAACATCTTCTTCAAATAAAAAAAACATAGCATAAAACTATGGGTTAAAACTATTTAATGAAGTGTTTAATTTCGGATTCACTCCTTTTTTTAGAGTATATTTAATTAAATATTGTGTAATCCGAGAATTAAAATTGATTATTTCTATTTTAGGGAAATAAATAATTTAGATTATGAAATTTTTGATGCTGTGTTTTGGTTTTCTTTTTATATTCAATACATCTATTGCCCAAAATGATTTTCATTTACGAAGTGAATTGCATGAGGAGTTGGGTCCATTTTACCATGGTGTGGCATCGGGAGACCCGACCAGTGATGCCGTAATCATTTGGACTCGTGTGACACCAGACCCATTACCCCTACCTGATGAGATTGTTCAGGTGTCTTGGGAGATTGCAACGGATTTGGATATGACTAATATTGTAAACTCTGGTACTGCGTATACCTCAGATGCTAGAGACTACACTGTTAAAGTTGATGTCAATGGCTTGTTGCCATACACTTGCTATTATTACAAATTTGATTTCGAGGGAATCCCGTCCTTGACTGGAAGAACCAAAACAGCTCCAGACGGCGATATAGACAGCTTGCGTTTCGCAGTGGCATCGTGTTCAGATTACGCAGCAGGTTATTTTAATGCTTACGCCTCTATCGTAGAAAGAGATGATGTTGATGCCGTCATTCATTTAGGAGATTACTTGTATGAATATACTGCTGTCGCGGGTGTTGATGGTCGAACAGTAGAGCCTGAAAATGAAATCATTTCGTTGAGTGACTACCGAACAAGACACTCTCATTATAAACTTGATGAAGATTTGCGTAACCTACACCAACAATTTCCAATCATTAGCGTTTGGGACGATCATGAATCCGCAAATGACTCATGGAAAGGTGGTGCTCAAAACCACAACTCTTCGACAGAAGGGTCTTGGGAAAACAGAAAAGCCAGCTCAAAACAGGCTTATTTTGAATGGATGCCTATTCGCCTAAACGCAGAAGACTCTCTTCGCTTGTATCGAGAAATTCAATACGGGGATTTACTCAACCTTTATATGTGTGATACAAGACTAGAGGGAAGAGATGAACAAGTTGGTGCCACAAGTTCAGAGATTAACGACACGAATAGACGTTTACTCGGAGAAGATCAATACAATTGGTTGTTGGACGGTTTGCAAAATAGTACCAGTCAGTGGAATATTCTTGGTCAGCAAGTCATGATGGCTCCATTAGAGGTTTTTGGTCTTGTCTTAAATCCAGATCAATGGGACGGTTACCCCGCAGAACGAAATAGATTTTACGGAGACATTCTTAGTCATAATATCAATAACTTGGTGGTGTTAACAGGAGACATTCATACATCTTGGGCAAACAATCTTCCTGGAGATAACTACAACGCATCAACTGGATCAGGCAGCATGGGAGTTGAATTTGTAATCACTAGCGTCACATCAGTTGGGTTCCCTTTTGATTTACCAACCGAAATTATTTCGGCAGCCAATCCTCATATTAAATGGTCTAATCTTGATCAAAGAGGATATCTACTTCTAGACGTAAATAAAGATAGGGTTCAAGCAGACTGGATGCTTTGTGAAAGTGTGTTTTCTTCCAATACGGATGTGACCAGAGCAAAAAGCTATTTTGTGAATGATGGTGAAACATTCTTAAATGAGATAAGTGAAGCGTCAGAGAGAGAGGATGAAGCATGTGTTCAATCTCCTGTTTTTGATGAAGACCTGAGTGTTTTTGATATACCCGAAAACAATATCATTATGCTTGGGGTTTACCCCAATCCATTTGAGAAGGAAATAACCATACAATACAATTCCGTTGGCACCGAAAAAATTAAATTTATTATTTCAACCTTTGAAGGAAAAGAAATGAGTTCTTTTGATTTTGAACCAAAAAAAGGATTGAACTATTTAAAAATTGATGGTCAACCCCTTAGTAGAGGAAGTTACATATTGAAAATTGTAGATAGTGGAGGTGTTTTGAGTAAAAAAATCATCAGGTTGTAAATCTCTACCTAAGCAAAGTAACGTGACCGGTTAATTCTTTTCTTTCATTTGAGTTTTGGTCATGGTAGGTTATCTTCCAAATATAAACGCCCTCTTGAGCTTGATTCGCATTACCCCCATACGATCCATCCCATCCAAAATCAATATTATTGGACTCAAAAACCTGTTCTCCCCATCGGTTGTATACTTTCATGGAGTAACTAAACATTTGAAAACCAGGAATAACCGTTGGAACAAATTCTTGATTGTGTTCATCTCCATCAGGTGTAAATGTATTCGGGACAAAAACAGTTCCTGTTTCGTTTGATAACAAAGTGATAGAATAGCTGTCGTAACATCCTTCATTATTAAAAGCAGTTAATGTTATTAAATATCCCGCATCATTTACATTGAAATTTTGACTTGGGTTGATTAAATCACTATTTGTTCCGTTGCCAAAATCCCAAAAATAAGAATCTGCATATTCTGAAGTGTTGATAAAGTTAATGGCTTCTTGATCATTAGAAATCACACTCGGATTCATTGAGAATGAGGCAATAGGAGACGGTGTAGCACAAATAGCATCTAAAACACTTGTTGTTTGTTCACATCCCGAAATGCTCGTTAAAACAAGCTCTACATCCACACATCCTTGCTGCACCAATGTAAGCTGACTCGATTGAGAGGTAGAAAAACCAACACCATCTGCCAGCCAATTAGTAGATACATTGGGTATGTCATGAATTAAGTCTACGGTTAATGGTAGGCAACCGATAGTGTCACTTAAAGTTATATTTGGCTCTTGCGTAAATGCATTGCTGATTTCAAAAACAGATGAGGATAATGTACATAATCCTGTTGTTGTCGTTACAATGTAGCTACCTGGCACAGAAACGTTAATACTTTGATTGGTTTCACCAGGAATATCAACCCCATTTAAGCTCCATTGGTAAGTGTCTGCTGAAGTACTAGAGAGCTCAATCGTATTTCCGTTACATAGAGTTGTTGCCCCAGTGGTTGAAGTTATTTCAGTGACAATTTCTGATAGAATAAAGTCTTGTGAGCTTGACGTACAAGATCCGTTAGCTGTCGTTAATTCGAAGTTATCAAACCACAATGAGTATTGAGCCGCTCCCCCCGATAGAACACCAAAGCTATGATTCCCCGGAGTCATTGTTACTGAAAAACAATGTTGAGTCCAAATGGTATTTGTAGGAACCAAAATGTCTGGCCCTACCTGAACACCATCAACAGCCAATGAAAAATGAGAGTTTGCTGTGTTTTGCCCAGATGCCCCTGCTCCTTGCGGACCAGCATACCAAATACAAATATCTACCATTTCTCCTCCTGAAAATGGAAAGGGGTTGGTTTGTATGTTGTCTGCACCAGCATAAAAATACACATATCCAGTGCCATCATGAGCACCTAATGAATTTGTGAAATTCGTCGTGCCTCCAACACATCCTTGATCTCCAACTGTATATACAGGATGAATTCCATCAAATACCTGCCCTGCATCATTTGCACAAATATAATCAGTTGGACTACCACAATTTGTACCAGGACCCAATTCAAAATCCGAATTTGTATTTAAAGGTCCAGAACCTCCTGTTCCTATGGTGGTCGTTACCGCATATGTTCCCGAATTTGTAGCAGTATATGATTGATTGATTGCACCGGGTATATCAACCCCATTTAAGCTCCATTGGTAAGCATCTGCTGGGCTTGATGTTAAATCCAAAGTGCTTCCAGGGCAAAGGATTGTACTATTTCCTGTACTCGTTATTATTGAGACAATCTCAGTAACAGTAAAATCAATCGACGTAGATGTGCAGGCGCCAAATAATGTTGTAATGGAATAAATCCCTCCCTCACTAATCGTGTAGGCTTGATTCGTAGCTCCTGGAATATTTACACCATTCAGCATCCATTGATATGTATCTGCTGGAGTAGAAATTAAATCGAACGAATTGCCTGGACAAATAGAGGATTGGCCATTTGATGAGCTTATAACAGGGATTATTTCACTTAAAATAAAGTCTACTGAAGTTAATGAACAAGAGCCATCTATAACAATGACGTTGTAAGTTCCTTCAGCTGTAGCATAATACAACTGATCTATGGCTCCGGGTATGTCAATACCATTTAGTTGCCATTGATAAGCGGTTCCAGTTGATGATGTTAAATCGATTCCTCCTCCACTACAAAATGAGGTATTTCCGCCAGTACTCGATATTGTAGCTGTTAAGAAGCTTAAATTAAAATCAATTGAAGTTGAAGTGCAAGAACCCAATACAGTTGTTACTGTATAAATCCCTTCTTGTGTTGCGTTGTATATTTGATTTGTTGCACCCACAATAATTACTCCGTTTAGTGACCATTGATATGAATCAGCCGGACTACATGTTAAATCTAAAGTACTTCCAGGACACAATGTTGAAGCTCCACCTGCCCCAGTAATTGTAGGTGTAATTTCAGTAATAATAAATTCTAAGGAAGTTACGTTTGTGCAGACGCCCAATGAAACAGTTACCGTGTAGCTGCCTTCTATATTCGCTGTATAAGTTTGATTCGTAGCACCAGGTATATCGATGCCATTCATTGCCCATTGATAGGAGTCGGCAGAACTAGAAGTTAAATCTAATGTGCTTCCTGGACAAATTGTATTCATTCCTCCTCCGCTCGTAATTAAGGGTATTATTTCTGTTAGTGTAAAATCAGAAGAACTTGTCGCGCATGTGCCTATTTGTAATGTTACTGTATAGACTCCTCCTTGATCTGCAGTATATATTTGACCATTTGCATTAAGGATATCTATACCGTTCAAGGACCATTGATAGCTATCACCTGGACTAGATGAAAGGTCTATTGTTGAACCTGAACAAAAACTACTTAAACCATTGCTACTTGTAATTATCGGAATAATGAAATCAACCACATACGCATCCGAAATATCTGTGCATACACCATCTACAATCTCTACAGTATAAGTTCCTGCATCCGAAATGGTCCAGATTTGATTTGTCGCTCCCGAAATCAAGACACCATCTAAGAACCATTGAAAAGAATCGCCAGGGCTTGACAATAAATCAAGTGATCCTCCAGGGCATAAAGTTGAATCCAAAGAATTAGACGAAATACTTGCGTCAAATTCGGTTATTTGAATATCACTAGACAAAACGGAGCATGAGCCAGCCGTAATGTTTAAAGAATATGTGCCAGTTTGATTGGCATAAATTGAATTTTGATTGGCATTACTAATTGGTAATCCATTGTAAAACCATTGATATATATTTGAGGGGTTAGGGTATTGAGAAAAACTCGTCAATAATACACTATCTCCAGGACAGATGACACTATTTCCATCAACAATTACTGAGTCTGAAGTCTCATATACTGTGTATGGAGCAGAGGATGCAGAACATCCATTTAAATCTGTATAAAAAACCTCATAGACTCCAGCAGAATCTACAATAATGGATTGAGACACCTCTCCACTACTCCATAAGTAAGCGCTACCCACAGGTGATTCTAAAATAACCGTAGTTCCAACACAAATGGAAGTATCACTGCCTTGTGTGTCAATTATAGGGTTAGGGATTGAATTAATGATAATTTCTAAAGGAGCTGATTCTCCAATGCATCCATCAATGTTTTCAACGGTGACTGAATATTGACCAGGTGTATTTACAAAAATAGACTGTGTCGTTTCACCATTTGACCATTGTATACTGGTTCCTGGATCTGTTGATAACTCAACAGAGTCACCCGAGCACAATGTTGTGGATCCATTCACCGTGATAAGAGGGACGTATGTTGGATGAATAGTAAAAGAAGTATAATACGGCTTACTCCACCCACAACAAGATTCACGAACCCGATACCTAATATTATAAACCGTTGGAATTGTGACAACAGGCATTGAAAAACTCGGAGATTGTTCCGTACTCGTTTGAATCGGATTCAATGCATCCACATCATAAATTACCCAATCCCATGCTATCTCCGTGCCCCAAGATATTCCATTAATATTTAAAGTTCCGCCTGAACAAATCGATGTAGGCCCATTAAAAATCATATTTGCGGGTCTAGTATCATCAATAATATGCACCCAGTCTTGATAATTTGTACCACTTGCCTCGATGTCATAAATACCCAGATTACTGTAATAGGTGTAAACTGGATTAGAATTATAAGTGTAGCTTGATATTCCAGGGTTCATATCATCAATTAAAGAAGAGCCATTAAGAATCCAAGGCGCACTTGCCGTGTTAGAAAAGACGACCTCAGAATTAACACAACCTTTTCCATTTATTGGATAATCCATTACAATTGTAGTCGGGTTTGGAACACTGGTAGATGGATTAGAAAACACGCCGTCTACTACCATGTGGGTTGAATAACCTGACGCGCCTGGCTGCCCAGTTCCACCTGCCCCGGCATTACCGCCAGCTCCACCTTGACCGCCAGCTCCAACCTCGGTGCTATTGCAAACTCTAGCCGTAGAACAAAGACCTCCATTAGACCCCGTAGCGCCCCCTGATGTAGTACTTGTGTTATTGCCACCACCACCGCAACCACCAGGACCACCTGTACCTCCAGGTCCACCACCACCTGGTCCACCACCACTAGGGACGATGCCTGGAACGTTAATCGTAATGTCTTGCATAATAACGCCTGTGTTTGAATTGAATCTGTAAATACCAAATGATCCACCCCCACCTAGACCTCCAAATCCTCCTTGTCCGCCTTCGCCACCAGAACCGCCTCCACCTCCGCCAGAACCTCCACCGTCATCACAGAAATCCCACCAGTTGATTTCAGTTTGTCTTCCACCACCACCACCGCCTTCACCACCACCTCCACCCGTACCGTCGCTTCCAGCAGCAGCATTACCATTCGGTGTCCAATAATTTAAAAATGAAGTGTTTGTTATTTCAGGTGTTGCAATAGCATTTGTACCAGTTACACCAGCTGCCCCATTCTGACCCTTTCTACCATCTCGATTAGAACTAGACCCACAACCACCGTTAACTCCTTGACTTCCAAAACTAAATCCGCCAGCAGCTCCACCACCACCATTGTTTCCATTATTCCCGTCCTGGTTATTATTAGAATTCCAATCCGATCCCATTCCTCCATTTCCTCCGGCACCACCTTGCATAATTCCAGTACCGACAAATCCAGCACCATTGCCCCCTACTCGATTTGTGGTGTTGTTGTCACAATGGCCGGTCAAGCCAGTAGCACCAATAGCTCCGTTAATTCCTGATGCTCCTGTAGAACCATTTAATCCATTTGTCGCAGCACCAATATTGAAGGTGCATCTATTGACCTCGTAGGAGGATGAATTGTCTATTAATAAACCATAATTGGACTTTCCGCGACCATCATTTGAGTTACCTGTAGCGTTAACGGTTATAATATCAAGATCTTGTAGTGTCCATCCTGAAATATTTTCAGACTTAAATCCAATTAGATGGGTAACCGCATTGTTCAAGACCTCCTCACCAGAAAATGTCAGAATTGTTGATTCAGCACTTGATTTTGTCCACACGCCACTGTTGTTCTGCCATGAACCATCGATAAAAGTGTTGTCATAGAGATATATGACGTTAGGCTCTGAATAGCTACCCCCTGTCATTCTAATATTAACACGATCACCACCAACCAGCTGCATTGCTCTCCATATATTTGCAACAGGTTCATTAGGGAAGCCTAAAAAATTATTATCACCATTTATGGCGTCAACATAAATCATATCACATGCCGGAGGAGTTATTGTGGTGATACAAGTAGCTACCGCATCTATCTCAGGGCAAACATCGGTATATGTTAATGAAACCGTATAACCACCTTGATCTGTAAAGGTGATATCTGTACAAGTTGACGTGGTATTTGATATGGTTACTCCTGATGATGGGGTTACCGACCACGTGTATGCTGAAATCGCGACACTTGCATCTTGATTTGGAGGGAGAGTGGTACAAAACTGAATGGGTACATCTGGTACAATTGTAGTACCACATGAAGGACTTATAATTGGAGCAGCGTAAGGGTGGTACGTGACTCTTACACACTCAGAAATAACTTGTTGCGTATTTATATCTGTACAATTACTAGAGATTACACAACGGTAGAGACGCGTTCCAGGTATTTCATTAGGTGTATACGAAAGTAAATTTGCTCCTGGTATATCTGTCCAATTAGAAGCAGTATTACAATCTGTATTGCTGCTCATTTGCCATTGAACCAACTGTCCTAAGCTCCACCCATTCCAGGTATTAACGGTAGCTTCTAAGGATGTTATATCTCCCGGGCATAAAACACGATCAAACGGAAAGGGCTGTGTTATTATTGATGGTGAAGATGCAAAGCTCCAGTTTATAATTAGTTGATCTACACCGTAACCTGCTCCATTTTGATCTGAACAACGATTGTGCATAGAAAGAAATGAGCCAGATGTGAAATCACCATTATAAAGATTGTTTTGACATGGCGGCTCATTCCAAAAATCAACATCACCTATTCGTAATCGACCACAACGGGTATCATCACTATTAAAAAAACAGATATCTGCATCGCAATTGCTTCCGCAACCATCATCTTCCCAACTTTCCATATCAATGTTTATTTCATTGATTTGCTGTGCATTAAAGGAAGCTGCATTTATTAATCCCGGATTCCATGTAGAACAAAACACAGCATCGCCACCATAAGTATTGCCGCATCCCCCATAAAGACCTGGGCCTGAATTTACATTTTGAAAATTACCTGCATTATACCCTACCCAAACTTTATATCTGGGATCTGGAAAGCTGTTAAACCCTCCAACGTCATTACCGCAATCCCAATCATGCCTAAAACCATTTATTTGGACATCAGCATTAACCAGCACTTGTGAATACCCATTGGCAGATATAAAAAACAAGGCAATACAGCAAACGATTAAACTGAGTTTTATATTATCGAAGCTTTTCATAGATTGGAACTAAAGATATCAAACATCTTTTAATTCATCAATATAAAACAGGACTATATTAAAAAAACAAAATGACAACCCCCATTATCGAGATTCTTTGAGGTATTTAGAACATTCTTTATCCAATAAAGAGACATATTCGTCGAGTTCTTCCCAGGAATGCTTTTCACTAGAAAAGTTTTCAATCCAAAGACTATATTCGAAAGGCACCTTTAGCTTAAACATACGAAAAGAAGATTTTATTTTATGTCCAATTTTGTTGATTTGAATTTCATCTTTAGCTGAAAAAGCTTTTTTTAAGGATTTTATATTCTTAGGGGTATCTTCACTAAAAACTTGAAGTATTTTACGAGCAAACTCTTTATTTCCATTTACCAAACTCAAAACACTTGAATGCAATGATTGAGGTGCTCTATCTTTTAATTTTGTCTTTTTGTTTTTCAACCCGAGGTCTAGATTGAAGGCAATCTTTCTATTTAACTCACTAATTGTAAATGGCTTAGATATGTAATCCAATACGCCAGCCTCATAACATGCGTCAATATCTTTTTGAACGGTATTTGCTGTTTGAGCGATTATCGGTGTATTGATTTTCAATTCTTTACGGATGATTTGAGTCGCCGATATACCATCCAAGATCGGCATCTGAATGTCCATTAAAATCAAATCAAATTCCTGTTTTTTGCAAAACTCAATGACTTCTTGTCCGTTTTTAGCCAAACTTACTATACACCCATCTTGTTCTAGTATTGTTTTTAAATAAAAACTATTCACTTCATTATCTTCTGCAACAAGTATATTTAAACCATTGAGGGATACATCTCGGGAAATTTCATTTTGATCTAAATTTTGATTTGACTTCTTAAAGCTTAATAAAATCGTAAATTTTGACCCTTTCCCCTTTTTACTGTCAACGATAATTTCACCTTTCATTTGATCTACGATTTCTTTAGTGATCATTAGCCCCAATCCTGTCCCTCCGTATTTTCTCACAATAGAATCATCTTCTTGATGAAAACCTTCAAATATTTTTTCAAGTTTGGCTTCCCCAATACCTATGCCCGAATCTTCAACAATAATAATAATGTTTTGAAAATCTTTTGTACTGCTATCATGTTGAACAGAAATTGACACAAAACCTTCTTTCGTGAATTTAATGGCATTACTCAAAAGATTATTCACGATTTGAGACATCCTCAAGGAGTCTCCCTTCAAGTTATAATGAATTTTTTTGTCAAAGGCACAAGTGAAATCAATACCTTTTAACTTGGCCTGCATTTCATAGGATTTGATATTTGAAGTGAGCACCTCTTTTAGATTAAAAGGGAAATGGACCAGCTTAAAGTTCTGTGATTGAACTTTTGAGATATCTAAAACATCATTAATTAAACCGAGTAACTGCACTGACTGATTGTTTAATATATCGACATATTTTTTTTGATTTTGATTGAGAAGTGTTCCTTCTATGAGTTTTGTCATGCCAATAATCCCATTTAGTGGAGTCCTCATCTCATGGCTCATTTTCGCTATAAAGTTTTGCTGAGCCTTACTAGCCTCCTTGGTTTTATTATAGGAGATTAACATGTTATTTAGATACTCTTTTTCGGACTCGGAAAAAATGATGTTAGAATAAATATTACCTGCCAATCGGCACGCAAAATTGAGAACATCTACATGATCTTCTGTGAAATAATTAAGCTCTTGGCTTGCAAAGCCAAATGCGCCTAAAGATCTTTCTGTTGTTGTTATCGGAACCCAAAGTCTAGACTTCACCTTGAAAGATCTTTTACTTGAAGTGATAAAAGAGGGAACACCTTCTTTATCCATGTCAGGAATATGAAGCGGCTTTTGGTTTTTGAAAACCCAACCAGGATGACGGTCTAGAGCAGTATTTTCTACCTCAACAAGTTCATCTTCAGTGAAACCACTATTCCCATAGAGCTTGAGCTTTGCTTCTTTAGAATCCCAAAGGAATAAAGCACTATGAGGAACTTCAATATAACCATCTATAATTTCATATAGAGCTCTTGACAAAGACTCAGCATCAGTTGCCGTTACTATTAACTCTGATATTTTATTGTAAAAAGATAATTGTGATTTAACCGTTTTATCCATGCTTTTGCTAAAGTAAGCATTGAATGGCATCTTTTACAAATTTTAAATAAATAAGAGGCCGATATCAGATGCAATTAGTATATTTATTTTGAGTACTTTAGGATGAAAATAATGGGTTATAATGATTTACAGCTTATGTTATGTCAGTACAAAAAGAAAAAACTTAACACCATCAGAGGTTAGGTCGATTATAGATTATTCCAACAAGAAAAATTCTTTTGACAATATAACGGGTATTTTAATTGAATATAAAAATAATTTCATTCAGTACTTAGAGGGTGATGCAATTCGCATCTATGAGTTGTTTGAAAAAATCAAATCAGATCCAAGGCACGAAAAAGTAAGCTTGCTACAATATTCTCCTATTGAAGAAAGATTATTTGAGGGATGGAGCATGTCTCATCGGGATTTAGACATAATGATTGAAAAAGATGAACAATTATTAGAATGTGCTAAATCATTGGATGATGTTATTTTAAATAAATCCTTTTGGAATGGAATAAAAACCATTGAAGTCCTGTCTAATCTAAATTAAAGACGAATAGTCACACTTTCAATTGAGTTATCTCTAATGTTAAAAAATCAGAAAAACACGATGCTTTCAATCTAAAATTATGTATTAACGTTAGTTTGTCATATATTTGCAATTGAATTATTTAAAAAAAAGTTATGAAAAAATTATTTGTATTATTATTTGTTGCAGCTGCTTTCGCTGCATGTGGTGATGCTTCTGCAGAAGCTACTGGAGAAGAGAAAGAAGGAACTGAAAACTCTGAAGGAACTACTGGTGGCGCTGATGGCCAAAACACTGGTATGACAGAAGAAATGACAGAAGAAATGACAGAAGGTATGACAGAAGGTATGACAGAAGGTGTTGATGGCGCAGTTGAAAAAGGTGCTGAAGCAATCGATATGATTAAGGAAGAGGCTGGAATATAACCGGTAAAATTTACGAAATTTTGAAAACCTCCCGATTGGGGGGTTTTTTTTATGTCTTATTTTCAGGTCTTACATTCTTTTGCATAAAACCAATTCCTGTTAGCACAGAAATGGCTTGCTCTTTGTTATGCTCCTGCACCATTAAATAATCGTTGGTATACGTTGAAGTCAAAGTGATGTCAATTTCTTCTGATGCGAACACCGATGCTATTGCTGCTAAAAAGCCTTTACAATAAAAGGGGTTTCCGCATTTAATATTCAGCAAGACCCAATTGTCTGGATTTCTCTCGTAGTCTCCTAATTCAGATAGGTTTGACGTCTTTGTAACTACAGTGATTTCATCCGAATCCCTGGTCACAATCAAATGTTTTTCAGGAGTATGAACATTTGTAACCTTTGCATACACATACAAACCATTTTCTATAGTAAACCAGCTTGATTGTATAACTGCTTTTAATTCTTTACTAATTTTTATCATAACATTAATTCTTATAAAGATAAATAATCTTTGACCTCCTTAAAAAACGAAAATTGATTGAGTGCTCGATCAAAATTCTGGTTTTCATAACTTACTTGGTAATATATATCATCATTCAAGTAGTCTGTAAGAAATCGAATACACTGAATAAGTGCAATAGTAATTGCCGATAATCCTAAAGAATTCGTCTCTTCTTTCATCATAAATTGTTTCCCAATAGATAAATAGCCATTTTTAAGAGCTTCATAAATGTTAGAATCAAAACTCTTTCCCCTGATTGTAGAATCTTCTTTGGATTTATTGGCAAACGATCTTACCATATCGGCAAAATCATAAAGAATCATGCCAGGCATAATCGTATCAATATCAATAATCGAAAGTACTGCATTGGCTTCCTTTGAAAATAGAAAGTTACTAACCTTAGGATCACCGTGAATGACTCTTTGGGGTAAAGATTGCTCAAGGTCAATATAGCTCTGGATTAAATGAAAGTTCGAGCTAATCTCTTGAATGATTACGTCTGCACTCAACACCCTGTCTTTATTACCAAACATGGTGGCTTTTTTAAACTCTTGAAGCCTAAACTTAAAATCACAAAAACCAGGAATAGGTGTTGTAATTTCATTCACGTCAAGGTCTTGTAGATGGAAATGAAATTCCGCCAGGGCTTCTGCAGCATTAAAAGCCATTTCAATTGAATTGCAAACATGAAGGGTTTCACCATCAATAAAACGCGAAATGCGCCAGATATCATTTTCATGAATTACCAATTCATCTCCCTTCAATGATTTAAGGAAGTCTAATTTATGTTTTGTGTATTTTGAAGTTGAGAGATGCTCATAAACCTTAGAATAGTTGCCGTGTATGATTTTTGGGGTTTTAAAAACATTAAGATTGAGCTTTTGGACGATATAAGTCTGCTCAATATGTTTAAGCTTAAATGTATTGTTTATTAGTCCTGATTCAATGATAGATATCTCTGTATTGTCTTCCGAAACATTACTTAAAAAACATTGGGCTATGTTAACACATTCATCCATTAAAATTCAATATTTGAGGGGTATTCTCCCCTATTTATTAATGAGGATATGGATGCTTTAACTTGATCCAAATCCTCGGCATACGTTAAGCCCAACCAAGAAGCATCGGTCGTATTAACACGTACTGACAAGTGCTCATTCCTTATCAAATCATTAATAACGGCGGGTAAAAAAAGCTCCTCGCTTTTATTGTTCTTGTTTATATTATGAAACGCCTCAAATGCCTTCTTTAAATGGCTAAATACGGAATGATTTAGAATCCATAGATTCATGGACACAAGCTGAGTTCCGTCTAACTCTACATTCTTCTTATCACATGTAATGATCTTGTCATGAAACTCAATCCCCAACTGCTCTTTAACATCGAGAAGCTCATTATCATGGGTGTGACAAAGACCCCGGGAGACCCCTCCAAATTTACTTAAGGTGTTCTCTAATTTATAGGCAATCATTCCATAGTTTTGAAAATCAATATGACCCATCATTTCTTTTGCCTTGAAATAAGCGTCATGACCATAAAAGTCATCTGCATTTATCAATAAAAAGGGTTCTGAGATGAATTTAGCACAAGACAAAACCGCGTGACCCGTTCCCCATGGCTTCTTTCTGTATTTGGGATAACTCGGGTCAAATTTGAATTGGTCTACATAATCGACTTTTATTTTGGAGGTTAAGTAACTCAATTTGATTTTTAACTCAGGTATACATTTGTGATTGGAAAGAACGACTACTTTTGAGCAACCATTTTTGATTGCGTCATGTATTGAATACTCCATCAATAGCTCTCCATTAGGTCCTATGCCATGGAGTTGTTTGGTCCCATTGAACCTGCTCCCTAGTCCTCCTGCTAATATGAGTAAGGTAAATGTCATTAAAACTCACTTGAAATGCCAAATACTGGCTTTCTTGATTTCCAAGAACCCTTTGTGAAATCTGGAATATCCTGAGGTTCACCATCATTTTCTATTGACTTTTCACTTAATGGTGTTATGGCGTACCAACTCGCAAGATCATAAACGTCCAACGGAAATTCTATATCTCTTTTAATACATTCAATAAAAGCGTTGTCCACAAAATAATCCATTCCGCCATGTCCCGAGTTTTCTGCAGCAGCGGCATTTTTCGCCCATAAGGGATGATCGTATTTCTTGAGCCATTCCTCCGTATTATCCCACTTATGAGAATGCTCCATTCTTTTCTCAAAATAAATATGCCCCTGAGAAGCTCCTCCCCAACCAAAATCTTGCCATATCCCTTCTGTGCCTTGAACCCGAAAACCAAGATTGTATGGTCTTTGAAGTGAGGTGTCATGAGTAAGCAATAAGGTTTCTCCATTGGCACATTGGATTTGCGTGGTTACCACATCACCTTGTTTAAACTTGATTTTTGCATTGGGATGATCGACACCTCCGTTTTCATGCTCTGCTACATACTTATTCAAACCCCTTGCTTTACTTGACATGGATTGCAGACGTACCATCCTATTACCTCGATTAAGGTCAAAAACGGATGAAAGTGGACCAATACCGTGAGTCGGATAAATTTCACCATTCCTATTCAGGTAATGGTTTGTTCTCCATTTTGCCTCACTGAAGCCTTTGTCTCCAAATTCAACCCCAGAATTGTAGGCAGATTTTCCATCATTAAACAATACACCCCTTAAATCGTGCTCATACCCTCCTTGACCATGAATCAATTCTCCGAACATTCCCGATTTAACCATATTTAAAATGGCCATAACATCACGTCGATAGCACACATTTTCCATCATCATTATGGGCACTTTGGTTTCTTCATACACTTTAACATATTCAAAGCAATCCTCTAGCTCCATGGCACCGCATACTTCCATAGCAACAATTTTACCTGCCTTCATGGATTCTGTACCATGCTTAAGATGCCACTCCCAAGGTGAGCTTACAAAAACAGCATCTATATCCGTTCTCGACAATAAATTCCTATAATCATAGTCACCATTACCATATTCATCCACTTTATTTCCTGTAGATTTTTCTATCATTTGTTGAGCTTTACTCAACATATACTTGTCAGGATCTGCTATTGCTTTTATTTCTATATCGTTTCTCTTAAGCATTTCAGCTATGTGTGTTTGCCCGCGAAACCCAGTAGCAATAAATCCTAATCTCACTTTGGACTTTGTGTTGTTACCAAAAGAATACAAGGAATTGGGTAAAATCAATGCTCCCGCTGCTAATACAGAACTTCTTTGGACAAAATCTCTTCTATTCATAGTACTAATTTGAAAGAGAAAGATAGCTAAATTAAACGGTTTGAATTTATTGCCTTATTCTATTCGTTATCAGTAAACTGATTAAATGAGAATAAACACATTTGTTTTTATTATTCATACGCTTTTCTGTATCTTAGTAAAAGAATTTCTACTATTTTTTTTAAATGCTAAAATACCTTTTCATTTCTTTTTTAATTGCTTTTGGTTATAACGCCAATACTCAAACCATTTTAGGGGATTTTGATATTGATCAAAGCGATGGGAAAGTATTACTAGCCTGGACCATTAAATCAGGGAGCGTATGTAATGGTATGCAAATATTCAGAAGTAAAGATTCTGTAGACTTTGTTCTTATTGAGGATATACAGGGTGTTTGTGGTGATCTTTCAAGTTCTGTTTCATACACATACACCGACCAAACCCCTATTTTAAATAATTACAATTACTACAAAATAAATTTTGGAGGACTAGAAGATTCAAATATATTGGGAATAGAAGTCATTAACATTTTAAGCAATAGTTATTTGTTAAAGCCGAACCCAGTAACGGGTGCATCTGATCTGTATTTTGAAAATGACAATCAAAGTGAAGTTGTACTTAAAGTTTTTGATGATTTCGGAGATGTGATTTATCTAAAAGAAACACAAGCCAATAAGTTCACTTTAGACAGTACATCGTTCTCATCTGGGATGTATTATTTCTCACTTGAAAACAAAACGACTAGAAATGTCATTAACGGGAAAGCTGTTATTCTAAATCAGTAAATCCAAAAGCTTTTTTTATCTTTAATTTTCTCCTACTAGTTTCTTAAATTAGCCAAATGACACATGGAACTCACAATGCCGTACCGGATTCTCGTAATGCCGATATTAAAATATGTATTAATGGATCGTTTTATAATAGAAATGAAGCTAAAATATCCGTTTTCGATAGTGGTTACCTTGTTGGTGATGGCGTTTGGGAAGGTATTCGATTGTACAAGGGGAAATTGGCATTTATAGAAGAGCATTTAGAACGTCTTTGGATTGCGGCTAAAGCAACAGGTATTTCCATTGGCCTAACAAAAAAGGAACTAACGGATCAGATTCATTCAACTCTGAATGTAAATAACATGCAGGACAATGTTCATGTTAGAGTTATGATTACGAGAGGGATTAAAAAGACGCCTTCTCAAGACCCTAGGCTGACCATATCAGGACCTAATATTGTCATTATTGCTGAACACAAGATAGCTTCAATAGATTCAAAGAACAAAGGCATCAAGCTTTTTACCAGCACTTTTCGAAGAGGAGCGCCTGATTATCTAGACCCAAAGCTAAACTGCCACAGTAAATTACATGAAGTTCAGGCACTTATTCAAGCCATTGAGGCTGGAGCTGATGAAGCGCTTATGCTAGACGTGAACGGATTTGTAAGTACATGTAATGCAACGAATTTCTTTATTGTAAAAAACAATGAAGTATGGACCTCTACTGGTGATTACTGTATGAATGGAATCACAAGAAATAAAGTGATTGAAGCATGCTCAAAAAACAATATTATTTGTCATCAAAAGAACTTCTCTCTTTATGATACTTACAGTGCTCAAGAATCATTTGTAACTGGAACTTTTGGCGGTCTTACTCCAGTAACTCACATTGATGGAAAACAAATTGGAGAGGGCAAGCTTGGTGCCATGACTTCAAATTTGAGTGGTATTTATGAACTGTTGATTTCTGAAAATATCGATGAATAAAACAAAGCGTATTTTTCTTTGGTCAGGCCCTCGAAATATCTCTACCACGTTGATGTATTCATTTGCACAAAGAAAAGACACAAAAGTGTTTGATGAGCCCCTTTATGCACATTACTTGACAAGTACGAATGCCAAGGAATATCATCCCGATGCCGAATTCATTATTAGAAGCATGGAATGTAATGGTCAGGTTGTAGTAGATAAAATGCTTGATAACAATAGCGCTGAGTTGGTCTTTTTTAAAAACATGACACATCATCTACTTGATATAGATAAGTCATTTATGAAAAAAGGTTTGAATGTCATACTGACGAGAAGCCCCGAGGACATGCTGCCTTCTTTTCATAAAGTTATACCCAACCCTACTTTGAATGATGTTGGATACAAATCACATGTTAAATTACTTCATTACTTTGAAGAGAACAACATATCATATTTAGTCATGGATTCTAAAATGATCCTAGATAACCCCGAACATCAACTAAAGAGACTATGTAAGCATGCCAACATCCCTTTTCTTAATGCAATGCTTTCATGGCCAAAAGGTCCTCGAGTTGAAGATGGTGTATGGGCGAAGGATTGGTATCATAACGTACACCAATCAAATGGATTCATGAAGTATAGAAAGAAAACTGAAAAATTCCCAAGGGAACTGAATGCACTACTTGATGAATGCCTGACGTATTATAAACAGCTTAAAGAAAGGATATAAGAATGAATACCATCAACCATCTGCCCCAACGGACTCATCCAACAAGTTGTCATCGTCATCTGGTGACGGCAGCTCCTCTACCCCTTTCAATTTAGAAAACATCATTCGTGTCCGTGTCCCGACCAATTGGTCTAATTCATTATTGGCTTCTGTGATTTTCTTTTGTGCTTTCTCAAGAACCCCTCCAAATTTTCCGAATTCAGTTTTAACCGCTCCCAAAATTTTCCAAACCTCACTACTTCTTTTTTGAATGGCTAGTGTTTTGAAACCCATTTGAAGACTATTAAGCATGGCGGCTAGAGTCGTAGGGCCAGTAACAATGATTTTATACTCCCGTTGCAACATGGTAATCACCTCAGGTTGCCGTGCGACTTCAGCAAACAAACCCTCAATCGGCAAGAACATGATTCCAAAATCTGTTGTGTTTGGGGGATCAATGTATTTCTCACGAATATCTTTGGCGAAGTTTTTAATAGATCTCATGAGCGCTTTGTTGGCTTTATCAATAGCAATTGGGTCTGCCTCATCATATGCAGTTTGCAATCTTATAAAATCTTCTTGAGGAAACTTCGCATCTATTGGCAAATAAACGGAATCTCCTGAAGCATCTTTTCCCGGAAGCTTTATCGCAAATTCAACATGTGCATCTGATCCTTTTTTTGTTTTAACATTTTGCTCATACTGCTCAGGAGCCATAATTTCTTCAAGAATATTCCCGAGCTGAATTTCTCCTAATACACCCCTAGTTTTTACATTGGTTAATACTTTTTTAAGATCTCCTACACCACTTGCTAAACTTTGCATTTCACCCAGTCCTTTTTGAACAGCCTCAAGTCTTTCACTTACAATCTTAAAGGATTGCCCTAGTCTTTCCTCTAAGGTTTTACTTAACTTTTCATCTACAGTTTCACGCATTTTTTCCAGCCGCTCCCCGGTGGTTTCTACAAGCTTATCCTGTTTAAGTGCCATGTCATCAAATTTCTGCTTATGAAGCTCATTGAAGTCTTTTAAAGAAGTAGACAATTGATCTCGATCTTCCTTAGCATTAGATTTTATGGTTTCTGATATTGCAATTAGCTTTTCCTCAAGTTTAGCTGTAAGATTATCAATTCCCTTTGCCATCTCTTCTCTATTGTCTTTGAGTGAGGAAGTAAGCTCTGATCGGTTTTCTTTTAGCTCCTTTGATAGTAGATTTCTTAACTGATCTATTAATCCAGTATCACTTTGAGATTTCAGCTTTAGAATTAGATAAGCAGAAAGCATTATATTAAGGGCAATAAGTACTATTAGTAGTTCATTCATTTATAATTCAATTTATTTTAGAACAAAAAGAGAAGTTCACATAACAAATATACGCATTACTTCACTCGTCAAGTTTTGGTTTTAGGACTAATCAAAAGTATGTTATTGGTACGTAAACTATTTACGTTTAAATACAAATGAGATGTATAGATCCGTTTTAATTTTAGGTTTTCAATGACATTAAAATGATGAAATATTTAACAAAAACAGACAACCCTTCAAAGATTTTATCGTCGTTAATATAATCACCCTAAACTCAATTGCCATGAAAAATTCATTTCTCATTATTCTTGCCGTATTGGCTGTTTTGACAGCCTCCTGTTCTAAGGGGGCGAAAACGACTCAACAAACAACAAACAACGATTCTCAAATGGTTGATGCTACAAGCGAACAAACTGTAGCCAATTACAACAATTCAGATTCGGGTGTTCAATCCCAACCCTCCGCATTTCGCAATTCAAGAAAAAGACTTCCTTCAAGGTAGTTGATAAGAGGTATAAAAGACAAAAGTATTTGTTCGTAGTAGTTTTCCAGCATTATACTTAATAATTCCTTTCTATAAAATCAAATGAAAGATCAACTTCAAAAAGTGGGCTTCAGTTATTAGCGTTTAATTAATCCTCAAGGTCTACAAAATTGACCTTTTGTTCGCGAAGAAGAGCGTTGTATTTCAAAAGATCTCCCTCCATTATTTGCTTCCATTTATTCAGCTCCACATCAATTTTAGAAGAAATGTCTTCCTTGACCAGAATCATTTGTGCTGTAGGCTTATATAAACCCATAGTGGCTAACGATGCGACATGTGCCAATTTATTGTTGAGCATAATCGGATAATTAAGCATGTCCTGATTGCTTTTTAATTTGGTTTGATAAAGTACTTTTTCAATGTCATTCATAAGAGAATCCAATCTCTTTCCTTCGTTTACAACCTGCTCAAAATCTGATTTATTTAAACGACTGTTTAAGGCTGCGATCTGTTTTTTGATATTTCGCATATTTCTTATCGCATCATGAGTTTCATCAAGCTTGTTACGTATATCTAATAAAAAATTGAATTGAGCAACTCGGTCCGCTACGCTTCCTTCCATTCGAGGGTCTTGTAATATTTGAAATGTCGCTTCCGTGCTGTCATCATTACAGATCAACCTTACGGTATAATTGCCAGGTGGGGCTTTAGGCCCTTGTAGTGTTCCCCACCACATCAATAGCCCATCAAATTTATCTGCCTTGGGATACCGCAAATTCCAATTGAAATGATTCAGTCCTTCTTCAATGTTCAATTTATCTTCTTTCTTCTCTGTTTTGGTCGAAAAACACTTTATTAACTCATCTTTCTCATCTATAAACTTGAGTGTATACTCCGCCTCATCAAAACCTGCCTCAGGGATATTGAAATAAATGCGAATCCCATCCGGGTGATTGGTTCCTGAAATATCAGACGTTTGGCCATTGCCACCAAAACCAACGCTCGGATGCACACTATGAATATACATTTCACTCTCTTGAAACTTATTATTCACCAAATCCCAAATCACATTCAGGTCGTCTAGAACCCAAAAACTTCTTCCTTGGGTGGCCACAATCATATCATTGTCTTTTAAGGCAATATCAGTAATAGGAACTTTAGGGAGGTTTAGCTGAAATGGTTTCCAAGATTCGCCATTATCTATACTCATATACATTCCATACTCTGTTCCACAATATAAAAGTCCATCTACAGTAAGGTCGGCCCGAATAACTCTAGTAAAATGTGATTCATCAATACCTTTAGTAATGAGTTTCCATGATTTTCCGTAATCATCTGTGCGATACAAATAAGGAGTATAATCTCCATTTTTATATAGGGTTGCAGCAACATAAAGTCCTCCCTTTCGATAAGGGTCTACCTCGATACTATTAATTAGAGCCCAATTGGGGATTTTTTTAGGTGTCACATTTTCCCAGGTGGAACCTCCATTTTTGGATACGTGAATAAGGCCGTCATCGCTACCACACCAAAGTAAGTCTTTTTCATAAGGCGATTCTACTGCAGAAAATATTGTAGCATAATATTCTACACCAGTATTGTCCTTTGTTATAGGGCCTCCAGATGAAACCAATTTACTAGAATCACTTTTGGTTAAATCAGGTGAAATGATGTTCCAGCTTCCTCCGCCATCATTAGAAACATGAAGAAATTGTGAGCAGGTATAAAGTTTATTCTCATCATGTGGCGAAAAGAATACAGGGAAATTCCATTGAAACCTATACTTCATTCCTTCAGCGCCATATCCAATTGGGTTGTCAGGCCATACATTAATGGCTCGATTCATCTCAGTATGGTGATTGTATCGCGTCAAAAACCCACCATAACTTCCACCATATACAATTTCATTGTCCTTAGGGTCAGGTGCAAGATGTGCGCTTTCTCCTCCTGCTGTAGATTCCCAATCGTCTTGAGTAATCATTCCATAATCAGATCGGGAAGAAATACGAATGGTTGAATTGTCCTGCTGAGCTCCATATATACGATATGGAAAATGGTCATCGGTACTCACTCGATAAAATTGAGCAGTGGGTTGATTCATGTATGTCGACCAGCTGTCTCCCCCGTCATAAGAAACCTGGGCGCCTCCATCATCTGCAATAATCATCCGGTCAGAATCCTCTGGAGCAATCCATAAATCATGATGGTCCCCATGAGGTGCATATTTAGAGGTAAAACTATAGCCCCCATCTGTTGATTTGTGATAAGAAACATTCATGACGTAAAGCGTATTCACGTCATTAGGATCGGCATAAATTCTCGAATAATACCAGGCCCGTTGCCTGAGACTTCGATCACTATTAATATTTTCCCAAGTCTCACCTCCATTATCCGATCGAAAAACACCACCATTTTCATTTTCAATTATAGCCCAAACTCTATTGGGGTTTACCGGCGACACCGCAACACCTACAATTCCAATATCACCTTCAGGCATTCCATCATTTTCATTCAACAGATTCCATGTCAAACCACCATCATTAGATTTCCATAACCCGGAGCCTTCTCCTCCAGAAGAAAAATCGTGTGGGGTTCTTCTGACATTCCAAGTACTTGCATAAATAACCTCTGGATTTTGAGGATCTAGAATCAAATCAACAGCTCCTGCCCTTCTATTCGTAAATAATATTTTCGACCAGCTCCTTCCCCCGTTAATGGATTTGTATACACCACGATCCTCTGAATCTTTGAACAGATCGCCTAATACAGCGGCATAAACTACATCAGGATTTTGTGGATGAATTCTGATTCTAGGAATATGTCTTGAGTTTTCAAGACCTACACCTTTCCAGCTTCGACCTCCATCTACTGATTTGTACATTCCAGTTCCTGGCGATACGTTTCCTCTAACGGTTACTTCTCCTCCCCCAACATAAAGAATGCTTGAATTGGATTTTGATACGGCTACTGCACCAATTGATCCACCAAAATACCCATCAGAAATATTTTTCCATGAAGATCCACCATTTTCTGTTTTCCATACACCTCCACCTGTGGCTCCCATATAGAAAAGCATTGGCTTACCTTCAACACCTGTAACTGCAGCGGATCGTCCACCTCTAAAAGGACCGATGCACCTGTAATTCAGTTTGTTTTCTAGTGAAGGATAAAATGAATTATTCTCCGCCGTTTGTGCTATTGATGAAAAGCATAAAAAACCTGTAAATGCTGCTGTAATAATTATTCGAATCATGAAAAAATTTTGACTAAAATTAATCAAAATAATGCTTTCATATTGCATGATCAATAAATGACAATAGACCTATTGATAAGCTTTTTTTTTGTAAATTGTGAGGCAGATGGTCATCCATATAGCCAGTGGTTTTGTTTTCATGATAATATCAAATCTTTTCTATTTAATCATATTGACTATATCAATATCTTTACACCTTGAAAGATGTATTTCATGAAAACAAAACCACTATGACATCCGGGATTCTTGCCATACTTGACGACATAGCTCTTCTCATGGACGACGTTGTGATCCTAAGCAAGGTAGCCACAAAAAAGACCATAGGTATTCTTGCTGATGACCTTGCCATTAATGCGGATAAAGCATCAGGTTTTGTTTCAAGCCGAGAACTTCCTGTGCTATGGAAATTGACTAAAGGTTCTTTCTTGAATAAAGTCATTATTCTTCCAGCCATTTTTCTATTAAGTGCTTATTTACCTATTGTAATCATACCCATTTTAATTTGTGGAGGTGTTTATTTGTCCTTTGAGGGCGCGCTCAATGTTTACAAAATGTTGTTTCACAAGCAAAAGAAAATAGACAAAGAGAATCTAATGGTCACCAATAAGGAAGATGCCTCTAGATCAGAAGCTAAACGGGTCAAATCAGCTATTTTAATTGACTTTATCCTATCCATTGAGATTATCATTATAACCATTGGAACCGTCCTTGACCAACCCCTTTCCACTCAAATTATAGTCGTTTCATTCATCGCTATACTTTCAACGGTAGGTGTTTATGGATTTGTCGCTCTTTTGGTTCGAATGGATGACATGGGTTACCGACTCATCTCGATAAGTGAAAACCGCTTCATGAAAAGTTCAGGATGGTTCTTGGTAAAATCACTTCCAAAAATCATTCGCATGCTTAAGGTTGTTGGGACTTTTGCTATGATTCTTGTTGGAGGAGGAATTTTTGTACATAATATTCATTTTGTACATCAACTCGTAGATGGATGGCCCGTATTACTATCAGATTTTTTTGTCGGACTCATTTCAGGAGTAGTATTCCTATGCCTTTTTCTAATCGTCAAAAAAGTATTCTTCAATGATAATTCGTGAATTTGATTAGAATACTTCGCTATTATTTTATTTAAGGGAAACAATATCATTTATGCCAACTTCCCCTTCTATTAGCACCTTAGCATACCATCTGGACCATCCTGGATACTTATTTTCAGAAATCCGAACAAACTTTTCATTTATAAAGGATTTAGCAATGGTTTTACAAGGAGGCGTAGGTTTAGTTAGTTCAATTTTAACTTCCCCAATCTCTAGTAAGTCTCCTTTTTGTAAGCTGATCCAATCCAATCCTTGAATGGTTATATTTTCTCCTGTAGATCCTTCAAAAATCGGATGTCCTTCTTTTTGTAATTGAGCAATTAGATCACTAGAATATAAACAAACTGCCCTATTTTCTCCACCATGATGTTTTAAATCATTTTGTTTATCGCCCTTAACTCCATACGTGCCTATATAGGCACTATCAACTGGATGTTTAGGTACACCCCCATTCTCATTGATATTAATGGAAACGATTTTCGGCATTTTCTTTTAAATTATGTTTAAATATACATTCAAATACCAAATAAAAAAGCCTCCCAAAAGGGAAGCTTTTTGTTTAGAGTGACCTCGACAGGATTCAAACCTGTAACCTCCTGAGCCGTAATCAGGTGCGCTATTCAGTTGCGCCACGAGGCCTTTTTGACTTGTGGTTCGCGACTACATACTTTTAGTATCAGTTGCTCCAAGAGGCCATAATTGATGCAAAGATAAACTATTTGTATGAATACAATCAACTCTTTAGGGGAATCATTTAAAAAATAATATATTTGAATTGTGAGAGTAATTGTTCTTCTTTTTATTATAATGTGTTCATCGGCGTTGGCTCAAAAGAAAGCCATAAAAGTACTGTTGAAAGGAGATAAGAAGCTTGAAAAACTCGATACTCTCGGAGCATTGGATTTATATCAAAAGGCTTTATACATGGATACAACCTTAGCGGATAGCTACGCTAAAATTTCAGATATCTATGTTTACCAAAGAAAGTACGACAAGGCTTTAAACTTGCTAAACGCAGGACTTCGGATTACAATGGATGTCCCAAAAGACCCAGAATCTATTTCACATTTATACTCAATTCGTTCATTTCTACATTTCAACATGAATAAATACGGTTCAGCCATAACTGATCTTGACCAGGCCATTTTACTGAACAAGACAAATCCAAATTATTTCTACATGCGTGCTCTGATTAGAAGAATGAATGGAGATGAAAAAGGATGCTGTAGAGATTTAAGAAAAGCAATAGCACTTGGCATGGAAAGCGCTAAAGTATATCGAGAGAACTATTGTAATTAATGGTTTATAGTTCGTAAATTCGCCTAAAAATTTTCATGAAATTTAACCTGTCAGAAATCACTGAGCTAATTCGGTCAAGACGATCAATACGACCTGAGTCCTTTTCGTCAAGAAAGATTCAACGTGATCAAATTGAGCTAATGCTTAACAATGCACAGTGGGCCCCAAATCATGGAAAGACAGAGCCTTGGCGATTCATTGTTTTTGAATCAGAAAATTCCCGAAGCGATTTAAGCCAAGAATTGGGGAAGATTTATCTTCAAGAAACTGCCAGCAATGAGCAAAATGATGCGAAATTGGCTAAACTTATTCGTAGACCTCTCATTTCGTCTGTAGTAGTGGCCGTTTGTATGTCCCGACAAAAAGAAGAACGCATTCCTGAAATAGAAGAAATTGAGGCAGTAGCTTGTGCTGTACAAAACATGCAGCTTACAGCAACGGCATATGGTATCGGCTCATTTTGGTCATCACCTAAAATCATATACACAGACTTGATGAATCAATTCTTAGAACTTGAAACTAATGACAAATGCCTTGGTTTAATTTATTTGGGTTATTCCAAAGATGATTGGCCAAAGTCTCATCGAAAACCACTTGAGTACAACACTACATGGAAAACCCAATAGAACATCTCGATCTTGGTTTTGTGAATTACACGCAGCACCCAACCAATCCTAAGTATATGGTCTATCGATTTACAGATATCAATCGAGCGAATGACTTTAGGGAAATGCTGAATGTAGATAAAATAGAATTCCAAGAAGATACTCAAGTGAAAAAACAACAGACCTATACCCTTTTTGCCATTCATCAAAAGAATTACAAGAAAACCATGAAAATGAACTATGAAGTGGAAAAAAAGCATAAAAAACCAATCATTCCATTTCGTTTTTTGAGATGGGCAGTGGTCCTATTTGGAATGGGAATACTATTTTTAAGTATTGTGAGTTATTATAAACACATGGAACATCTCGAAAAACAAACAGAAATTCATAAATGAAAGCAATTGCAGTAATCTTTGTTTTTATTTCCTTTTTGGGTCATTCTCAATCGAATAGGGTTCCCTCCTATTTTGGTATACAGTATCAATCGGTCATTCCTAATAATATTCTTGGAGGAAAGTCCTTATCATTTACCAATGAGTCTTTTAATAGTTCTATTCGTCAAAGCATTGGATATTCAATGGGTGCCACCGTTAGATTTGGCATCACTGAATTAATTGCTTTTGAGACGGGTATAAATTTCACAAAAAGAAATTTCAACATCGATATGGAGGTTCCTGACTCCAATCTCTATGTGTCTGACAACGCTTCTTTTATCGAATACAATATTCCTTTAAACTGTTTGATTTATATCAAAATGAATAAGGAATGGTATGCAAACGCTTCTCTCGGAATTGCTGTTGTTTATAAACCTTCAAGTATTGGGAATCAAATCAATCCAGATGGATTGCACTCGTTTATTTATGATGGATATGTTGATTTTCGAAAGAAAATAAGTGCTGATTTTAATGCGAATATCGGTTTTGAATACCGAACTAAAAAATCAGGATTTTTCTACATGGGAGGATCCGTTAGAGTACCGTTTTCTCCGCTATTCATTATACTTACAAGGTATCAAAATCAAGGCTACGACCTAACTACTATTGATGAGTTAAACGGCTCATATCTTTCCATTGACTTAAAGTATTTCTTTCCCATTACCAGAAGTAATGGCTCACCATTTAAACCAGGCCCCATTGAATAGAATCGACGAACTCGTTAAAGAGCTTCATCTAAAAAAGCATCCTGAAGGTGGCTTTTATGCAGAGAACTACCGCTCAAAACTAAAAACTGAGGATGAAAATGGGGTATTGATGACCTCTATTTATTTTTTACTGACTTCGGAAAATGTTTCCAATTTCCATCGCATTAAAAATGATGAATTGTGGTTTCACCATGAAGGCAGTCCTATCTCGATTCATACACTGGAGAAAGGTGCCCATAAAGAATATATACTAGGTAAAACCCATGGAGATGAATGCAGGCCGTATCATTTAATTAAAGGGAACACCATTTTTGGGAGCTCAGTTCTTGAAACAGATTCATACGCATTGGTATCTTGTGTTGTTTCCCCGGGTTTTAATTTTAAGGATTTTGAGTTGTTTAGTACAGATCAGCTCATTTCAAAATTCCCAAATGAAAGGGCTATTATCGAGCTGTTGACTCCTTAAGGTTGACAAATCAAGGTATCACTCCAAGGAGAAAACCCTGCCCAAACGCCCAATGCTCCTCCCTCAATGTTAGTGGGTATATTTGTTGGTGTGGCAAAAGGATTTCCAGCAGTATACATTTGATTGTATTTCTTTTCAAAAAAATCAAACTCTGCCCTTCCAAGTTTAGAGAGCTTTACCAATATCGAATCACCTTGTTTATAATAACCACGATACTGTTCTTCGACAGATTCGTCGAAAAAACTGATGGGGTTTTCATAGGCAAATTCAAAGGTGAGGCCATCAAAAAAAGCATCGTCGAAAAACGGGCCAAAAGGCTTGTAAAACAAAGGGTCTTGACTTCCGTCATCAAGGATGTTAAGTTTTTTTATCTCCCATCGATAAGCATCATTCAATCCTGCTGGATCAGACAATACCGCCCATGAGAAACCATGATCTTCTAAAGGAGCTTCTGGTTTCCAAAACAATGAGTCTAGTGAAGTAGGATTTAAAATTGTGGTTGATGAAGTGTAATTATTACCATCCACTTGAACGTTTAACGAATAAGATTTACCCACCTCTCCCACAATTTGAGTTGAAAAATAACCGCATAAATTTAAATTAGCCAGTTCTTCTAGAGGAATTCCAAAAAAAGCAGCTGCAATTTCCTCTGTTCCTGGAGGTAAATTATCGGTACAAATTTCAATAAGTGTATCAGTTACAGTCCCATCTGACACAACTACTGTCGCTCCAGAAATAAAACCATTTAAATACGCCTCTAAATTGGTTGGAGAATAAATATTGGCCGTGCTCGACAAAAGAACAATAGCGGGTTGTCCAGTTTCTATTACACCATCAATCACGAGCTGTTCTTCATAGCCTGGTATATCAATTTGAACCTCTTTGGTACATGAGGCAATTGAAACACAAATAAAAATGTAAATTATTTTTTTCATTTAAAATTCAAAATTCCAAGTCACGCTTGGTATTATAGGAAAAAGTGATACTTGTTTTACCGTTAGCTGAAAGTCTCCGTCAAGGAAGTTTCCGTCATTATCTACATATAAGAAAAATGGATTTGCTCTATTGTAAACATTGTAGATAGAGAAAGCCCAATTGCTTTTAAATTTCTTTTTCACGCGAATGGTTTCACCAGTAACGTCTGTTTTGGTTTTGTAAGCCTTACTGTATAAAATTGCGCTCAAATCAAGTCTATGATATGGTGCCATTCGTGTAGAATTTCTTGCGCCATAATTAAATAACAAGTTCTGCTCTTGCACATACCATGATGACGGCAGGGTCAATGTATTTCCTGTAGCATATACAAATGAAGTACTGAAAGTCCACCTGTCATTCATCTTGTAGCTTCCAACAATACTCAAATCATGACGTCGATCGTATTTCGCTGCATAAAGATTTCCATCATTCAGATCTGGGAATAAACGGTCAGACTTGGCCCACGTATAGCCTACCCATCCCGTAAATTTACCTAAAGACTTTTTAATAAAAAATTCTATTCCATAGGACCAACCTTCACCGAACACCAATAAATTGTCCGTGTTGTCATTCACATTGTCACCAGGAAGTGCTCCTTCCTTGTATTCAATCATGTTATTCATCTTTTTGTAGTACACTTCTACAGATGTTTCAAGCATGTCGTCAAAAAAGTTTTTAAAGTATCCTACACTCGCCTGATAACCAATTTGAGGCTTCGCAAGATCAGTTGTTGGATACCATATATCTGTTGGTAAAGAAACAGCGCTGAGAGCCGTTAGATGAACGTACTGGTAATTATAAGAATAACCCGCCTTAATGGAACTATTATCGGGCAACAACCATCTAAGTGATATCCGTGGCTCCAAACCATGATAAAACTGTATTAAGTCTCCGTTAGGGTATTGAATCGTACTGTCAGCCGCACCAACACCGCCATTAATATATCTCGTAAATGGACCAACGTGATGATACATGCTATATCTAAGTCCTATATTCATCTTGAGCTTATCATTCACTTCAAAATCATCCATTAAATATAAGGCAGACTCATGAGAAAATAATTTTTGCGCTTCACCGGTATCAAAGACCACCGAATCTGATTCCGCAGAAACACTCGTTGGTGTGAAAGTGTGAAAAATATGGTTTGCTCCCCATTTAATAGAATGTCTTGTATTTGGATAATAAGAAAAGTCGACCTTAGAACCTACATCCCTAACTCCTGATAAAAGATTGAATCTGAATTGATCTTGTGCAGAGCCGAACTGAAACATATAGTCAGAAACAGTTGCTGTAACGTTCATAAACAACTTGTTCGTAAACAAGTGATTCCATCGAAGTGCGGCAATGCCATTACCCCAAGGCATATTTGCACTAAACCCACCTTCAGTATCTGAAAAATTAAAAACATCCTTTCCGTAATAACCGCTTAGAAAAATTCGATCTTTATCCGACAATTTATAATTGAACTTTGCATTTAAATCATAAAAAAAGTAACTCGAACCTGCAAAGCCTGAAGTGTCTGGAATAAAAGCTTTCATTAGAATATCAATGTAGGTTCTACGCCCAGAAATAATAAAAGAACCTTTGTCCTTTTTTAATGGACCTTCCACAGTGAGCCTCGAAGATATGGCTCCTATCCCACCCTTCACTTTAAATCGTTTGTTGTTTCCTTCATTCATGTTTACTTCAAGAACTGAAGACATTCTACCACCATAATTGGCAGGCATTCCTCCTTTTATAAGGTTTACACTCTTAACGGCATCAGAATTAAAAACGGAAAAGAAACCAAAAAGATGTGCTGCATTATAAACCACTCCTTCATCCAAAAGAACAAGGTTTTGATCAGGCCCTCCTCCTCTAACATAAAAACCCTGCCCCCCCTCAGCTACGGATGAAACCCCGGGAAGCAATTGAATGGTTTTCACCACATCCACCTCTCCCATGAATGCAGGTAATGCTTTTATGCTTTCAATGTCAAGCTTAATTTCACCCATTTGTGTGGACTTAACATTATCTCCTTTTTTACCATTAACAACAACCTCTTCAAGATCTTGCGTATTCGAACCTATCTCAATGTCCAAGTTCACATCCTCATTAAAAGAAACTTCCCGGATTTCTGAGGGATACAATGCAGATCTAAATTCAACAAGATAAACACCAGCATTCACCGTTAGTGAGTAAAAGCCATAAGTATTTGTTATGGCTCCTTTATTGATCTCAGGGATAAAAACTTTAGCACCAATAAGTGCTTCTCCACTTTTAGAGTCTGTTACATACCCACTTAAGGTATGTGTCTCGCTATCTTGAGAATAAACAGGCAGGAGAACCAAAACAATTAAAAAGGAAAAGACGAATTTCATTGAGATGCTATATTGTAATCGAGATAAAAAATTAAATATTTTAATGCAAAGATATCAACACAATCAGAAACAAAATGTTTACATATGTTATTTTTACAAAATAATATGCTTCTCAGGCATTTTGATATGAAAGAAAATAAAAGAACATGCTATTTAAACAGTAATAATGGAACAGGCATCCTTGCTTTTGGTGGTGGGCCATACCTTCGCATTGACTCTACAGCATGTTTCGATCAGATCAATCAATTCACAATAGACCATGAAAACTCATATGTCTTCGCCTTATTTTCCTATGATTTAAAAAATGGCATCGAAAATCTAAGTTCAAAAAATGCTGATGAAACAGATTTTCCATCAGTTGTCTTATGGCGACCAGAATTTGTAGTAAAATGCAAAAATGAGGAATATGAATATGCCCAAGGAGAAGAACAAAGAGGAAATGACGCATTTATTCGATCAATATTGAATAATCATATTGTGTCCGATTTGAATGAAACCGTTTCGTTTCGCCCAAGAACTTCTAAGGAGCAATATTTAGAGACCGTTAACAAGCTTAAAGAGCATATTCAAAAAGGAGACATATACGAGGTGAACTACTGTCAAGAATACATTTCCTATGACACTGATATAAAGAGTGTTAAAAACACTTATCTAAATCTAAACGACATCACAAAAGCACCTTTCTCATGCTTGTTTAACTTTGATGAGTTTACCGTGTTTTCTTGCAGCCCTGAAAGATTTATTAAAAAAAATGGATCGAACCTTTTGGCTCAACCTATAAAAGGAACGGCAAGAAGAGGAGAAAATGATACTGAAGACAAATTTCTATTCAAAAGCCTACGGAATGATCCTAAGGAGAGAGCTGAAAACATTATGATTGTTGACCTCATGCGAAATGATCTTTCAAAAGTGGCTGAAAAGAATTCAGTGAAAGTTGATGAATTGTGTGAGATTTACTCCTTTGAGACCGTTCATCAGATGATCTCAACGGTTTCTTGCAAGGTGAAAAAGGAATATTCCTTTGTAGATATTTTAAAAGCAACATTCCCCATGGGCTCTATGACAGGTGCTCCCAAAATCAGAGCCATGGAGCTTATTGAGAAATACGAAGATTTTAAACGAGGATTGTATTCTGGTTCTGTAGGCTATATCGCTCCAAACGGAGACTTTGATTTCAATGTGATAATCCGTACTATGATTCACAATAAAAATCTAAAAACAATCTCTTGTTCCGTCGGTAGCGCGATTACAATAAAATCTGATGCTGAAAAAGAATTCGAAGAATGCCAGGTAAAAATTAAAAAAATGATTGATGTCTTTAAGCATTGAAAATAGCATTCAAGATTTCAAACTGTGTCATGAAATTTCAGACGACTGCATGCTTGTTGTGGGGGTAAGCGGCGGAATGGATTCTATGGTGCTTCTTCATGCGCTTAAAAACACCCATTCAAAGATTACTGTGACTCATGTGAATTATATGCTAAGAGGTCAAGATAGTAATGAAGATGCAAAACTCGTAGAAAAAACAGCAAGAAGCTATGCATTGCCCTTTGAGAAGCTTGAGTTTGATTTGCAGGCATATCTTGATGAAAATGGCGGGAACCTCCAGGGAAAAGCACGTGACACCCGATACACTTTTTTCAGCTCAATAATGGATAAATATGAAGATGCCAAACTGATTCTTGCTCATCACCAAGGTGATCAAATTGAAAATTTCTGGATGCAAATGGCTCGAGGGGGAGGAATTAGAGCCATGTCTGGAATGAAAGAAGTCAATAAAAACATCATAAGACCCCTTCTTTCCTTTTCTAAAGCTGAGCTTTTCGCCTATGCAGCAGAGCATCATATTGAATGGCGAGAGGACACCTCTAATAAAAGCAATAGATATACCCGGAATATTTGGAGAAATGTACTGATTCCTGAGCTTAACAAAACCATTCCTCACATCAATGAATCTGTAACAAAGCTTCAAGATGTTTTTAGAGCACAAGAGGAAGACGATCAGCGTTTTGTTGTGTCAAAAATCAATGATAGAATGAATAGCTTTATTATATCATACAAGGAATTGGGTACATTCAATTCCAATCAGTGGATCGAATTTTTAAACCACCTCAAAATCCCATTATCTCTTGCCTTATCCATTGCCAAATTACCATTTGCTCCAAATGGAAAGAAAATACTCATAAATGAACAAAGCTCTATCTACACCTCAATTTGGAGAGAAGAAACGGGCTTGTATTTTCAATCATCAAACGAACACCCATCAGCGACACCTACATTTATTACTTCCGAGGCATCAATTTTACCCTCTAATTTCAAAAAGGATGAGTTTTATTTTGATAAAGCTTTACTTGTTGGAGAAATCAGTATCCGAAAATGGCAAGATGGAGACCGCATTCAACCCATTGGCGTCAAAGGATCAAAGCTCGTGTCTGACATCTTGAAAAACGCAAAAACACCCCTTAGGCTAAGAAGAAGTCAATACTTGCTTGTAGATGATGAGAAACCCCTTGCGCTTATAGACTATTGCGTTGACAGAAGAGCCATCTCAAAAACAGCCCCCTGTGTTAAAGTAAAAATCAACTGATAAATAAGGGAATCTTCCGTTTAGAAAGTCTTTTCAGCTATAATAACAATACAAAGTATCAATCGTCGTTAAAAAAAGAAAAGGCTTATGAAAAACCTACTGATTCTTTTATTCGTGACTGGCTCAATCATTTGCACTGGGCAAGAAGAAAATCAAAAATCCTTTCAAAACAGCATTGCTATTAGCGGTGGTTTTGGACTCATAGACCTTGACCAGATAAGGCGATTGGGTATTACTTATGAACGAGTACTAAAAAATGACTGGAATCTCAATGTTTCAGTTCTTACTGATGGGAGTCAATCATCATGGTATGCAGGAGATGTTTCTTATAATGATACCATAATAGCTATAAGTGATTGGGGAGTTCAACGCTCTAATCAAATGATTAAGCTAGGCACTACAAAAAATCTATGTGATTTCTTTTACCTTGGTGCGGATCTCAATATTGGCTTTTTTACTAAAACGAATGCAATACGGGAAAGACAATTGGGTTATAATTATGAATACAACGTATGGATGAACAACCCTTCTCCGGAAGTAGATCCTTCACAAACCTATGGGTGGTATTATTACATCGAAAATGATATTCAACGTTATTTAAACTACGGTTTGTCGCTCAAAATAGGAGCACAAGTTCCCATAATGAATAGATTTGATTTGATTTTTCAATATTCACCCGAATATATCTGGAGAGCTCCTTTTAACAAAAATCTATCATCGACTTCAACTTTTAGACACTTTGCAGAAATGATGTTATGTGTTAGAATATAAATTATAACCTCTGTCCTGATTTGGATTGTAGTAAATGAAACAATTTACAAACAACACAAGTGACTAACATTGAATAGTTATCAGTAATTTTCCGCAATGTTAAGAGCAACACTTTGAACTTTCTAAAAAACATATCAAAAAACTGGAAAACGATAGCCATAGCCTCATCGATTTTTCTATTTCTATTTTACTTTTTAGGTTATCACAACCTATTCTTTAGAGGTCCATACGGTATGCATTTCATGCGACAAACAGATAGCCTATCATTTGTTTCTCAGTATTTCAACAATGGCTTTCATTTTTTCGAGCCTCAGCTATTTAATCTTAAGAATATTGATGGAAGAGCTGCATGCGAATTCCCAATACTGTATTACCTTACCTCTATTCTTTATTTGATTCTTGGTAAGAAGCTATTTCTTCTAAAATTTATTCACCTGCTCATATCCTTTACAGGCCTTTTTTATGTTTTTAGACTGGCTTATTTGATCTTGAAGGACTATCTATATGCTATTCTTATCACACTTTTCCTTTGCACATCAACAGTTTATAATTTTTACGCATTTAATTACCTACCCGATGCTCCTGCATTAGGATTTGTATTTATGGCTTGGTATTATGGATTTCAGTTTTCCTTAAAGGGAGAAAAATCGGCATTGATAAAGGCTTTTGTTTTCTTTACTTTAGGAAGCTTGATTAAAGTGACTTACCTGATTAATCCTATTGCTTTCATTGCCTACTTTATCTATCTACAACTATTTCAAAAACAAGCCATCAACGCACTTCTGCACAGAAAATCAATATTCAAATGGGGCGCGATAAACATACTTCTTGTTGCGAGCTGGAATGCTTACATACTGCATTACAACCAACTATATGATTCACACTCATTCAACACTAGCATCCTACCCATTTGGGATCTAAACAATTACAATATCATGCTAACCTGGGATTACATGATGAACTTTTGGTATACTTCTTACTTCGCTCATTCCTCGTTTCATTTTTTACTTGTGGTGTTTGTTTTTCAAGTTATTTACATGAAAAAGAGCAATTACAACCTTTCATTGATTTCAGGATTTATGTTCCTTGGATCACTCATATTTGGCCTATTATTTTATGCTCAATTTAAAGATCATGACTATTATTTTTTAACCATCATGCCTTTCCTGATTCTTTTACTGATTAACGGTATCAATACCTTTAAAAACATAAGTTCCGAAATAAACCATCATCGATTGGTGAAGGCTATTCTATTTTTGATCATTGTTGCAGGAATCAATTATTCTAGAAACAAACTGAATGACCGTTATCTGATAGAAATGAATATCTACTCTCAAACAGGTATGCTTATAGATGAAAATAGAATTGTAATTGATGATTTAAATATCCCAAAAGACGCCAAAATCATATTGGCTCCTGAACCCTCTCAAAACGGAGGATTGTTATACATTAATCGAATGGGATGGACGATTCCTTCATTAAAAGAGATCACTAAAGAGAAGTTAATTGATCTGAAATCAAAGGGTGCAAATTACTTTGTTTTGGCTTCAAAAGACCTCCGAGCACTAGAAAAAGTAAAAACAGAAGGAGAGGTCATTCTCGAAAGTAAGGACATATTTGTTTTGAGATTAAAGTAGGCCATAAAAACAAGCCTATTCGGGAATTTGAAACTATATTTAACATATGAAATTATTACTTAGCCTTTTTTTATTTATGCCTTTCATACTTTCGGCTCAGCATACATTTTCAATTGTAGCGATTGATTCGATTACAGGAGAGATTGGAAGTGCAGGAGCGACTTGTGGAGATAGCATCATTTGGCCAGGAACGCCTGGAGCGGTTCTCATTAGTGATGTTATTCCAGGAGTTGGAGCCATTCACACACAATCCTATTACACGGAAAACAATCAACTAAATGCTCAAAACAGAATGCTAGCTGGTGATTCTCCTCAAGAAATTATCAATTGGCTCGTTGCTAATGACGTGGCTTCGAATCCTGGCATTCGACAATATGGAATCATTGATTTTAATAATGGCAGCCCGAGGTCTGCGGCTTTTACAGGTGAAAATTGCTTTGACTATAAAAATCATATTCTAGGCGATAATTATGCCATTCAAGGCAACATACTGTTAGGTCAGCAGATTCTGGACTCCATGGAGTCTGGTTTCAATAATACAGATGGATGTCTTTCAGATAAGCTCATGGCTGCCATGCAAGGAGCAAATGTAGTGGGAGCCGATACGCGCTGTATGAGCGAAGGAACTAGCTCATTGTCCGCTTTTATAAGGGTGGCAAAACCAAATGACAACCCGAATGCCTTATTTGTTGATTTAAATATTGCGGGAACACCTCAAGGAGTTGAACCCCTAGATGAACTACAGATTAAATACAATAATTGGAAAAACAACAACAATAACGATTGCTCAAGTCAAGGTATTATTGAACATGAAAATGAAACAATTCTTATCTACCCTAATCCTACGGGAGACCTCATTTATATTAAAAGAAAAGGAATCCCAATACATCGGATTGAAATCTCTGACATCTCAGGAAAAATAATTCTCATTCAAAACATACCGGAAGCAATCGAATCGATAGAAATAGCAGTTGGCCATTTAAAAGACGGGAAGTATTTCATAACATCCTTTATTCAAGGTGCTCCCGTTGCCATCAATAAGTTTGCAATCAGCTCTAATAAATAGAAAGTAATATTTCATTACACTTTTTTTCGGTATTTTTAGCCACCTTAAATTTTAAAACAAAATGATTATGAAGAATATTTTAGTAGCGTTATCGCTTTTTGTAGGAATGTTTGTCCATGCAGACGAAGGCATGTGGTTCCTCATGTTTCTTGATCGATTAAATCAACGAGATATGGAAAAAATGGGGCTTCAGCTCACATCTGAAGAAATCTATAGCATTAACAATTCCAGCTTAAAAGATGCAATTGTTCAATTCAATGGAGGATGTACAGCAGAGCTCGTTTCAAGTGAAGGCCTAGTCCTCACAAATCATCACTGTGGATACAGTGCAATTGCGGAGCTTTCAACGCCAGAAAATGATTATTTAACCAACGGTTTTTGGGCAGGAAACAAGCAAGAGGAAATGAAACCTAATTCTCTGTTTGTTCGCTTTTTCGTTCGAATGGATGATGTATCTCAACGAATGCTTGGCGTACTGAATGATGAAATGTCTGAAAAAGAAAGAAATGATGCTATTAAAGCAGAAACTGCCAAAATAGAAGAGGAAAATAGTGATGACGGCAAATATGTAGTGAGTGTACGTTCATTCTTTCAAGGAAATGAATACTACTATTTCGTATATCAGGATTACACAGACGTAAGACTTGTTGGCACACCTCCTGCAAGTGTAGGTAAATTTGGTGGCGATACAGACAATTGGGAATGGCCTCGACATACCGGAGACTTCTCAATGTTCAGAGTTTATGCTGACTCAGATGGAAACCCAGCAGAATATTCTACGGATAACGTTCCTTTAAAGCCAAAACATCACCTTCCAGTAAATATCCAAGGAATTGACAAAGATGATTTTGCCATGATTCTAGGTTATCCAGGTAGAACAAACCGATGGCTGCCAGCTGGCGGAATCGATCAAAACGTAAAATACGCCTATCCAGCTTGGGTTGAAGCTTCTAAAAAGGCTATGGATGTAATGAAAAAGTATATGGATAAAGACAATGGCGTGCGGTTGAATTATGCTTCTAAATATGCTGGTGTAGCCAACTATTGGAAGAACCGTCAAGGAATGATTGATGCTTTGACGAAGTTTGAAACCGCCAATTCAAAAGCCAAAAATGAGGCAAAATTTGACAAGTGGACAAAAAAGAAAAAGAACGCTAAGTATTCTGGTGTTATTAAAGATATTAACGACTATTATGCCCTAACAAATGATAAATCCAGACATGACAATTACTTAAGAATGGTCTTTAGAGGGTCTAAATTGGCAACAATCTCTCGAAGCCTAGGACGGGTTTTAGCCCAATACGCAGAGGATCGCAGTAATCTTGACCTGGTTTATAATGGTGTTGATGATTTCATCGCAACATCGGACCTAAATTTGGAAATGGAAATGCTTAAAGAAATGCTTACTTTATATGTAGGAAAGGCCAACTATACACTTCCCGAAACCATTGATGAGTATTCCAATGAATTAAACAGCTCTTTAGATTTATATTTAGAATCAATCCTTGAGCTTAGTATTTTCACTTCAGAAAAGCGATTAAATGCTTTTATAAACGTTCCAAGCAAGGAGTTGTTAGAAAATGATCCTTTAATGGTTTTATCGAATAAGTTGATCGCTCACTATTTCTCAAGCGACACCAAAATTGATGAAGCAAAAGATAAATTTGATCGTGCATATAGAATGCTCGTTGACGGAATGAGAGAGTCAGGCTTGAGCCCGGTAATCTACCCTGATGCCAATTCTACCTTGAGGTTAACTTATGGAAAAGTAAGTCCATTACCAAATGACCCTAGAAATGATGCAAAAGAAAACTATTACACTACCCTAAAAGGTACTGTTAAAAAGTTTGTTGAGGACGATCCCGAATTTGATCTCCCACAAGGTCTTATAGATTTATATGAATCAAAAGATTTTGGCCCTTACGCTGATGAGGATGGATATATGCCAGTGAACTTCTTAACCAATAATGACATAACGGGTGGAAATTCTGGTTCTCCAGTGCTTAACGGAAAAGGTGAGCTCATTGGTTTGGCGTTTGATGGGAATATTGAAGCCATGGCAGGAGATGTTATCTTCGATAACAAGCTTCAAAAAACCATAAATGTAGATATACGATACGTTCTTTTCTTGATTGATAAATACGCTGGTGCAAAGCATATTGTAGAAGAAATGACGGTAATCAAATAATTGAATAACACTCGACTAAAAAGCTCTGCTATGCAGGGCTTTTTTTTAGTTATAGATGTCTGAAAGCATAGATATATGCAAAAGAGCTTTTCCTATTTCACTTTCTAAAAGCTCATTATGAAAAGTTGAGGACCCTATTCCATGAAGTAAAACTGAATAGATCTTTCCGGATTCATTCTTTTTATCATTATACATCAGCTTGATTATTGCTTTTATATCCTCATCAGTAAATTTAATAAATGGGTATACTCTAGTTAATACTTCCTCTATTTGCTTATACTCTTTTTTGGAAAGTCCCACTTTATCCATTGACAAATAGGCTTCGGCACACATTCCGAGTGCTACAGCGTGACCGTGAGAAATCGGGACAGATTCTAAAAAATAACCTTCAATGGCATGACCCACCGTATGTCCAAAATTTAATAATTTTCGTTCTGCTTTTTCATATAGATCGCCATCTACAATATCAACCTTAATTTGTATGCATTTTACAATTACATCAATATTAGAAAAGTCCTTTTCCTTAGAAAAACCTTTAATTTCATTAAATAAATGTTTGTCTTTAATAAATGCATATTTTAACATTTCAGCATATCCATTGTAAAATTCTGCTTCAGGTAACGTGCCCATAAAAACAGGATCTACAAATACGCGCTTTGGAGCTGAAATGGTTCCTAGCTGATTCTTGTATTGATTGAGGTCTATACCATTTTTACCTCCAATAGAAGCATCAATCATACCTAGTAAGGAAGTTGGAATGTGAATAAAATCCATCCCTCTTTTGTATAAAGAAGCTAGAAAGCCACCCGTATCTGTAACTACTCCTCCACCAAGATTCAACACCAAATCTCTTCGACCAAACCCGTATTCTGAAAATGCATTCCAAACCTGCATGCAAACCTCCATTACCTTATTCTCTTCTCCTACGGGAAGAAGAATAATTTCAGACTTTTTTAATTGAGGAAAAGTTGTTATTAAAAACTCCAAACAGAGATCATGTGTGTTTTGATCAACAATTACAATGATACCCCTATCGGAATAACTTTCGAGAATCTTTTCAAGTGAAGAATCTGCTATATTACCTACCTCAACATCCTGAATTGGACTAGAAATCACTCTCATTTTCTAATAAAAAATTGAATCAAATATACTGAATATTCGAGCTGGATTTCATTATATGTAAAAACACGTTATTTTTACGGGGTGTTAAATTTCAATGATACAAATATAGCCTTCAAGATTAAGTCAAACTATGATTTAAAAAGAGCGTATTGGCTGTTTCGCATAATTGGCTCTCCCTTAATCGTTAAGCTAGGTAAATTCTTTATGATTATTGCTTTAAAGCTGAGGTTACCGGTAAACTTTATTGTGAAAAGAACCATTTTTAAACAGTTTTGTGGAGGAGAAACAATACAAGAATGTACTTCTACTATTGAAACCCTTGGCAAGTACAAGGTTGGAACAATATTAGATTATTCAGTAGAAGGGAAATTTGAAGAAGATGACTTTGATCAAACTACTAGAATTATCATTGAGACTATTGAAAAAGCCGCTCAAGAAAAAAACATTCCTTTCGCCGTATTTAAGATTACAGGAATAAGTAAATTCTCATTACTAGAAAAGGCATCTACTGATGTCAATCAGCTATCTAACGTTGAGGCTATCGAGCTTGAAAAGGTAAAAAATAGAATTGACAATATTTGTTCAGCAGCAAAAAAACAAAATGTACCCGTATTTATTGATGCAGAAGAAACTTGGGTTCAAGATATAATCGATCAATGGGCTTTCGATATGATGATTTTATATAATAAAGAGAAATGTATTGTCTACAACACCATTCAAATGTATCGGCATGATCGATTGGCTTTTTTAGAGGATTGTCTTCAAAAGGCTAAAAAACACAACATCTCATACGGGATAAAACTCGTGAGAGGCGCGTATATGGAGAAGGAAAGAAATCGAGCAAAAGAAATGGGATACCTATCTCCTATTCAAATAGACAAAGAATCTACTGATCGTGATTATGATTTGGCACTAGATTACATCTTGAAAAATATTAATTATTTATCGCTAGTTGCTGGAACTCATAATGAAAACAGTTCTAAAAAACTTGCTTTATCTTTGGAGAAACACAATATAACTAAAGACGACTCTAGAATATTTTTCGCCCAACTCCTAGGGATGAGTGATCACATTTCTTTCAATCTTGCGGATCACAGTTATAATGTTGCAAAGTACGTTCCATTTGGACCCATTAAAGAGGTGATGCCCTATCTGTTAAGAAGAGCAGATGAGAACACGTCTGTCGCAGGTCAAACTGGACGTGAATTAGGCTTGATCAAATCAGAACTCCAATCAAGAAAGTCTAATTCGAAACTTTAACCAGTTTAATCATGACGTCTTCAATTTTAGCATAATAAAACCCATCATGAAATGAGGTCAAGTCAATCACTTTATTGTCAATAAGATTACTTTCAAAAATCAAATGGCCCAAAGCATCATATATACAAATGTTTTTTGCTTGCTGAGAGCCAGAATTAAAGATAAAATTACCCTGCGATGGATTAGGATAAATACGCATATCATCTGAATGAATTTCAGGGGTTTCAACCAAAGTGTCAATGATGAAGTAATCCGCTGTTAAAGGAAAAGAGCCATTAGGTCCTGATTTAAAAATAAACACATTACTCCCTCCACTCATTGGGTAAGTGGTTTGCCCAACAGCTATGAAACCGCCGTCCCTTGTTTCTAATATTTGACTCGTGCGATCTAAACCTGCATTATTGATTGTAGAGAAATTATTCATCCAAACCAAACTGTTGGGTGTATAATAGGAAAAATAAGCATCGTAATCATCTTGAAATGTAAATTGATTGATTTTTCGTTCACCTATAATCGGCATGTTAACGTTAGAAATATAACAAATTTCATCTCCAATGTGACTTCGAACCTCACCATCATCTACCTCTGTTTTCTCTATGAGAACGTTTCCATCAAAGTCGAAGACTGCAGAATATTGATCATGATTATCTTCCGTCAAGATTCTACTACCAACAACATAAACTTTGTCATTACCTAAAGAAACATCATTTACCGTATATTCTCCCGATAGATTGCCTAATGTTTTAAACCATAAAACATCTCCTGCCATATTTAACTTCAATAAAAACCCTTTATTTATGAGTGAATCACTAGAGTAATATGAACCACCAATTATAAATAAGCTATCTTGAACATTTGTTATTGAGGTAGCTTCTGCAGACTCATAAGAAGAAACCGTTTGAGACCATAGTTCATCTCCATTGATATCCATTCGGACCATGTACATGTTTTTATTTCCATTCGAAACATTTTGAGAGTATCCCACCATAAAAACTGAGGTGTCATTTCCAAAAACAGCATCGTTGAAAAATTCCCAAGCCGAATTGATTCCAAAGCTTTTTTGCCATATTTCATTTCCAAATTCATCCGTGTGTAGAACCAATCCGTTATAATCTCCATTACCAATAGAATTCGTATAACCAATGGCAAAAACTCCAATAGATTGATTATAAAGAACCCTACTTGCACCATCAGATTCAAATCCACCGTATTGATTACTCCAATCATATGTTCCGGCACTATCAACCTTGAGCAATACCATCTGTGTGCTTCCGCCCCAACTTGTACTTGAGCCACAAATTAAAAACGACGAATCAGTATATTCCGCAACTCCCTTTCCTATATCAAATCCATTGCTTGAATACAATTTATAAAATTTGGATTGCGCAAAATAACCGCCCGAAATAAAAATGAAATAAATAAATACTATTAGAATGCGCATGACAACTTAATTATAATTGACTCCCCTGTTTTACTGAATAAATTTTCGGATGCAATACCCAAATTGAAATGGTTGAAATTAAAGGAGGAGTACATACCCCACCTTAACTGTGAAAAACCACCATAGCTCGCTTGCGCTCCTAGCCTACACCATTTAGAAGCCTTGAAATCCAAGCCACCAAATAGCATGGGCACATAAGCATTATTTAAATACCCTCTAAACCCAAAAAAACCTTGAAATTGCTTTGATGAATTATAATCTACAAGCTTTGTAAATTGAAACATAGCGGGAAGCATTATTAGAGAACCTTTTGTAATAATCGTATCACTCAAATCAGTCACGACCTGATCTGTATTGCTGAAAATTGTTTCGGAATTAATAAGATCGTTAATTTGATAGCTACCTAAAGATATAACTCCATTTGATGAGTAATTTTCTGTATCAAATAAATAAGCGAAGCCTAAGTTCCGCAGGACAAGCTGAAAATGAACAAAATCCCTTTCGTTTTTTTTCATTTTAAATCGATAATCCATGTCAACAGCCAATCCAAAACCCTTGTAATAATTAGACTCCATGGATCTTACGCCATCTCCTGAAAGGAGAAATTCTAATGAATCGACATTCTGGCTTTGATACAAATAGCCTTCATTAATCAAACCGTTCAAATAATTATTTACACCGATTAAATTTAAATTAAATGATGATTTGCTTTTTTTATTTAACCATCCAATTCCAACTTTTTGAAAGGTCATGCTGTTAAATTGACTACCCGTAAAATAAGCCGTATCTCCGGTAAACATATCGTTTCCGTAAAAAGCCATATCAAACAAATCTTTCGAATAGATTAGCGAAGAAAAATTATAAATTCCAGCTTTTACAACTAGGCCTTTTAAGGAATCTTTAAATAGATTTATTTTATGGTTTTTATATACCATTTCGGTATTTAAATCTATACCAAACCTATTAATCTCATCATGACGGTTACTTGAAGACCATTTCATTGACTCATTTATAAATCCCCCGTAAAAAAAAGATTTTGTAATGTCTTTACCAATTGAAGTGGATTGGTAATCCCCTACTCCAGAAATACTTATTTCATGATGGTTAACATTGATGTTTGTATCCTGAACCAAGGGCAACATGGATTGAGAATAAGTCAGTAAGGAAACCGAAACAGCTATTATAGAATTAAGAATCCTCATCATGGTATACTATTCAATGTTTTTACTTTCAAATTAGACTTAAAAAACAGGTATGCGTTACTCGGGATGCTTTGTATTATGCCCGGAGCGGTATTAAATTCTGCCACTAAAACGACGTTTTTGATCAAGTCAAAATCATTTAAAATTTCATGATTCAGAAACACCTCAATTACGGATTCATTTTTCATGAGGTTTTCTTCATTGTCCATAAACCCCAATAAAGAAGACTGTATGGTTTCCACATCGTTGATATCATGTAATACCGAACCTCCATTATCCAAAAACTGAAGGCTTAAGTTTCCTGAAATCGGAAAAGAATTTACCGCCTCAACATGAAGCGTTGCTTCGTTAGCCTCTATAAGGTTTTCAACGATTTCGGAGCTAAGACTCACTGGAATCGTATCCATAATGACTAAACCATTTGACTCAAGTCCTAGAGGGAATTCTGATTTCAATTTTATTCTTAATTGGCTATTTGGAAAAATCTCATTAAATGAACCTGTAGCCGAGCCAAATGGATTCATTTTAACCTCAAAACCGAGGGTGTGCGTATGACCGAGATTTTCAATGTAATTCGTCATATTGCTATTTGAATTGTCAAGACCTATAAGATGATTGCTCGGCGTTAGTGTAGACCAAGCTCCTGTTGCAGGTGAAATGAGCTGAGGGTTTCCAATTAATGCAGAGTTAAGTGAAATGGTATTATTAAATGAATTGGTATTTTCTAGAATCGAGATTTCTGTACTAAAAGGGATTTTAGTCCCATTTGTAATCTCAACATCAATGGGTACTTCATCCAAATTAATATTTCCTGAAACCATTTGATTCAATATAGGAATATTAAAAGTAGACGTATCGGAAAACACTTGCTCTCCAAAATAACCTTGGGCATAATCGATACTCAGATTTTTAATTTTTGCTTCAACTTCAAAAACATCAGACGTAGTTATCGGCACTGCTTCACCGTTTGGATCACTCATGATACTCAATGAGGTTTGTAAAATATTAAACCCTGAGACATTAACGGAACCGGTAATATCCTCGCCTCTAAGATCTATAGCATATCCATCCAAAACAATCTGTTCGTTAGCTACAGCAGGGATTTCAGTAGTCCCGGCATTGATAAAAAAGGTATGCTCCAAGGTCAAACCGTCTTTTACAACCCCAGGCATTTGAAGAGTGTAATAAGCACTTGTGCCAATTGGATTAAAAACCTTTAAATCAATTTGACCAGAAGAAACGATTATTTTTTTAAGCTGAACATTAGGGACTGATAATTCATGAGCTTCTACTTCGTTATAGAACGTAAACCCTGGAGGAACGCTACCAATACCTATGGTTGGACTAAACGTTTGAGAAATAGTAGTGTCAGGAATAAAAAAGAAATCATTGAGAGAAATATCAAGTAATTCACGCTCGAAAACGACGAAATAATCACTTGAGGTTAAATTATCTAAAGTGCTGTCATTATGAAAATTAGACAAGCTTAAAGTATCAGTTACAAACGGGATGGACCAATCCGTTTCCCAACGGGTCGCTTCTTTTTTACAAGAAGAAAATACACTTAAAAGAATAAGTATAATAAAGACATTTAAACAAGGGTTAACTATTTTCACGCGCTTTCAATAACCGTTGCGTATCCTTGACCTACGCCAATACACATCGTTACTAAAGCATAACGACCATTATTGCGTTTTAGTTGCCGTGCAGCAGTGAGTAAAATCCTTGTTCCTGACATTCCTAGTGGATGACCTAGAGCTATAGCACCACCATTAGGATTGATACGAGAATCCTTATCGTCAAGTCCTAGCTCGCGACTACAGGAAAGAACCTGAGCAGAAAAAGCTTCATTCATTTCAATCACATCCATATCGTCAAGAGTAAGCCCTGCTTGTTTTAAAGCTTTTTGCGAAGCATATACGGGACCAATCCCCATTATCCTTGGCTCAACACCGGCAACGGCCGCAGAAACGATTCTAGCCAATGGTTTCATTGAATTAACACGAACAGCATTCTCAGATGCAATTAAAAGCGCTGCAGCTCCATCATTCAATCCAGATGAGTTTCCGGCTGTTACACTACCCTCTTTTTTAAATACGGCCCTCAAACCACTTAGTGATTCAATAGATGAATTTGCACGAGGGAATTCATCATGGCCAAAAATGATAGGATCTTTTTTACGCTGCGGTATAGGGATTGGTACTATTTCATCTTTGAAAAAACCGGACTGTTTCGCTATTTCTGCCTTTTGCTGAGACCACAAGGCAAACTCATCTTGAGATTCGCGAGATATATGGAATTTTTCAACAAGATTTTCGGCAGTCACCCCCATTCCATCGGTTCCATACATTTCTTCCATTTTTTTATTGACAAATCGCCAACCAAAAGAAGAATCATGCATTTTCGCATCTCTTCCATAGGCAGAGGAAGTTTTAGAGATCACCCAAGGCCCTCTGGTCATGTGTTCAACTCCGCCAGCAATATAAACTTCTCCTGCACCATCTTTAATCGCTCGACTTGCATTAACAACGGCTGCCATGCCCGAGGCGCAAAGTCGATTTATGGTTTCCCCTCCTGCCGAAACAGGTAATCCCGCAAGTAAACTTGCCATACGAGCAATATTCCTATTGTCCTCTCCTGCCTGGTTTGCACATCCCATGAGCACATCTTCTATCTGACCAAAATCAAAATCTGGATGTCGCTCCATTAAACTCTTAATTGCAAAAGCAGCAAGATCGTCTGTTCTAACTGGTGCTAACGCACCTCCAAAGTTACCAATTGCCGTTCTAATTCCGTCAACAATAAAAGTTTGCTTACTCATAAAAATGTTTTGACATAAAAGTAATATTTTCAATGAATAGACTGATCAAATCTATGTATATTGTTACTTTTGAAATTGGTATTTAGCTATGAAAAAGTACACTAAACTCTCAGACCAAGATGTTTCATTTTTTGAAACGCTATACGGAGATCGAATGATCACTGACAAGGAATTCATGTCAAATTATGCGCAAGACGAAACTGAAGATTTAATATACTATCCAGCAGTCGTTGTGATACCCATAAGCACCAGAGAAATTTCCAAAACATTAAAATATTGCTACGAAAACGGAATTCCAGTAACTCCTGCAGGAGCAAGAACAGGATTAAGCGGCGGAAGTTTACCCATTTTTGGAGGAGTTCTTCTCTCATCGGAAAAGCTGAATAGAATAATTGAAATAGATGAAAAAAACCATCAAGTGCTTACTGAACCAGGAGTAATTACAGAGGTTTTACAAGATGCTGTAAAAGCTAAAGGATTATTTTATCCTCCAGATCCTGCAAGTAAGGGGTCGTGTTTTATAGGCGGAAACATTGCGGAAAACTCTGGAGGCCCTAAAGCGGTTAAATATGGAGTTACTGCAGATTACGTACTGAACCTTGAACTCGTACTTCCTAATGGCGAAATTATATGGACAGGGGCGAATGTTTTAAAGAATGCCACAGGCTACAATTTAACACAACTCATTGTTGGATCAGAAGGCACATTGGGCATGGTTACCAAAATAGTGTTAAAGCTGATTCCTCATCCAACAAATGACCTGCTTATGCTGGTTCCGTTTTTTAACGCTGAAAAGGCATGTGAAGCAGTTGCAGCCATTTTTAGAGCAGGAATTACGCCAAGTGGTTTGGAGTTTATGGAAAGAGACGCTTTAATTTGGACACAAAAATTCACCAATGACACCTCCATTCATGTAGCAGACAATCATGCAGCACACCTTTTGATAGAGGTTGACGGATTTGATTCTGAACAACTCATGAAAGAATGCGAAGGAATCATTAATGTCATTGAAGACTTTGAAACAGATGAAATCTTATTTGCTGATTCTGCAGCTCAAAAAGACACCTTGTGGAGCCTGAGAAGAAAGGTTGGAGAGGCTGTAAAGGCACAATCAACATACAAAGAGGAAGACACGGTAGTTCCTAGATTCGAGCTCCCTAAGCTATTAAACAAAATAAAAAGTATAGGCAATGCATATGGATTCAAATCCATTTGTTATGGGCATGCAGGTGATGGCAATTTACATGTCAACATTATTAAAGGAGATTTAACTGATGACCAATGGGAAAATGAATTACCTAAAGCCATCAGAGAATTGTTCTCAGAAGTTGTGAAGCTTGGAGGAACTCTTTCTGGAGAGCACGGAATAGGACTGGTTCAAAAACCATACATGGACATTGCTTTCCCAAACATCACTCTTCAGATTATGCGTGATATAAAACAAGTGTTTGACCCAAAAGGAATAATGAATCCAGGTAAGATTTTTTAATCTTCTAATTCAGAGCTTGTAGGTTGCATCCAATTTAAATATCTTGAATACAAGAATATAAACAACAATGAAACCATTCCATTTGCTACAAGTAGCATGACTGGCACTTCAGATGGATTAATGATGAAATAGTATTGAATCAAGGTCAAAAAAGAGTATATGATATACATGTGAAACCCTATTTTCAAACCTCTAAACATATAAATAGCCGCGGCTAATCCAAGCGCATAAAACAACAAAGAAATTGAGTTAAAGAACACAAAGTTCTCAATTGTAGACGCTGTGATTTTTTCCATCTTTTCAATTAATTCTATTAAAAAAGAAGAATCCAATTCTTTTGCCGCTTTCATGGTTTTTGCCATCTCCAATTTCATTTTTTTTATTTGACTTGCATTGGGCGCGCCATTCAAAATATTTGTGAAGGACTGCAAAATACCCAAGGAAGTTGAGATTGATGTCAATACAAACAATACCCATAAGCCTGTCGGACGTTTATTTTCTTTCCGCTCTTCTGTCATTTTTGATTTATTTAAATAAATAATCTTTAGATTTCTTAATGTCTTCGGAAATGATTCTGTCCTCTTCAATAAAAGACACTATTTTTCGATAATCTGAAAGAAGTATTTCGTTTTTTGACGACGTTTTAGATGGTCTTCTAAACTCTATGGCTTGAGAGGCGCAAAGTAGCTCTATCCCCAATATATTTTTAACATTTTGAATAACCCTGAATAACTTTGTTCCTGCATTTGCACCCATGCTCACATGATCTTCTTGTCCATTACTAGAATCGATGGTATCTACGGAAGCGGGTGTACACAACTGTTTATTTTGACTCACAAGAGATGCGCAAGAATACTGTGCAATCATAAGACCAGAATTTAAACCCGGGTTCTTAACTAAAAAAGCAGGCAAGCCTTTCTCTCCTGAAATAAGCTTGTAGGTTCTTCTTTCAGAATTACTTCCCAATTCAGATAAAGCAATAGCCAAAAAATCCAAAGAAAGCGCCAATGGTTGTCCATGAAAATTACCTGCTGAAATGATCTCATCAGAATCAGGAAAAATGGTTGGATTATCAGTAACCGCATTCATTTCATTTTCAACAATACTTTTACAATACTCAAGAGCATCAAGACTAGCTCCGTGTATTTGAGGAATGCATCTTAAAGAATATGGATCTTGAACATGTTCCTTTTTCATCTTAAACAACTCGCTGTCCTTTAATCTTTCCGAAATGTATTCTGCAACTTTGATTTGTCCTTTCTGTTTTCTCAATAAGTTGACATTGCTCTTAAACGGCGCCATCAAACCACCTAATGCATCCAAAGAAATTGAGGCGATGTTATTAGCTGAGTCAAGAATATCCATTCCTGCAGCAACTGAATAAGATAAAAACGCAGACATAAATTGCGTGCCATTTAAAAGCGCTAACCCTTCTTTGGCCTGAAGTGAAACCGGATTTCTGCTCAACTCTCTAAACACCTCTGATGTTGGTCTTCGGTTCCCTTTATACATCACCTCTCCTTCACCTATTAATGAAAGTGACATGTGCGCCAACGGTGCCAAATCTCCAGAAGCACCTAGACTTCCTTGTTCGTAAATTACGGGTAAAATATTTTCATTATAAAGAAACAAAATCTGCTCTATGGTTTCAATTTGAACACCCGAATGCCCCTTAGAAAGCCCAATGGCTTTTAATAGTAAAATACGTTTGGTGATATCTTCAGATACTACAGCGCCTATACCGCATGCATGTGAACGCACCAAATTCAATTGAAGTTGTTCCAGTTCGTGATTGCCAATAACTGTATTGCACAATGATCCAAAACCCGTATTAATTCCATAAATGATATTGCTTTCAGAATCAAGCTTCTCATGAAGGTAATTATAACACTTCAGAACAGCCTCCCTTGCATTTTCACCTAGCTCAATTCTACATGCAGAAGAAAGAACATTTTCAAAATCTTCTAGCGTATAATATTGGTTATTTATATAGTGGGTTTCCATAGAATCAGCTTCTGATCATTTGTGCGAAATCTTTCGCAAAATAAGTGAGGATACCCTCTGCTCCCGCCCTTCTAATGGACAATAACATTTCATATACTGCAGCATTGTAATCAAGCCAACCATTTTTTGAAGCGGCATGAACCATCGCGTATTCCCCACTTACATTGTATGCAGTTACAGGTGTTGGGTAATGCTCTTTAAGCAGGTGAATCACATCTAAATAACACAAAGCTGGTTTTACCATAATCATGTCTGCACCTTCCTCAATATCAAGACCAGCCTCAATTATGGCTTCCATTTTATTGGCTGGATTCATTTGATAAGTTTTTTTATCACCAGACTTTGGCGTGGAGTTTAATGCGTCACGAAAAGGCCCATAAAATGAACTCGCATATTTTGCCGTATAAGACATGATACTCGTTTCTGAAAACCCATGTTCATCTAATGCTGCTCTAATGACACCAACGCGTCCATCCATCATGTCAGAAGGACCAATAATATCTATACCCGCTTCCGCTTGTGCTACTGACATTTTAGCCAGAATCGGCAAGGTTTTATCATTCACTATTTTACCGTTTTCTACTAAACCATCATGACCATCAGATGAATAGGGATCCAATGCGACATCACTCATCAAAACAGCTTCTGGAAACCTGTTCTTTATTTCACGAATGGCATTTAAATAGAAATTGTCTGGGTTGTAGCTCAGTGTGGCGGTTTTGTCCTTTAGCTGATCATCGACTGCAGGAAAGATATCAAATATCTTTATGCCTAGCTTTAAGCAATCTTCAATTTCAGATAATAAAAGGTCTATTGACCATCTATGAATGTTAGGGAGAGAAGGAATTTCCTCTTTAATGTTTTTCCCGTCTTTTAAAAAAACAGGATATATCAGGTGCTCTACCCCCAAATGGGTTTCTTGAACCATATCTCGTATGGCCGCATTTTTTCTATTTCTCCTTGGACGTATATTCATCTGATTACATTAACATTCCTCCACAAACATGAAGCGTCTGACCAGTAACATATGCAGACATGTCTGAAGCTAAAAACACTGTAGCATTAGCAACATCAATCGGACTACCTCCTCTTTTAAGAGGAATCCCGTTTCTCCATTCCTCAACCACTTTTTGATCTAAGGCTTCAGTCATTTCTGTTTCAATGAACCCAGGTGCAATAGCGTTGCATCTAATATTTCGTGACCCCAATTCTGCAGCCACCGATTTTGTGAAACCAATCAACCCTGCTTTAGAAGCGGCATAATTTGCCTGACCTGCGTTTCCTTTAACACCCACAACAGATGACATATTAACGATCGAACCTTTTCTTGCTTTAAGCATTGGTCTCTGAACCGCTTTGGTTAAGTTAAATGCTGACTTTAAATTGGTGTTTATTACCTCATCCCATTGTTCTTCAGACATTCTCATTAGTAAGGTATCTCTTGTAATACCCGCATTATTAACGAGTACATCAATAGTGCCATATTCGGCCACAACATCATCTACAAGTTTTTGTGCTTCATCAAATTTTGAAGCATCAGACCTAAACCCTTTTGCTTTTCCTCCATTGGCACCTAGCTCTTTCTCTAAAGCTTCTGCTTTTTCTTTTGAAGACAGGTATGTAAATATAACTGTAGCGCCTTGCTGAACGCATTCTTCCGCTATAGATTTACCAATACCTCTTGATGCGCCCGTGATTATAACAATTTTATTCTCAAGTAATTTCATATTTCGTTTTGAGAAACAAATGTAATCAATCCATTAAAATTGCGAGAAAATCTTAGGCGTGATTATTTCTTAGTTTTGAAATATAGAATCAGAAACTCCCTTGTTCACTATGTAATTGGTAATATCAAGAACAATAGTACCTACTTTTCTTTTATTTTTTTTTGCCGTACTGGATTTATGAGGATTGCTAGAAAAGCTTTTTGGCATCTTAAACTCTTTTACATTCACAATGAATTTTATTTGTGAAGGAAGACCAAATCTAATTTGGTTTGAATAGATGTACTCAATCTTTACGGTACCAGCACTTCTGGTAGTAACCTCGGATGCTAAAACAACAGCTTTATCAGGGTCTACCCAAAGTTTAGCCAATATGATTTCACTTGAGCTTTCATTTGCGATAACTGTCAATAATTTGGTTTGAACAGTCCCAATCTGCTTTTCCCCCGCTTCAACGACCATATATTTTTTAGGATCTGAAAGAAATACATTTACATCTGTAAATCCTTGTTTTGGAAGTATGGCAATACTTTTGGATACAACCTTGAATTTGTCTTTTTTCTTGTAGTATATCTTGGCTTTTACTGGCATAGACTTAATCATAGGAACGTCTGGCGTTATAATTACGGACGCAGAATAGTCATTAACCAAATTGGTTTTATCTACCACCCTATTCAATAAATCATTTCCCGAATCTTGTGCCTGAATCGTACCACTAAATAAACCAATTACTAAAATGAGTATATATTTCATATTATGTGTTTATGTCTTTTTTATTGAACCACCATAATGCCAATGCGGTGAATCCAACGATGTGAAAAACAAGTATTAATATACTATCGATTATGGCATCATATGGGACCGGCATTTCAAAAAGACTGCGCCAAGAAGCCATGTGGGTTGTTATTAAAAACGGTTGAACATGATCAAAGGTAGGAACATCAAGAGAACCAATTATTGTAAACAAAATAATAACTGCCATTGTGCTCACAATTGGACCTATTGAGTTGTCAGAAAACACAGAAAAACAGATTGACATTGTGGCTATTGAAAGTAGAGATAAATAAGCCAGGCAAAATGCCAGTCCATAACGCCACATAATATCGTTCTCAGGGATAATCACAAGGCCATCACTATTCAAAACAATTAAATCTCCCGTACCAAACATGTATTGACCTATAATTAGAGATAAAAAAGCCAACCACACAGTGAGAAAGAATGTATAAATCGCCCCGGCAAAAAATTTCGATAATAAAAAACTATTTCTACTAATTGGCTTTGTACCCATCATACGAAGTGTACCCATGGCAGCTTCTCCAGAAACCAAGTCGCCTGTTACTAAAGCGACTAATAAAGGTACGTGTATGATTAACATTTGCAGAATGATAAAAGCAATTAGGTTGCCATTTAAAATCAAACCATTAAAACTCAGTGTCTGCTCAAATGAAGAAGTGACAAAAGATATAAAGCTTTCGCCATCAGCTTTCATGGCCAAAAGTATGACACCAATTAATACAGTTAAAGCAATAAAACCAATGTAGCTTCTTGGCTTTGCCAATATTTTTATTAATTCGTTATATGTGTTTTTTAAAAGCACTAATCTTCGTTTTGTATCATTTTTATAAAATAATCTTCAAGCTTTCTTTTCTGTTCGATACCAGATATTTTTATTTTCTGATGTACCATAAAAGCGTTTATTTCTGAAATATCTTCTCGATTAATCTCAAATTCAATTTCAGAGTCAGTCACGTTAAACTCAGAAATGTTGGAAAATTCATTTGAAATAACATCACAGAAACGTTCTGGTTCTTCACATGAAAACTTCACCATCATTTGACTGCTATTCAATAGTTCGCTTACATCACCTTCAATAATAGACTTTCCTTTGTTGATAATCACCATTCTATTCGCAATCATTTCTATTTCGGAAAGCTGGTGCGAGGATAAAATAACCGTTTTTCCTTGCTCTTTACTTAGCTTCAGAATAAGCTCTCTAATATCTACTATTCCTTGAGGATCTAATCCTGTTGTTGGCTCGTCTAATATGATAAGGTCAGGGTTATGCATCAATGCTTGGGCAATCCCCAAACGTTGTTTCATGCCATGAGAAAAGGTTTTGAATTTGGAATACTCTCTTCCCTTAAGACCTACAAAATGAATAATGTCTTCAATTTCGGATTTAGAAACCTGTCGACCTGATATTCGGGCCATTATCTCAAGGTTTTTAAATGCCGATAGATATTTGTAAAAATCTGGTTTTTCTATAATCGAACCAATGTTAGAAAGCACATCAAATCTATTTTTACGTAATGATTTTCCAAATATTTCTATTTGGCCATCATCTGAATCAATTAACGACAACATACACCTCAGGGAGGTACTCTTCCCTGCCCCATTGGGGCCTAAAAAGCCAAAAACATCATTTTTATAAACAGAAAAAGAAACATCTTTAAGTGCTTTAAAATCCTTAAACGACTTTTTTAAATTCTTTACTGAAACAACAACTTCTGACATGGTAGTTAAACAATAAATCCTTTGAAAAGTTCAAGCAAATGAACCAAACCATTTTGAAGGTGTATGCCCCTAAAAAATATATAACATGAAAAATTCAATCTTTTTAATTCTGATGCTCTTGGCATCTAACGGTTTATTTGCAGATGACAAAAAAATCAGAAAAGCTTCACTTACTGAAGCAACAGTATACACAAATGGTGTTCAGTTGCGATCTAAAGTTTATTACACTGCTACAACAGGGATAAATGAAATTGTAATTGAAGGTGTCAGTGGCAATATTGATCCAAAAACCATTCAAGTCAGCGCTACAGGAAAAGTTGTTATTCTCGATAGTAAATATAGCTTGTTTTACCCTAAACTCACCCAACAAGAAACAGCTGGCGAGGTAAAAAAGGTGAGGTTGCAAATCTTAAAATTAAAAGACTCCATCCTTTACTTGTCATATGACCTTAACGATATACAAGATGAAATCAATGTATACAATCAGGCCAAAAACATATTGAAAAACAATGGCGTAATGAAAAGTCAAGGAAAAGTAAATGACTCCATCATGTTATTAAAAGAAGCACTAGAATTGTACACACAAAAAATGATTCAACTAAATAAAAAGCTTAGTGAGCTTCGCAAGGTCAAAAACAAAAAACAGCAAGTTGATAAGAAAATGAATGAACGATTGAATCGATTGAAAAATCATTTGAGCAGTATTGGAAATCAAAATCCAAATAACCAACCCATACCTAGAATCACCGTGACACTATCAGCGAACTCTTCTACATCAGGTAATATCTCATTTTCCTATTTGGCATCCGGAGCAGGATGGAGTCCATTATATGATATCCGTAGTGAATCAAGTCAAGGAAAAATATTTATGAATTATAAAGCTGAAGTTTATCAGAACACAGGATTAGATTGGAAAAAAATAAAACTAAATATATCCACAAATAACCCTTATGCGAATAAGACAAAGCCTGAATTGAACCCATGGTACCTTAGCTACATCCAACACAAAAAAGAGTACAATAATGCAAAAATACAAAACAGCAATAAGGCCGTGTATAACCTAAATAGCTCACCCACAGAAGCAGCTTACAATAGAGGGTTTTACATGGACGACGTGGCAGAAGAAGAACCTGCCTTAAGTGCGAATCAATTTACAAACGTTGTACAGCAATTAATCTCAGCTGAATTTAAAATTGACCTTCCCTACAATATTACCTCAAATGGTCAAAAACACATGGTTCTTGTTCAGAATTCAGAATTACAAACGAATTTCAAATACTACAGTGTACCAAAAATGGATCAAAACGTTTACTTAGTCGCACAAATGCTGAAAGTGGACGAATTACAGCTCATACCATCAAAAGCAAATATCTTTTTTGATGGCTCATATATTGGAGAAACTTATATTGACCCAACGAACATGAATGACACCCTACACCTATCACTAGGGAAAGACCCTAATATTCAAATCAAACGAAGATTACTTTCTTCGAAATGTAAAGAAAAAGTAATCGGAGATAAAATAGAGAAATTGCTTGCCTACACCATTGAAGTGAAAAATTTAAAGTCAAGCAGCATAGAACTAGTCATACAAGATCAAATTCCGATTACTACAAATACAGATATTGAGATTGACAAAATAAATATCGGAAAAGCAAAAAGAAAAGAACGATCGGGATTGATAGAATGGAATCTCACCCTAAAACCGAAGGAATCAAAGACATTTGATTTCGACTTTAGAATCAAATACGATAAATCGAAAAGAATCAACATTTAAGTACAAAAGCCCTTCGGGGCTTTTTTCATTTTGAATTTATTTCCTGTTAAACAAAAAGCTTTTCTAACTTTGCGCTTTTATACGAACAATAGCTTTTAATAAACTGTTTTAAAGCAGATGAAACAATTCGACGTTCCGCCATTTTACCGTTCTTCACTCATAGGAGAGATTAAGAATAAAAGAAAGCTTGAAGACCCAAGAAAAAAAGACTTTACACCAACACAGGTAAAGGTCGGTGATCTGACTTTTTATATTGCTAGACACTTTGGTTTTTGTTATGGTGTTGAGAATGCCATAGAAAAGAGCTACAAGGCCATTAAAGAGCATCCTGACAAACGTATTTTCTTACTGAGTCAAATGATTCACAATCCTGATGTAAATGAGGATTTAGAATCACATGGACTTAAATTCCTACAGGACACTTATGGTAAACAGCTCATTCCATTTGATGAATTAACACCTGATGATATTGTAATCATTCCAGCCTTCGGAACTACAGTCGAAATTGAAAAGTTATTGAAAGGAAAAGGAATAGAAATTGATACTTATAATACAACCTGTCCATTTGTGGAAAAAGTATGGAATAGATCCGCAAAATTGAGCGAAAATTCGCATTCAATAATTATCCACGGAAAAGCAAATCACGAGGAAACAAGAGCTACATTTTCTCATAGCTCACAAAATGCTCCCTCATTAATTATCAAGGATATTCATGAAGCCAATTTTTTGGGTGAAATAATATCTGGCAAGAGAAAAATTGAAGAATTTTATTCTTTCTTTAAGGAAAAGCACACCAAAGACTTTAACCCTGAAACAGATCTAAAGAAAATTGGTGTTGTTAATCAAACTACGATGCTCGCTACTGAAACTCAAGAAATAACGGATTTTTTAAGAAAGGTAATGATTGAAGTTTATGGAGAAACTACAATTAAAGATCACATGGCAGATACGAGAGACACTTTGTGTTACGCTACAAATGACAATCAATCAGCTACCTATGGACTTTTGAAAGAATCTATTGATCTTGCCATAGTTGTTGGAGGGTATAACAGCTCCAATACAACACACTTAGTTGAGTTACTAGATGAAAGATTTAACACCTATTACATAAAAAATGAACAAGAAATCATAGATCATGACCAAATCTATTCTTATGATATTCACAATAAAAAAAGAAATCTAAACCTTGATTTTCTACCCGCTAAAAAGAAAATAAACATTGCTATTACATCTGGTGCGTCATGCCCAGATAAATTGGTAGATGATGTTATTCACAAAATAATAAAGCTCAAAAATCTCGATTCAAATTCACTAAAAATTATTTTATGAGCAAAGACCACAAAATGAAACCTGAAAGCCTAATGATGTCGTATGGCTTCAAACCCGAATTGTCAGAAGGTTCAATTAAATCTCCCATTTTTCAAACTTCTACGTTTGTTTTTAAAAACGCTCAGGAGGGCAAAGCTTTTTTCGAAGTTGCATATGGCTTAAGGGAAAAAGAAAGTACTGAGGAGGTTGGACTCATCTATAGTCGAATAAACAATCCAGATCTTGAAATCCTTGAAACAAGATTAAAGTTGTGGGACAAGGCTGACGACTGTGCAGTATTTGAAAGTGGTATGGCCGCAATCTCTACTGTATTATTGGAATTCCTTAAACCTGGCGATGTATTGCTCTACAGTTCTCCAGTTTATGGTGGGACGGATCATTTTATAAATGATTTTTTAAATAAGATAGGTGTACATACCATTTCGTTCACACCTAATGATTCGAAAGAAGACATTTTAAAACGCTTGAAAAACTCAGGTCTCGCGAATAAGCTTTCAATGATCTTTATTGAAACTCCTGCAAATCCGACTAATGCACTAATCGATATCGAAATGTGTAAGTCAATCGCAGACCTCTACTCTACTATGGACACTAAGGTTCATTTGGCTGTCGACAATACCTACATGGGACCATTATGGCAACACCCACTCGAACATGGTGCCGATTCTGTATTGTATTCAGCCACTAAATATATTGGTGGGCATAGTGATGTAATTGCAGGAGCATGTTGTGGATCAAATGAAGTAATAAGCAGGATAAAAGTTTTACGAACTTTTCTTGGGAATATGGCCGCCCCTCATACGGGATGGTTGCTTATGCGTAGTTTGGAAACGCTTAAAATACGCATGGAACAACAAGCAAGAAACGCACAACAGGTAGCGGCATTTTTAGATAACCATAAAAAAGTTGAAAAGGTCTATTATCTTGGTTTAATTAAAGAAAATACCAAAGAATATGAAATTTACCAAAAACAATATGACTCCCCTGGAGCTATGCTCTCTTTTGATATTGTTGGTGGAGAAAAAGAAGCTTTTAAATTTATTGACTCCCTAAAACTAATAAAGTTGGCAGTGAGTCTAGGAGGTACAGAATCCTTGGTTGAACATCCCGCAACCATGACTCATGCTGGTGTTGAGCCAAATCACAGAGAAGAATTATCGATAACTGAAAAACTAGTTAGGATTTCGGTTGGAGTTGAAAATCACGAGGACCTAATTTGGGATATCAATCAGGCCCTAGAAAAAGTTTAATTATGAAAATTTACACGAAGAAAGGAGACGAAGGCAAAACAGGTCTTATTGGAGGAACTCGCGTCTCCAAAAATAATTCAAAAATAAACGCCTACGGAACGGTTGATGAACTTAATGCGTTCGTCGGTATGCTAAGAGATTCTATTGGCAACACAAAATACACATCTCAATTAATTGAAATTCAGGATCGATTATTTACAGCGGGGTCATTATTGGCAGTTTCAGATTCAGGATCTTCAATGAAAATCCCAATGATTGAAAAAAACGACATTATTGACTTAGAGAAATGGATCGATGAAATGGATACCACACTTCCCGAAATGAAATCATTCGTCCTTCCTGGTGGTCATCAAACAGTATCTTATTGTCATATTACAAGAACGATTTGTAGACGAGCAGAACGCTGTATAGTAACCCTATCGGAACATACAGAAGTAGATCCTATTATTCTGGCTTATTTTAATAGACTAAGCGATTACTTATTTACTTTGGGAAGAAGTATGGCTCAGGAATTGAATGTAAAGGAAACACCTTGGAACCCAAAATTGTAGTAAATAATAAAAAACAGAACAAATTCTGTTTTTTATTTGGATTATTTGAAATAAAGTATACTTTTGCCGAATAATCAAATAATGTTGTACCCATGTATTGGACTTTAGAATTAGCCTCTTATCTTGAAGATGCGCCATGGCCGGCCTCAAAGGATGAACTTATTGATTTCGCAATCCGTACAGGTGCACCTATGGAGGTTGCAGAAAACCTTCAGGACCTTGAAGATGAGGGAGAGATTTATGAGAATATCGAAGAAATTTGGCCTGATTATCCATCAAGAGAAGACTTTCTCTTCAATGAAGATGAATATTAAAAAAAATCTTGGGGGAAAGAAATGAATTTCCTCGGTCATCTATATTTTTCAAATAATGATTTAGACTTAATGATTGCAAATCTTTTTGGAGATTCTGTGAAAGGAAATAAATATCTTAATTATTCTTCAAAAATTCAGCAAGGGGTTCTTTTACATCGGAAGATAGACTTCTATATTGACAATCATTATTTAGTAAAAGAACTAAGGCTTGAACTTTACAAAGAACTTCCAAAAGTAGCAGGTGTAGCAATCGATTTATATTTCGATCATTTGTTGGCCATTCATTGGAATCGCTATCACAATAAACCGTTTGAAGTTTTTTTAGATGAATTTTATTTGCATCGAGCGAAATACGAAGTTGAATTAAGCACAGAGTTTCGATCATTTTTAGAAAGGTTGAGAGATCATAAGTGGATCAACCACTACCCTAGCCTTTATGGTTTACAACGAGTTTGTCTAGGTGTTTCAAAACGAATATCATTCAAAAATAAATTACCCGAAGCGCCTCTTGTTTATTCCAAACACCGTGTTAAAATTGAAAAAGTATTTCATCAATTTATGAATGATGCTAAAAAAGACCTAGCGAATCAAGTTTAGATGTCCTGATATCATTTTAGACTCGTTGGTTTCAGGGACAACATAATTAATTTTCCAGACGTAAGTTCCTTCAGGGCAATTATTTCCATTATATGTGCCGTCCCAATATTCATGAGAATTAGAACCATTAAAAAGTTCCTCTCCCCATCGATTGTAAATGATCATTTCAAATTGATTAGGATCATAACCGCTTGTAAATACAGGGTGAAATGTGTTGTTGTGCTCGTCTCCATCTGGGGTAAAAGTGTTTGGGACATAATAAATCTCCTCTCCCTTAATCTGAATTAAAACCTGTGCGGAATCTGTACAACCAAATTCATTTTCAACATACAGATGAACCAAATAATTACCTTCAGTATAAGGATAAGAATGATCAATTTGACCACTAAAAAAGTCATAAAATGAACCATCTCCCGTGTTAAGTATATATGAATTTGCCCCAGAGCTTGTGTTTTGAAAAGTAATATGTGGAATATCGCTTGTGGTTAACAAAGGGCTTGCAGTTAATCCAGCATCTGGATTTGGATAAACAATAACCGATGTTTGAATAGAATCAGAACAGGCGTTTGCATCTGTTCCTGTAATCCAAATATCAACAGATTCATTTGGAGAAAATTCATATTCGTTCCCAATGCCTAAAGGAGACCAGTTGTAAGACTGAGCCCCGGAAACAGATATAACTGCCGACTCTCCTAAACAAATACTTTGGGACGGGGTCACAAGTAAGTTGGGAAGTTCATAAACAACAATACTGATAGAATCATTATTCTCACATCCCAAGTCATCAAATCCACTTAAGTAAATGCTAATAGAGCTATCAGGTTCAAGAGTTTGCTGTTGAATATTATTTTCTATGAATACCGGTGAAATCCATAAATAATTAGAGCCCCCTGTCGCAGTAAGCTGGACAGTGTCTCCGATACATATTTCAAAAGATGAAGTAATTATTTGAATATTAGGCAATTCCTGAATCAAAACGTTTACATCAATAGAGGATTCACAAAAATTACTATCAATACCATTTAACTGTAGTGTTGTATTGTTGCTCGGAAAACAAATTAAAACTCCATTTGCATCAACATTTCCGATCATCGGCAACCAATTATAATATTCTGCGCCCAAAGGCAATAGCTCGGCAGTATCACCTATGCAGATAAGAGTGTCAGGACAGAAAAGAACAGGTAATGAATGCACCGTTAAATTGACAGAAACTGAAGAATCGCAGCCATTTGTTGTTTGAAAAACTTCCGTAAAGAAACCACTCGTTGACAATACCTGAGAGCCTAACACATAATTATCATTTTGACATATGGACACATCAATGGTATCAAAAAAAATGGGTAGAACATCAAGAGTTAATGTTGCTACCGAATCACAACCATATATAGATTGACTTGAATCGATGTAAACACCAGACGAATCATAGAATTGCCCACCAAATAAAAAGTTTTCATTTTGACAAATTTCAGTATTAATTGAAGTTTGAAGATTTGGATAAACGGTAACTAATACAGAATCCAAAGATGGACATACTCCAGGACTTGAAGCTAGAGAAGTAGAGACGGTATACATTTGTGTTAAAATACTGGAACTGCTATTTAATAAACTCACTGTCGGCGATGAATTACTTGTGTTATTCAAACCAAGAGAAGGTGCCCAATCATAAACAAAATTTGGGTTGGCAGCAGTTCCTATTTGAGTAAAGTCCCCTGTGCAATATGACATATTACTACCCGCTTCGGATGATGCTTGATCAGTATATATGATTACATTTTTAACAGAATGTTGATCGTTTGCCCCTCCCGTTGAAGCAGTAAAACCCATGTAACCTGCAAATGAAATGGGAAAATTGGCATTTAAGTATTGAACGTTGTTTACAAATAAAGTAACGTTTCCATTGTTGTATGTGATTCGGACTGGTTGATAACTATTACTTCTAACAAAACCAAGGTTTCCAGTAGAATTATCCAACTTAACGATACCTGGAGCACATTCAAAATATCCAGCCCCAGAATAAATTTGCAATTCTGGATTTGGACCGCCGCAATTGTTCCACGTATCCAAAATAACTTTCAACCCATTGGCTGAACCAGGAATTCCACATCCCCCACCAGAAACAAAACCTGTTGGAGGAACATCTAAGAAACAAAAAGCGATGCCATCTGCGGCTGAACCACCCCAAATCCTATATTCAAATTCAACGGTCCAATTTGAACAAGTAGATGGATCAATTGGAGTAGAATAAAATACACCACCGCTTTGGGTATTCCATGCATTAGTCAAAATCAGCTCATCTACAAAATTGTCTGTGTCACCTGGTGTATCTCCAACATAGGAATTCCCATTTAGATTCCAACCGTTAGTGTTCAAATTTGGAGAACCCGTCAGTTCCGCAAAAACATAAGTTTGAGAATTTGACTCATACGGTATGACAAAAGTGAAAAGAATCACAAATAAAATCCTAGATCGGAACATCTTGACAAGTAGTTTCAACATTTAAAAGTTATTAAAAGTATAAAAAATGTTGAATTTAATTAAATCTTAGTGTATTTTTGACACATTCAGGATGTGTTAAGATAAAGAAGAGTTTTGTAACTTGAAAAACATAAGGTGTAAATCATTGACAACTCTGTTCCGAACACTTTTAAAAGTGAAATCAATAAAAACAGTTAAGAAGTAATGGCTAGAAACATAAAACATACAGAAAAATTTAACAACTTCAATCTAATTGTTTTTGGAGGAACTGGAGATTTAGCGCTAAGAAAAATATTTCCCGCTCTGTATCATAGATATGTGGACAATCAACTGTTATGCGAATATAATATCGTGGCAGTCACTCGTAAAAAAGGTATAGAAAATGATTTCAACAAACAATTGGTATCATTTATCAAAACAAGTGTTGATGGTAATAAAATAAATGAAAATGAATTAAAGACTTTCATCAGTAAAGTATCGATTGTCGTAGCAGAGAGTAATAGTCTTGAAGGTTATGGAAATTTAAATACATTTTTAGCACCATTTAATGATTATCAAAACATCTATTACTTTTCTACACCATCATCTGCTTTTGGACCAATTTCTCAGGCATTAAAAGATTCCGGATTGGTAAATAAGAGCAGTAAGGTTGTTTTGGAAAAACCGCTTGGGCATAGCCTTGAGTCCTCAATATCAATAAATAATGAAATCACCCGAACATTTGATGAAAATCAGATATACAGAATCGATCATTATTTAGGAAAGGAAACTGTTCAAAATTTAATGGTTTTGAGATTTGCGAATAATTTGTTTGAGAGAGCATGGAACGCCGAAAACATTGAAAGCGTACAAATAACAGTTTCTGAAAGCCTTGGCGTTGAAAAAAGAGCTGGTTATTACGATCAAAGCGGAGCGCTTTTAGACATGGTTCAAAACCACCTTCTACAATTATTATGTCTTGTTGCCATGGAACCCCCGTTTGAATTAGAAGCACATGAGGTTCGAAATGAAAAATTAAAAATTCTCCGATCCTTGCGCCTGTTCAATAAAAAATCAATTCATACGGATAGTGTTAAAGGTCAATATACTCGAGGGAATATAGAGGGGGGCAAAGTAAGTTCATATTTGGAAGACATTGAGAAGTATGAATCCAAAACAGAAACTTTTGTTGCCTTGAAAGCTTATGTTGACAACTGGAGGTGGAAAAATGTACCATTCTATTTACGCACTGGTAAAAGAATGAAAAAAAGATATTCGGAAATTGTAATCAATTTTAAAGAAGTAAGACACAATATCTTTCCATCAAAAGAAAAGATCAATAATAATAAGCTAATTATTCGGTTACAGCCTGAAGAGCGTATAGAGCTTGTACAAATGACGAAAATACCTGGGCCAGGAGGATACCGCTACAAACCTATTGCACTAAAACTAGACTATGTAGATTCCTTTGAAGAACGATTTCCTGAAGCGTATGAAAGATTAATTGTTGATGTGATTAGAGGAAACCAAACCCTGTTTATGAGTCAGGACGAACTGGTTGCTGCTTGGACCTGGATCGAATCAATAACCAATAATTGGAAAAATATGAATGTTAAAAACATTCTATACGAGGCGGGGTCATGGGGTCCAGGAGATAGTGTTTTAGAAGAAAAAGAGTCATGGGTAACAAAATCATGGAAAAAATGATACAACAATATGACAACATGAATAACTTGGAAAACGAGTTGATAGAAAAGATTGTTTCTATTGTTAATGAATGCATAAAAACCAAAGGAGAAGCAAAAATACTTCTCTCTGGAGGCAACACACCAAGAAAAATGTATCATAAATTGTCGCTTCAAGAAATTGCGTGGGATAAAGTACACATTGGCTTGGTTGATGAACGTTTTGTCGATAAAGAAAGTCCATTGTGTAATGAAAAAATGATAAGAGATACATTGATCCAAAACCAAGCATCAAAAGCCAATCTTATTGGAATGTTATTTGAAGATGATTATGAGCAAAACCTTTTAAAAGCTAAAAATCATTACAAGCTTTTTACACAAGCTGATGTATTGATTTTAGGCATGGGGGATGATGGACACACGGCCTCAATCTTTCCTAATGACCCAATGTCTGTCATCGCTTCTCAAGAGACACATGCAGATCTTTCCAATACCAGTGCCCCATCGGAACCGATTCAAAGAATTACACTGAACAAATCGTTTATAAACGATTGTCAAAACGTTTTTCTGATGTTTAATGGTCAAAACAAAGGTGTTGTTTTTGAAAAATCAATTGAAAAGGGCTACCCTATCCATCATTTCATTCCAAAACTAAATACCGTTTATTACGCACACAACGCATAGCTATGAATTCTATAATTAAAGAGGTAACCCAACAAATCATCACAAGAAGTCTTCCATCTCGAAAGGCTTATCTTCAAGATGTTGAAAAGATGTTCAAAGAGGGGGTTTATCGCTCTAATTTAAGCTGTGGGAATCTCGCACATGCCTTTGCAGGATGTGATCATTCTGACAAAGAACAGCTTTCGGGTTCAGAAAGTAAAAACTTAGGATTGGTTACTGCATATAATGATATGTTATCAGCACACAAGGTTTACGAAAACTATCCTACTCAATTAAGAGAATATGCAAAAAAACACAATTCCGTACTTCAAGTTGCAGGAGGTGTTCCTGCTATGTGTGATGGGGTTACTCAGGGAAAAGACGGCATGGAACTGTCCTTGTTTTCAAGAGATGTAATTGCATTAAGTACATCTATCTCACTTTCTCATAATGTTTTTGATGCTGTACTTTGTTTAGGAATTTGTGATAAAATAGTACCAGGATTAATGATGGGAACATTAAAATTCGGACACCTGCCTGTTGTTTTTGTTCCAGGAGGTCCTATGCCAACTGGGATTAGTAATGATGAAAAGGCACAAATTAGAAGAGACTTTGCTGAAGGGAAGATTTCTCGAGAAGACCTATTAAAAGGAGAGTCAGATTCTTACCATTCTCCAGGAACTTGCACTTTCTATGGGACTGCGAATAGCAATCAAATGCTCATGGAAATAATGGGTATGCAGCTTCCTGGGTCAAGTTTTGTCAATCCTGACACTGAACACAGGTTGCTACTTAACGAAAAAGCTGTAGAAATCGCCAACATTAACGCCAAGAAAGGACTTGAATTTTCTATTTCAAAAATAATTACTGAAAAATCAATTGTAAATGGCATCATTGGTCTATTGGCAACAGGTGGATCAACGAATCATACGATTCATTTAATCGCTATCGCAAAAGCCGCGGGAATAATCATTAATTGGGATGACATGTCAAAGTTATCAGAAGTTGTTCCATTGATAACGCGAATGTATCCAAATGGCGCTGCTGATGTCAATCATTTTCATGCTGCTGGAGGAATGCCCTTTGTAATAAACAGTTTATTGTCAAATGGCCTTTTGCACGAAGACGTAACTACAATTCTTGGCCATGGTTTAAATCTGTATACACAAGAAACGCGAATCATTAATCATGTTCTTGAATTTACCGAAGGATCTAAGGTTTCTCTAAATGAAAACGTCGTAAGATCAGCAACTGATTCATTTTCTATTCATGGTGGTATAAAAATTTTAAAAGGAAATCTTGGTAGATCCGTCATTAAAACCGCTGCTGTCAATGAGGAAAATCTAATTGTTGAAGCCCCAGCAATCGTTTTTGATGAGCAAAGCGACCTGATAAAGGCATTTAAGAATGATGAATTAAACAAAGATTTTATAGCAGTAGTACCGTTTCAAGGACCAAAACAAAATGGCATGCCTGAATTGCACAACCTCACTCCTTCCCTAACTATACTTCAAAAAAGAGGTTTTAAAGTTGGACTTATTACAGATGGTAGAATGTCTGGTGCTTCGGGAAAAGTTCCTGCGGCTATTCACCTTACTCCTGAAGCTTCAGATGGAGGTGTCATTTCTAAAATTGAATCTGGAGACTTGATAAGGCTCAATGCTATAGAGGGCACACTAGACTTGGTCAATTTTGAGGAAATTAATAAAAGACCACAAAAAGTAAAGTCGAATAGATTACAAACTTCACTTGGAAGAAACCTATTCGAAAACGCACGTAATATTGTGAGCAGCAGTGAAAACGGAGCAAGTTTTATTGTTTAAAACAAGCTGTACGAAATGTAAATCACATAAGCTAAAATTAAAGCTAATCCTTCGATTATCCCCATCCTCTTACCAATAAACATAAACAATCCCAGCATGATTACAATTCCTATCATAACTGGTAAATCAACATAAAGCAAGAAAATGTCTACTGGTATAGGTTGCACCAAACTGGTTATTCCTAATACGGCAAATATGTTAAATACATTGCTGCCCAAGAGGTTTCCAATTGAAATGCTATTTTGCCCCCTTAAAACAGCTATCAAAGAGGTAGCAAGTTCGGGTAACGAAGTCCCTAAAGCAACTACAGTAGCGCCAATAATAAACTCTGAAACACCAATAGAATATGCAATTTCAACTGCGTTTGATATTAGTAGCTCAGAGCCAAAATAGAGACCCAATGCCCCCAATAAAAAAAACATTATGATCATCAAGGGACGCATCGTTATTTTATTCTCATTAGAATCATGTCCTTTTGATAATGATGAGATAGAAATAGTAATAAATGCGAGCAAGCCCGCAAGGAAAAATAAACCTTCCGTTTTACCAATTTCACCATCTAAACTAAATCCATAAAACATAATTGAAGAAATGAACATGATTAGCCATGAAGTAAAATACTTCTTTCTGTTAATAATCACAGATCTTAAAGACACTGTCAAACCTAAGACCAATCCTATATTCGCAATGTTAGACCCAAGAACATTACCAATTGCAATACCGGGACTACCATCTAAGGTTGCTTGAATACTTACAATTAATTCAGGTGCAGATGTACCAAATGAAACGACTGTTATTCCAATAAGAAGAGGAGAAAGATTAAATTTGTTCGCTAAACCAACAGCACTCTTAACCAAGAAATCTCCACCCACTACAAGTAAAGCAATTCCAACAATTAAAAGTAAGTACTCCATTTAAGAACAAAGTTTCGCAATGATTCGACCCAAAACAATAACGTTCAAAATTATCGATTCTAACTATGAAAGATTATTTTGTCATTAATTGGTCTTCTGAACTTTGAGAGATTGCAGATTTGTCTAATCTGATTTTAGTCCCTTCAGACTGCACAAGCACAGTAGAATCTGCAACTTCAAGTATCTTTCCGTGGATACCACCAATAGTAACAATATGATCCCCTTTAGCCAAAGCCTCTCTAAACTTTTTTAATTCTTTTTGTTTTTTCATTTGAGGCCTGATCATAAAAAACCAAAACACCAATACCATCAAACCTAACATAATCATACTTGACATACTATCTCCACCCATAACTTCTATTTATTTATTAATTTATTTAATTGTTCCAATTATTTTCAGCTTGACAATGTTTTTGGGAACTGTATTTGCCATAACTGTTACTATTTTATTCAATTTATATCCACTATCAAATTTCTCCGTATCCACAACAGCCTTAATCACTCCCTTTTTACCTGGCAAAATCGGAGCCTCAGGCTTTTCTGCAACCGTACATGAACAAGAGCCTTTAATGGATCCAAAAACCAAAGGATAACGACCTGTATTTTCAACTTCGAATCGGGCTTCTATTTTCTCCCCTTTAATCCGTTCTCCAGCATCAAAAACCTTTGTGATTTTCATGGTTGTTTTTTGACCGATTTCGGCTTCTAGATGATCCGTTTTACAAGAGCTTATTACTCCCGCTGAAAAAAACAAAAAACATAAACTAAGAATTCTCATAATTATTGAATTAGACCTCTACCCGATTTATTTATTTTATTTTCTTTTGAAAGCAAATTGACTGATTTATCAAGAATACCATTGATAAAAACGTTACTCTTTGGCGTACTATAAAACTTGGAAATTTCAATGTATTCATTGATCGAAACCTTCGTAGGAATGGTTTCAAAAGTCTGAAGTTCGGTTATTGCCATTTTTAAAAGTAAAACATCCATTTTAGCAATACGTTCAAATTCCCAGTTCTGAACCATGGTTTCAATCATTTTCTCATTTTCTGCATCTCGCTTTATGGTTTCCTTTAAAAGCGTACAAATAAAATCCTTCTCGTCGTCATTGGTTTTGTACAGAGGCATAATACCGAACTTCTTATCACTTGATGCTTTAATGCTCTTGATGACCATAGCACAAGCCAAATCAATGTCATCCATCCATTGAATATCCTCATCTTCAAAAAAGTCATACATCAAAGGAGAATTCGCTATTTCTGTTTTAAATAATTGAATGATAAAAACGCGATCTGACTCAAAATCATTCTCTTCATTATTCATATGCTCAAAGAAAGATTCGCTTTTTTCTATTTCAATGAAGATCTTTCTAAACATATCCTTTTTAGAATCATTATCCCAGTTGATATTCCTTAATAAGGATAAATCATTGAGCTCTTTTGAGTTCTCTAAAAGAGCTATTATTCGATTTTCAACAAATTTTAAATTGGGATACAAATCCTCTTTACTCGGCCTAAGTTTCTTTTTTCTTTCCTCCTGTTTATTAAGTGCGATTTTCTTTAATAATGGAAAGCTCAGAAGTAAATAGGCATATAAATCATGTATACGATTGACTGAGTTTAACAGCTTTTCTTCAGCTTGCTTTATATCATTAGACTCCGTGTCATTGTAATAGGCGTAAAGCATTTGCAGCACCTTAATTCTTAAATGTCTTCTGTTTAACATCGCTTTAGTTTATTAAAGTGGTTTGTGGACTGCATTTATCTTTTCCTCTGCCATCTTCATAGCTATTAAGTGAGCGGGTATCTTTTCATTTTGAGACCGCTGAACGATATCATAAATTGTGTGGTAAATGTCTTGCGCTTTTTGAAGTGCCCAATCACTAGACAGGCCCTCAACTTCAGAAAAACAATTTATTACTCCTCCGGCGTTAACTGCAAAATCAGGAGCGTAAAGGATTTCTTTATCTAACAAAGCCCTTCCGTGAATGTCTTCATCTTTTAACTGATTATTTGCTGCACCAGCAACAATTTGACATCTTAAACGGGTTATGGTCTCATCATTAAGCGTTCCGCCCAAGGCACAAGGCGCGTAAATATCCATATCCAAATCATAAACATCATTTAAATCAACTTGAGTCGCACCATATTCTTTTGAAATTCTAGACAATGTATCTTGATGAATGTCAGAAATAAAAATTTCAGCACCTTCCTTGGAAAGGTACTCTACCAAATACTCTCCAACATGTCCTACCCCTTGAACCAGGATTTTCTTGCCATTAAGATCGTCTGAACCATATTTCAGCTTGGTACAAGCTTTCATCCCCATGTAGGTTCCGTAAGCGGTTACAGGTGATGGATCACCACTTTTTCCAGGAAGTCCTACCACATGATTTGTTTCTTTACTTACCCAAACCATATCCGAAGGAGAAATACCAACATCTTCTGCTGTAATATAATTTCCAGCCAAAGAATCAACAAACTTACCGAAACGTCTGAAGAGCGCTTCCGACTTCATGGTTTTAGAATCACCTATGATGACTGCTTTTCCTCCTCCTAAGGCTAAATTTGAAATGGCATTTTTATAAGTCATGCCACGAGAAAGTCTTAATACATCATTTAAAGCTTCAAGCTCATTATTATATCTCCACATTCTTGTCCCTCCTAAAGCTGGACCTAATGTAGTGTCATGAATTGCAATGATCGCTTTTAAACCAGTTTCATTATCACTACAAAAAAGAATTTGATCGTGACCCATAGAGGACATCTGCGAGATAATTGGATTCTCTAAAAATTCAATTTTGTTATTCATCGTTATTAAAGACATCTTATTAAAATAGTTCGTTAACTTCTAAACCTAATAGCGTTGTTTACACGTTCATCGAGCGATGACAAAAATAGCAAAATCTCAGTGAAGTCACCTAAGACTTGTAACAATTATTCCCTGATCCAATTGAGGTCAAAAAACTTCATAAAAAAAAGGGGCCGAAGCCCCTTTCTATTAAAGTGTATTTTCTTTATTTATTAGATACAACGATTCTTCTAACAATCGATGAATCTCCGTTTACTCTAACGATATAAACACCTTCCTCAACATTAGAAATGTTGATTGGAGCGTTCAATCCTCCGTTCACTGTATTGAATGATGTATTCATTACAACTTTTCCACTAACATCCGTAATGTTTACATCAACAGTTGATGATGTCAAACCAGACATGTTAAGGTTAAAGTTTCCAGTTGATGGGTTTGGATAGATAGAAACACTATTTGCTCCGTTTTCAGACAAACCAACAGTAGATTCTACAACACTACCAAAGTTTGGACGTATAAAATAAGCTACATTGAAGTTATATGCCTCACTGTTTGCCCAATCATTTGTTCCAAAAATTACCCAGGTAGCACCTGCTGTAAAGATAGAAGTACTTGTAGCCAAGGTAATATTTATATCCGTTTCATTCGCTACAACAGCATATGTTCCTGGAGCCAATTCCAATCCGTTTGTAATCACACAAGTGTACATTGAATCTGGAGTAGCATCTACCATAACCATTTCAGTCGTAGCAAGAACGTTTACTGGAGCTCCCGTTACTGGGTCCGTATCATAAATCGTTGCTGAAATCGGTTGACCAGTCATATCTCCTGATGCATTCGAGATTTGCATAGAAACAGATGTCATTGTATCCAAAGCAGATACATTAAACGACTGTCCCAATTGACCTGGATCACCAGAGCCAATACCTAAAGAACCTTCTGCAATTCCATTATCTCTTGCATAAGTTGAATCAGAAACAACGAAAGAAGTTTGAATCGCATCGTTAGTTGCATCACCATCTGCCTCAGTAATCGAAACAACATATTCAATAGTATAAGTATCAGCCATTGTTGGCGTGTAACCAGCGACAGACACATCAGCAGTAGCACCAGAAGCAATTGTCGCTACAGGAGCACTTGTCTCAGTGTAAACAACAGTACCTCCACCATCAGAAACATTTGAGGTAATAGTAGCATTTGTAATATCACCAGTACCAGAATTTACAATTGTAGCTGATACTCCAATAGGAGCAACTTGAGATAATGGAGCGATTGTATACTCAGTACCAGGTCCTATAGCAGCAGAAGCATCAAAAGATGCAGGTGCTGTCGGACAGAAACTAGTCGTGTCTCCAGCTCCTGAGCAACTAATCAAATCGGCAGCGATACCATCAACAAAAAGTTGAATCGCACTAGATCCGTCTCCCCAATCATCAACAGTATAAATAGTTACACATACTCCAGAGGTCATACAACCCAAATCTTCTGTAGTCATAACCCCATTGTCATAAGCACCAGGGTCACCATTCGCAGCAACTTGTGCAGCTCCGCCGGCACATCCTACACCAGGGTTACCAAAAGATGCAATGGTATTTACACCACAATCATCACCATCAGGAGTAATTTCCCAATACAATTCGTAACCCCATGTATCGGTAGTTACCTCAGCAGTTACTGCAACTTCACCTGCAGCACATTGTGCGTTAGCACCGGCTATTAAGCCAAAGAACGCGAAAAGCGTACTTAAAATAGTAGATATTTTATTCATAATTATATTTTTTTGTTCTACAAATTTACCCTTTATATCATAAGTATTTGAATTTATTATGTTTTTTTTTTGATTTACTCAAGATACTGTTTGAATAACAGTAATTTTGAAAACATGTCAGAAATTATATTTATCCATATTCCTAAAACAGGAGGAACTACGATTAATTCAGCCATGAACGAAACATATTGGCAGACCAAACCTGGGTATAACTATCGTCATATTTTAAGTGATAAATCATCAAATTCGGGAGACCTGTTTCTTTCAAAAAACAGATCAAAGTATCAAAACGAAAAAATATTCATGATGTTAAGGCATCCAGTAGACCGATTGGTATCTGAATATTACTTCATCAATAACCGAAACGAATTCACTAATCTGATTAAAACTAAACCTAGAACATTTGAAGAGTATGTAAATAGTCCTCAGACCCAAAACTACGTCATCAACTTTTTAAAAGGAAACCGAATGTACAGTACGGTGCGGCCAACAAATGAGGATTTGACATCCATTATTGACTCCATTGACACTCTCCCCATCCACGTTGGTATTTTCGAGCAGTTTTCTGAATCTCTGTCTTATTTCACCAAACACATGGGTATCGAGTGGAAAAAAGACATTCCAATAAAACGTATGACCATTCGTCGACCCAAAATTGAAAACCTTTCCGAAGAACTCATTCAACGCATTGAAAAAAACAATGCTTTAGACTTAAAACTATATGAGCATTGCTTAAATAATTTCCAGCAAGAATCTGGATTAAAACTGGACAAACATCAATTTAATGGAAACCGTTATGATCATGTCCTTGCATTTGCAGCTCGTGCCTGTTTATATGAACTTGTTCTTTCCGATAAAAACTTTATCAAACAAAACTTTAATTTCTTTAAATCACTTACCTTTTACCTGCTCAATGATCTGAAAATAAGAGATGGTAAGGATTTAATCACACTTTGGAACCTTACCTTTATAAAAACCCTAAACACTGATTTTCCAAATTCAAAATTGGCGCAAAAAATGGATTCTATTCATGAAACAAATCCAATTGAACATGCTTACAGTATTGGAAAGACAATAGATGCGTTTTTCAAATCGGACCCGAAAGAGAAAAGTCTCTATCGTAATATGAAATTTGACAAAACTTTGGTTCCGCAAATAAAACCACAGTCAAAAAGGAATTGGATTCAAAAATTATTCAAACCCTAAATTTAACCACCTCCTTTAGGATTCGCATTGATAATGCTTTTTGGGGGACGCGGATTTGGTACAGTTCGGGTTTTAGATGCTGAATCAACCCTCGCTCTTCCCTCTCGTCTTTTTTGACTTTTTTCGAAATCCTCCACCTCCGTATCACTGTAAGAATTTACTGTTGAACATCCTTGAACACTGAACATGAGAACAATAGAAACAAGACAAATAAACTTAAATAGAAAGTGAACCCTCATTTTTGATTTTTTTAAAGATTAAATCGACATCTAAAAGTCAATTGTAACATTGAATATGTAATTTTACAATGTTAAAAGTCATGTGAAAATAACAAAATCTAAATGAAGTCACTTCAATATCTGAACAAATATTTTATTAAGTACAAGTGGCATTTTTTACTGGGCATTCTTTTCACGGTTGTCAGTAATTATTTTGGCGTTCAAATGCCTCTTTATGTGAAAACAACGATAGATTCGTTAATGCAAAATGTGCAAATCAAATCCGTAAATGACGCACTTTGGGTTTCGTTGCAAATTGGTGGGTTTTACATGTTTCTATCCCTTTGTAAAGGATTCTTTTTATTCTTGATGAGACAGACGATTATTGTGATGTCTAGGCACATAGAGTTTGATCTAAAAAATGAAATTTATGACCAATACCAAAAACTAGACATGTCTTTTTATAAGAAAAACAGAACTGGAGACCTGATGAATCGAATTTCAGAAGATGTAAGTCATGTTCGAATGTATTTGGGGCCTGGAATCATGTATTCGATCAACCTTGTCGTTTTATTCACTTTGGTGGTTTATCAAATGATTAAAATTTCACCATCACTTACGGCCTATGTTTTAATTCCTCTTCCGATCATGTCCTTCTTGATTTACAAAGTGTCTGCGAAAATGAATTTCCTGAGTAAAAAAGTTCAAGAAGAACAATCACTGCTCTCGACAATAGCGCAAGAAAGCTTCGCTGGCATAAGAGTAATAAAAGCTTACGGCCAACAAAACTCAACCGAGAAAAAGTTTAACCAATCATCTGACAATTATAAAAACAAAAGCATGAAGCTGGTTTTTGTCAATGCCTTATTTATTCCAACAATTCTTTTTCTTATTGGATTGAGCACCATACTCTCTATTTACTTAGGAGGAAACATGTCATTCAACAATGAGATCTCCTTAGGTGGAATTGTTGCGTTCATCTTCTTTGTAAACAACCTGACTTGGCCTTTTGCTAGTATTGGTTGGGTTACCTCTTTAATTCAGAGAGCAGCAGCTTCGCAACAACGAATTAATGAATTTCTAGATGTAGAGCCTGAAATCAAATCAAATAGTGATAAAAAAAGCTTTTCTTTTCAAAATGAGGTATCATTCAATGAAGTTTCATTCACCTATAAAAACACAAGAGTTAAAGCCTTGAATAAGCTTTCATTTACAATAAAGAAAGGAGAAACATTTGCGATTATTGGAAAAACGGGAAGTGGCAAGTCTACGATTCTTTCCCTTATCTTAAGACAACTAGATCCAGATTCTGGACAGGTATCCTATGATTCAAGTGATTTAAAGAACATGAATCTAGAGCTGTTTAGAAACCAAGTAGGAATCGTTCCTCAAGAGGTGTTTTTATTCTCAGACACCATCAAAAACAACATTCTTTTTGGGGCCAACAACAATTCCGCAACAGAAGCGGAGTTAAAAGAAAGTTGTGAAACTGCTGACATTTACGACACAATCCTTTCATTTGAAGATGATTTTGACACTATGCTCGGTGAACGTGGTGTCAACCTTAGCGGCGGGCAAAAACAACGAATAAGTATTGCCCGTGCTCTGTTAAGAGGCCCAAAACTGTTGATTTTGGACGATTGTTTGTCTGCTGTTGACACAGAAACTGAAAATAGAATTCTAGAAAGATTAAAAGAGAAGTCAGCTGATCAAACCACAGTCATCGTTAGTCACAGAATTTCAACCATCAGAAATGCAGAAAAGATCATAGTGATTGATCAAGGCGAAATGATTGAAGAAGGAAGTCATGAATCACTTCTAAAGAACAAGGGCTTCTATTTTGACATGTATCAGCAACAATTGAGTGAAGAATCCAATGACAAGGATGAAGATTGATTAGAAATGAAAAAAATAGGACTCCTTTCTGATACCCACGGTTATCTCGACCCAAAAATCAAAAAATATTTTGCTGAAGTTGATGAAATTTGGCATGCAGGTGATATCGGATCCATGGAGGTTTTAGATGAGCTAAAAGCGTTCAAACTTACACGTGCTGTATGGGGAAACATTGACAACCATGAAATACGTCAAGAGTGTGAAGAGTTTTTACGTTTCAAGATTGATGAAGTTGAAGTATTAATTACCCACATTGGCGGCAAGCCTGAACGCTACTCCAAACCTGCCTTTGAGGAGCTTCAAAAAAATGGGGCTCCTGCCCTATTTGTTTGTGGACATTCTCATATCACGCTTATCAAAATGGATCAACGCTTCAATATGCTTTGGATGAATCCAGGCGCCTGCGGGTACAAAGGATTTCATAAAGTAAAGACGCTCCTGAGGTTTTGTATAACAGACGATAAAATTCATGATCTTGAAGTGATTGAGCTTGGGAAGAGGGCTTAATTACTTGAATGTTGCGATTATGCAATAATTAAATGTTACCATTAGAATTTCGACTAAAATTATTGAAGCTGAAAATTGATAGGTAATCTGCATCTTGCCCTAACAGCACGTCCAGCACTTTCTCCTGGAACCCATTTTGGCATTTTTTTGATTACTCTTTTAGCTTCTCTGTCTAGGTCTATACTGATACCTCTTTCCACTCTTACATTCGTGATTGAGCCATCTTCTTCAACAACGAATGATAAAAAAACACGTCCTTGCTCATTCATTTCAATTGAAGTTTGAGGATATTTGATGTTGTCATTAATCCATCTCTGCATCGCCATTGGTCCACACAACTCATACGAATCGATAATATTCCCCAATGTATCGCGTTTATAAAAAGTCCCACAAGGAAAATTTGGTTCAACATCAGGAAACTCAACAATTGGTGCAGCAACTTCTTCCACTATAGTCTCAACTGGTGGTGGTGGTGGTGGTGAGCTCTCATTTTTTTTCTCGTAATATTTTTTTTAGATTAAAAAATAATCAGTGCCTTCTCTTAAAAAGTCATAAAAAGCGAAAAAGAACACGAAAAATAAAATATGAAAAGTTAAAGAAATTGCATCCAATGCTGATATATAATCAAAAATCGCTTCAAAAAAATTTTCTACCCAATCCCCAAATCCACTTTTATAATTATTAGTCATATTTAAAGTTTTATTTAAAAGTAAATGATTTTTAATTATTGCATACCCTCAACCGTCATTTTTAACTTCCAGCATACCGAGACAAAGGAACGCTCTAAGTATGGGTCATACCAGGTGTAGAGCATGGTTTT
>ERZ651776.253-NODE-253-length-78462-cov-8.035912_pt1 | contig 78462 bp, 48 predicted proteins | sample MGYA00514761_ERZ651776 | MGnify/ENA metagenome assembly ERZ651776 | reverse complement strand
AGAGACGGAAAGAAAAGGAAACAGAAACCGCGGAGATGTACTTCGAAACGAGCGAGAAATTGAACGGTACGTTTTCCCCAGAAAGCAGGGAAGAGGTTTGAAATTCCTGAGAAAGGGTGCACACATTATCTGGTCCTTTCTTCGTACGCGCGACGATTTTTTTTACGAGGATATATCACACCACCAGTACGACACTCACAGTTTGTATTATTATCATCACCGCACAAATCGCGCGTTTCATGCGTGTTGGTCTGTGTTGAAAAACAACAGGATTACTTTCCCCGCGCGCGACGAATCCGACGAATCTGAACCCGTGGGAGTTGCCGCCGCCGTTGCCGTGGGAAAAAGACGCGCGAGAGACAGAAGGTCCGAGGTCGTACACGCCGCCGAGTTCACCGCCGTGGTCGCACGTGGCAACGAGTCACGACGCGGAGGTGTTCGAGAGCGGGGAAGAAGAGGAGAGTGAGAGGAAGAAACAACGACGACGGCAATTCGCGCGGGAGAGGGTGGAGAAGAAAATTGTGAGCAAGCCGGCGGCGTTGAGGAACAAACTTGTCGAGAGAGTCATCACGGGAACGCAACCGGTGAGAAGGCGGTCGCCGAGGAATTTGGAGAGGAAGGCGTATAATTTCAGTCGTAATGCTGCGAATAGCAGACCTCGTGAGGTAGGGGTGAAAGAAACGGCGGCATCGATTCGCGAGAAGCGTCAAATGGACTCGAGGATGCGCATCGAGGCGGTGGCGAAGAACGCCGAGTTACGAGCAAAGAGAGTGAATTTGATGCACCGTCGAGCGTCGACGACGACTGTTCAGGAGGGGGAGGAAGAGGAGGAAGATGTGAACAACGATTACGGTCCTTCGGTGACGCAAGTGGTCGGGGGCTTTGAAAGAAAACGAAGACAAGTGGACGAGACGCGATGGACGCTGGCTGAAAATAAAAAGTACATCACCGGTACTCAGCCAAGGAAGCCATCTAGAGAATATATAGAAGAGAAAAACCGCGCGACGGCGACGGTAAAACGGAACGTGAAACGCGTGACATCGACGCGTAAGTATTACGGTTTTGGATCGACGTACACGTCGCCGCCAAAAAAAGCAACGAATCAGAAGCGACGAAGAGAGGACGACGAACGGTTTTACGAGGAGGAGGAGGAAGAGTTTCAGCAGCACTGGCCGCCACGCACGACGGCGGCGATTTCGCCGCACCTTCAGACAGCCTCGCGCGCGAAAGGACGCGCGGCTATGGAAGCGGCGAAGAAGGAAGCGGCGGAGAGGCGCAAGATGAACGACACGGTGAAAATTTTCAATCGACCAATTGCCGCGGTGCGAAAACACCAGACTTTTACCACTACCACTATCGCCGCCGTTACTGATACGACGAATGATTCGAGCTTGGAGCAAGCAGATCCGAACTATGATGTATTTGAGTTCACTCCGGAGCCTATTGAGTTTGGCGGCAGACGCCAGTCTAACTTGATGAATAAAACCGCCAAGACGCCAAAGTCAAACGCGCAGAAACTCGGCGCCTCGACGCAACCGGAACCGTTCCGACTGGCGACGGAGAAGCGAGCAATTATCAATCGCCGACAGTTTTTGAAAGATAGGCAAGCTGAACTTGAACGCGAAACGTACGCTTTCAGCAATAAGAAAGGTACGGCGACGCAGAGCAGAGTCGTCGCTAAGACGCCGACGAGAACAAAATCGTCGCCGGCAGTGATGTCTCACGATTCCTCGGACGAATTCCTGGTAGATGTCACGGGACGCGCGTGTACCACGCCCAAACCGTTCAAATTGCGAGGTGCTGCGATTTCAGAGCGAAGAAAAGCTGTAGAAAAGCGAGAGAGAGAGCAACAGCACGTCATGAAGACGCCAAAACTTCAAAAATCGACGGGCTTGAACAAAAAACACGTCGGCGCTCGAAAAGGTCCGGTACGAGGCTCGAGGGCGGAAGATAGAGCAGTATTCGCGGAGATTAATAGCGAGAATAATAATAATATGAACAGTGCAGCGGCGGCAACGGCGAGAACGATAACAAAAAAAGAAGCGCAAAACTTGCTAAAGAGCGCTTTGAAAGCGCCCGGCACGGCGGGTAGGAAAAGACAAGTAACTTTCAACAAATAGAAGATTAAAGTGCAAAGAGAAAGCAGAAATGCGAGCAGGTACCAGATACAACAATTGACCAATATAGGTTATCACTTTGTTAGATTAAAATGCAAAACTGTAATGTGTTTTCTTCTACTACTTGTATGTGTTGGTTTTTAAATTTCTCCTTCGTCTCTTCTCTTTCTCGCTCTCGTATTCTCATCCACGCTCTCGCTTGGCTCTTAATCGACTTCTTCGATCTTCGGGCCCGAGGAAGCTCCGCCGGCACCTTCCGCTCCACCTTCGGCACCGCCAAAGTCCGCGCCAGGCGGCGGCGCGCCGCCAGCTTGGCCGTACATCTTAGAGATGATCGGGTTGCACACGCCTTCGACTTCCTTCAATTTGTCTTCGAACTCGTCGACTTCGGCAGTTTGGTTACCGTCCAACCAAGCGATGGTCTCGTCAATCTTCGCTTCGATCGTTTTCTTATCTTCCGGATCTAACTTGCCGCCGACGTTTTCGTCGCTCATCGAGTTGCGCATGTTGTACGCGTAGTTCTCCAAACCGTTCTTCGCGTCAATCTTCTTCTTGTGCTCTTCGTCTTCCGCTTTGTACTTCTCGGCTTCTTGGACCATTCTTTCGATGTCTTCCTTGGACAATCTTCCCTTGTCGTTGGTGATGGTAATCTTATTCTTTTGGCCGGTGGACTTATCTTCCGCAGACACGTTCAAGATACCGTTCGCGTCGATGTCGAAGCAGACGTTGATTTGCGGGACGCCTCTCGGCGCCGGCGGGATGCCTTGCAATTCAAATTTACCCAACAAGTTGTTGTCTCTCGTTCGCGAACGTTCGCCTTCGAAAACTTGGATCAACACGCCCGGCTGGTTGTCAGAATACGTGGAGAACACTTGTTCTTTCTTGGTCGGGATCGTCGTGTTTCTCGGGATCAACACGGTCATGACACCGCCGACGGTTTCCAAACCCATCGACAACGGCGTGACGTCCAACAACAACAAGTCTTGGACCTTTTCGTTACCTTCGCCGGACAAAATGGCAGCTTGGACGGCGGCGCCGTACGCGACGGCTTCGTCCGGGTTGATGGACTTGCACAACTCCTTGCCGTTGAAGAAGTCGGAGAGCAATTGCTGAACCTTCGGGATTCTCGTGGAACCGCCGACCAAAACGACTTCGTGGACTTGGCCCTTGTCGAACTTGGCGTCTCTCAAGCACTTCTCGACTGGTTCCATGCACTTGCGGAACAAGTCCATGTTCAACTCTTCGAATCTCGCTCTCGTGATGGAGGTGTAGAAATCGATACCTTCGAATAAGGAGTCGATTTCGATGGAGGTTTGCGCGGTGGAGGACAAAGTTCTCTTGGCTCTTTCGCACGCGGTTCTTAAACGTCTCAACGCTCTGGCGTTGCCGGAGATGTCCTTCTTGTGCTTTCTCTTGAACTCCGCGGCAAAGTGGTTGCTCAAACGAGTATCGAAATCTTCACCACCCAAGTGCGTGTCCCCTGCCGTTGCCTTGACTTCAAAGATGCCTTCTTCGATGGTCAACAAAGACACATCGAAAGTACCGCCTCCCAAATCAAAAATCAACACGTTCTTCTCCGCCGTGGACGAGTTCTTCTTGTCCAAACCGTACGCGATCGCAGCCGCGGTCGGTTCGTTGATAATTCTCAAGCAGTTCAAGCCGGCAATGACCGCCGCATCCTTGGTCGCTTGTCTTTGGGAGTCGTTAAAGTACGCCGGCACGGTCACGACGGCGTTCTTCACGTCTCTCCCCAAAAACGCCTCGGCGACTTCTCTCATCTTCACCAAAACCATGGACGAAATCTCCTCCGCCGCGAACGTCTTCTTCTCCCCGTGAAACTCAACTTCAATCATCGGTTTCTCCGCTTCCCCTTTCACGATCGTGTACGAAAACTCCTTCATGTCGTGTTGCACTTGCGGATCGGAAAACTTTCTCCCGATTAACCGCTTGGCGTCAAAGACGGTGTTTTTCGGGTTCATCGCGACTTGGTTCTTCGCCGAGTCGCCGATTAATCTTTCGGAATCCGTGAACGCGACAAAAGATGGCGTCGTTCGGTTCCCTTGGTCGTTGGCGATGATTTCCACTCGGTCGTGTTGCCTAAGTTTGAAAAGAAAAGTTTCATTATTTTGGTCAGTCTTCGTGTTATAAAAAGGAGTAAAACAACAACAAAACTCTTCTTCTTCTTCACTTAAAAAAAAAAGACAGACCACCAGAAAAAATTTCAGAGAAACCCTAAAAAAAAGAAGAAATCTTGGCACCAAAAAAAAACTGGTTGTCCTCTTCTTTTTCTTTTCTTTTCCCGCCCAAAAGAGAGAAAAAAGAAGCTTTCAGAAGCTTCTTTCTTTCGTTCTTTCGTTCTTCTTCCGGGTGCCATCATCTCTCTTCTTTCATCATCATCATCATCATCGCGCGGGAAGGCAAGGAAAAAGCACACCACCGCGCGATGGAACTTCGTCGCAAGAGCAACAGATGTATCTCTGTTGAAATCGGACACGACGCGCGAGATTTTTTTTTTACGCGGAAGAGAGGAGACAAGTGGAACGCGCTTTCGATCATTTCCAAAAGCACACACCGCCGACAAAACGAAAATGGATTGACGAAGCGTCGGGTGTTTCCTCATCATCATCATCCAAACGAAAAATAAAAAAAAAGAACAAAGAAGTTTAGAACGCACCACACGCCGACGCAGGAGTACGTCGTCCCCAAATCGATCCCGATCGCTGGTCCTTCTGATTTAGACATATTTGTATGTGTAGTAGTAGTGTGTGTTTTAAGTAATTTTTTATGAGTGCCGACGTTGACGGAGCGAGCGTTTTTTTTTTGAGAGAAAAATTTTGTTCGGAAACCCTAAATTTTATGCAGAGAGCTCTTTCTACGTTGAACTGTTTTTGTTCTTCATTTTTGTTGCGCTACATCGAGAGTTGTTTTAACGATGAGACGACGGAGGACGACGTTTGCTGCTGCTTTTGCGAAGAATAACGAGAGGAGGAAGAAGAAGAAGACGCAAAAGTGAACGCTTTTTCTTGAAAAGAATGAAACCGAAACAACTCGAATCGGAATTGCAAGACTTGAAAACGTTTTCAACCCCGAAACAGAATTTGGAGCAATACGCGACGACGCCTTTATTGGCGACGAGAGTGTTGCACGTCGCCGCGGTGGAGTTTGACGACATCGAGGAGAAATCGGTGATTGATTTAGGCGTAGGGACGGGGGTGTTGGCGATTGGGGCGAAACTTATGGGAGCGGGACACGTGCTCGGAATCGACGTGGATAGAGACGCGTTGGAGGAGTGTAAGGAGAACTTGGAGACGTACGAACCGGAGTTGGAGGTTGAGTTGTGCTTAATGGACGTGGTTGAGTTGATTCGGCGGTACGATGATGATGAGGACGAGGAGGAGGAGGAGGACGTAGAAGAAGAAGAAGAAAAAAGCGAGAACGTGAAAAGGAAAGATTACGTGTGGCCGCGAGCGGATACGGTGTTGACGAATCCACCATTTGGCACGAGAAGGAAAGGTGCGGACGTGGCGTTTTTAGCCGCGGCGATGAAAATGGCCGAAACCGCGGTGTATTCATTCCATAAGACGTCCACGAGAGAGTATATTCAGAAAGTAGCGGTGAAAAAATTAGGCGCGAAGAGCGCGAAAGTCGTGGCCGAGATGAAATACGGCTTAAAGAATCAATACGGGCATCACAGAAAGGAAGAGGTGGAGGTATTTGTGGACGTGTGGAGAATAGAGCCGCCGCCAAACGCGGCGAAAAGAGATGACAACGACGACGATGCCGAGATGTTCGAACAAAACTTGAGAGATTTAGCCGCAAACATCGAAGAGTTACAGCTGAGCGCGCGTCAACGCAAGGACAAGGACAAGGAAAGAAACAAAAATAGCAACAAAAATAGCAATAATAGAAGACGATGGTAGTACGTAGATCTTTACATCTTCTTGTGTATTTATATGTAGTATGTGAGTTATGTGCGCGCGCGTGCGTGCGTATTCTTCTGCACTCTCTATAATTCTAAAATGGATTCTTCTATTCTTCTTCAGAAAGCGTCGTCATCCGACGAACAAAGGGAATCCGCCTCTTTTAAAACCTGCTCTCGCATCATTTTGCACGTGTGCATCGCCTCTACCAATTGCTCGACGACGGTGCTATCTTCGCCGACAACTCTGGAAACTCCCGAAGCTAGCTCCTTTGCTTTTTCTTTAATCTCGTCGAGGCTCTCGATGATACTCGCAGGTGCGCTCAAACGCGCTCCAACGGCGTACGTATCCGCCATGAGACGCTCCAACAACAATTTCAGGACGGCGACGTTATGAACGGCGATTTGCGGATGGTGATTCGGGTAATACTTTTCGAAAGATGGTGTGAGCTCCGTGCCGCAGTCAAACGCTATCTTCCAATCTTCGAAAAGAACCGCGGCGTTCATGAACGACTCCAACGCCTTGACACGCAAGTGGTGTCCTCGCGCAATGCCAACGGAAGCGCCAAACAGCGCCGATCTTGTATCGGTTAAACTATTAAATCGATCCCAAGCGCGGTTTAACGAGCTGCCATCGGAAACATCTCCCGAAGACGTCGAGCTTAACTTTTCTACCAGTTCAAACGCCTGACAAAACCGTTCGGCAATTTCAGCAACGACGACGTTTTTACAATCGCCCCACGTTTCGACAATCAATCGCGTCTTCTTTTTGTTACTCTTTTTACTTTTGTTCGACTGACCGTACGTCTTCTGACCCGCAAATTCTGGGTCCTTCGATAAATCGCCGTTTGTTTCTGTTTCTTCTTTATCCTTCTCTTTATCTTCATCGTTTTCCCCGTCGTCACCTTCGTCGTCGTCGTCGTAGTCTTCATCGACGCTCTCTTCCAAGTTGAAGCTCGCCAACGCGCTGTTGTCTTCAAAGAATCCACCGCTTTCTTCCCCAAAGAGTCGATATATGTGGCATCCACCGTCGACGATACCACCAGACGCGCGCTCGACTTGAAACCAGCTCCTTTCTTCGTCTTCGTCGGTGTATTTCGGCGCACGAGACAACGCGCGCAACTTATGTCCGCCAATCAAAGGAATTTCGGAAAGAGGCAAAAGATCTTCCTGCCCCTCCTCCTCCTCCTCCCCGTCATCATGTAAATCAAACCCGTAGTTCGACTTTAACGATTTCGCCCTCTCTCGCTTTGGTTTCATTAATTCGTCGTACGAAATCGTCAACTCTTCGCCCGGCAACACGTCTCGCAAACATCGGACAATCATCTTCTTGCCTCTAAAAGTCGCGAAACAGTTTGGATTTTCCGAATGATTCATCATCGCCGCCACTGGATAGACGCCAATCCCATACGGTCGCAACTCATCGTCGCACAACGTGTGGCAATTCAAACGCAACTTACCAATTAGTTTTGCTAAATCCGCCACCGACGGTATGTCCTCGTATTCTCTCTCGTACCTCTCCGCTCTCTCCTCGTCCGATACCACGCTATCGTCCACGTTCAAAGAGTGCGTCAAATACGCTCTCGTCATCGCCGCTAAAGTGTAATCGCTCGGGTTGTTCAAACCAAACGTCTTCGACTCTTCACCGTGCGTTAACTGGTCGAAGACAGTCGAGTACCCTCTGCCTAATCCCAACTGTTCCGTCTTCCCTTCGTCGTCGTACAATCGCCCGGTCGGAGCCGCGAGAGCGGTTCGTTTCGTCTTCCTCGATTTCTCTTCGCTCGCGGGTACTTCGTTCTCCGCGTTGTTCTTGTTCTCATTAGTATTCGTTTCGTTCTTCCTCTCTCGTTGCATTCGCCACACGATTTTACTCGCCAACCGTACCGTTGCCTTTGGCGCTCGCAACTGACAACTCTTCAGCGCTTTCGTTTCTTTATCGTAGCCGTCTTCCCAATCTTTCAACTGGTTCTCCCTCGAAAAATATCTCGCGAATTTGGTCGCCGAACACCGTTGCAACTGTTGTTGTCGATTTTGTTGTTGTTGTTGTTGTTGCCGTGGCGACTCTGATGAGTTGTTGTTCACGTTAAAGTTGTGATCCTTCGACTTCTCGAACGTGAAGTGGTCGCGTTCGTGGAGCCCGTCGTCTCGGAGAACCGCCGCATACGGGACCGATTGAAAAACGACCGAGCCTTGTGTTAAAGAAGAAGAAGAGGAAGCGATTAAGCCTCTGTTTTTGGCGCCGGGAAAGCGACCGAGAGAAAACGAAAGCCCGCGTTCTTCTTCTTCTTTTTCCACGAGAGGTTCTTTCGTCATCGCGACGACGTAAACGACGTAAACGACGTAAACGAAACGTTTTCTCTCCGAAGAGTGAAGAAAAGTTTCGAAATCTGAACAAGACAAAGACAAAAAGAAGGAAAAACAACATTTAACGAGTGAAAGAGTATAGTAGTATTTGCAGTATTAGATGATGATTTCAAACGACAAAACATCCGCGAGATGCGTGATCTCTCTCTCTCTCTCTCTTTAACAATTCTTTCTCTTTCTCTCTCTCTCTTTTTATTATCAAACTTTTTTTTTAATTAAGCCGTGGTCGGTTCGATGCGCATGCGGTCCAACTGCTTTTGCGTGGGCAACTTCACCTTGGTCGCCAAGCCCAACTTCTTCAACCCCCAAATCAAATACCACGTCATGTCCACTTGCCACCACTCCAACCCGTGTCTGGCGCTAAATTCGAACGCGTGGTGGTTGTTGTGCCACCCTTCTCCAAATGCTAAAATTCCAACCGATAAGTTGTTTCTGGACAAGTCGCCGGTGTTGTACGTTTGTTTGCCCCAGCAGTGGGCGACGGAGTTGACCGCCCAGGTGATGTGGTACACCCAAACAGTTCTCACGCAGAAGCCCCACACTAAGAAGGGTAAACCGCCGAGGAGGTATAAACCTAACGCCGACGCAGCGATGTGCCACATGTACGTCTTCTCCAAGAATTGGTAAAACGGCTGCGCGGCCATCTCCGCGGCGTTGGATCGATCGCCAACTCTTTCGATGGTCGCTTCGTTGTCCAACAACCATCCCATGTGCGACCACCAAAAGCCTTCATACGGCGTGTGCGGGTCTTTCGGAGTATCGCAGTGTTGATGATGATATCTGTGCGACGACGCCCACTCGATCGGGTCGCCTTGGACCGCCAACGCGCCGCAATACGCCAACGCGTACTCCAACCATTTCGGCGTTTGAAACGACTTGTGCGACAACTGCCTGTGGTAACTCAACGTGATTCCCAAGCACCCGGTGATGAAATACATGACCCAAAAGCAGTTGAACGCTTGCCAGGTGAAGTAAAACGGCGCCAACAACGCGCCAACGTGCATGGCACCAATAAACGACACGTACGTTATATCCGTCCCCAACCACTTTCGCACAAACGCGTTCTTCTTCGGACTGGCGATAATATCGGACAAAAACACCTTATGCGCTGGTTTCACTCCTTCCCACGCGCCTTTCGCCGCCGCCGCGGCTTCGCTGTTCACCGCCGACCAAATCTCAGACGCTTTCTGCACCCCTTCCTGGCCAATTCTTTGCCAAGACGTGAGAAGGGTCTTCTTCTCGTTGGACGAATCCTCCGGCATGGTAATCGCTCGTCTGGGGCCAACCGCGTCGCCTCTTCTTTTCGTTGGAGTCGTCGTCGTCGTCGTATATCCATAACGATGACTAAAATGATTCTCTGTGTTTACTCTTCTGTCGTTTAAAGCGTTCGCGTGTAACGTCCTTTTATTGTTCTCGTTGTTATTCCCTGTTTTTGTAAGTACGAGAGAAGAGAGAAAGAATGAATGTCAGAACAAAAAAAAAAATTCTCTCCTCTTTTCCTTTGCGTCCACCTTTCTTTACAGCCACACTTTCTGAGCCACACGATGGATCTTCTTCAACGCCCTTCCTTTTTTGATTGATTTTGTAGGAAACAGAAAGAAAAAGAGAGAAAAGAGAGGAGGAAAACTTTCTCTCCTCTTCCCTCTGCCGTCGTTTTATTCTCTCTCTCTCGCTCTTGTGAGAGAAGATCTCTCTCTTTGCGCGCGCGCAAAACTCCTCGGAGATCGATCCGAGATCGCGGACGATGAAGATACCGCAGAGCAGTACTCGTACTCGTCGTTTGCGCGCGCGCGCGAAAAAGCACCAAATCTTCTTCTCCGAGAAGAAGAAGATGAAGAACACACGAGAGGAGAGAATTCAAACGTTTTTTTCTTTCCCGAGAACGACGCGAGAGGACGAGAAAGAAGAAAAACAAAGAGATAAAGAGAGATTTTCAAGCCTTACCGAAAGAGGAGAGAACCACTCCTTTTCTTCTTCTGCTATTCGTGTTAGTATTCTTCGTGCTATTACTGCTGCTGCATCTGTCGCTGCTCGCGTGTACTCGTTTGTTGTTTGCAACCGCGCCTGCGTTTCGCGGGCATCGGAGCGCGTTTATCGTCATCATTATTCTTTATGTATTCGTTCTTTTTGTGTATTATCCCGCTTTTGTTGTTGTTTGGGGGTCAAAAATTTCTCTCTTTCTCTCTTTCTCTTTCTCCGAAACGACAGACAGACAGACACACACTCTGCGACCACTCACTCGATGAGAGAGAGATCCACGACGAGAGAGAGGTAAAGGTGTTGCGAGCGCTTCTCTTCTCTTTTCTTTCTTCTCAAAAGCGATACGAAAGTTTTGTGTCGTAACTCTTCTTCGCGAGAAAGAAATGAGGCACGACGTGAAAGCGTCGTCGACGTCGAAACTCGATTGAATTAGGGTGTAATACCCTAAATAAAATGTTGCGAACGTCTCCCCCTTCTGCATTGGAAAACACTTCAAATGTGCACACGTTTGAACAACATCTCACGTAAAGGAAATGGAAGCAACGAACGGCACCGTAGCAGCTTCAGAGGAAGGAAACGATAAAAAAGAGTGGACTACTATTCTCGCGTTCCAAAGCGTCTTCTTGTTCGCAGTCGCGGCGGTGCTCGAAATCTTAGGCGGGTGGCTCGTCTGGCAATTTGTTCGCGAGAAGAAATCGATTTGGTACCTTTTACTCGGGTTCGTTATTTTAATGGCATATGGCGTAGTCCCTACTTTACAACCGTTGGAGGATTTCGGCCGAACGTACGCGGTGTACGGAGGGGTGTTTATCGTTTTTAGTTACGCTTTTGCGCGAATAGTGGATGGGTTTAAGTTGGATGTGGGCGATTACGTTGGATGTGCGGTGAGTTTAGTCGGGGTAGTTATCGCCGTGGCGTGGCCGAGGGAGGGAGGCGGTTTGAGTTAGAGTACGTTGTAGTAGCAGTAGCAGTAGCAGTACTAGTATATCATTATTTCCTCTCAAACACCATCCCGACGCTTTTCATTTCCCTCGCGTCGCCGTCGTAATCCACCGGCACCGAGTGACTCTGAATAGCCAACATCGTCTTATCGAACGTCGAGTCTTTCACGTACGCTCTCACGTTCGCCTTCGCCGGCGGATTCATCCACGTCGTCACATCGATCGGTGCGGAAACGTTGAACACTGCCGTGGTTAAGCGTAAAATATCCCCAACCTTTACTCTGCCATCTTTTGAAGCGTTTGAATCCGGAACAATCTCCACAACTTCTATCCGCGTCTCGACGCTTCGTTCCACTCTCGTTTCCTCCAAAATCAAACCGAGAGGCCGGTCGATTTCGACCGCGACTAACTCGCCGGTATACTCGATAGCGGTCGTTTGCATTTGAGTTCCGCCTAAATCGAGCGAAATTGTTCGTTTCTTTGCCTTTTTATCCGTCTCCCCGTCTTCTTCTTGCCCGGTGAGCGCTATGTCGAATCGGTCTTGGCCAACTCCAGAACTTCTTAAAAGCGTGACCGCATCATCGCTTCGTCGTCGTCTTCCATTCGAGGAGGATAAAAAAGCTCGCGTTCTTCTTGTTCGAGAAGACGACGAACACGAAGGATTACCACTCGCGGAGGAGGAGACGGAAGCGCATCGTCGCGCGAGTGATGACGAGACGTGGTAGTTCATTATATATAAAGAGTTTCCCGTGAGGTGATGTTTTGACGATTTTTTCATTGTGTTGTTGTTCAGAAATATTTATCTATTTCGACTGATTCTTAAACTCCCACTCGTTGGCCATTTTGACGTAAGTGTTGATGGAATCTCTCAGTCTGGTCAAGTCGATCGGTTTCCGTCCGGTTTCCTCGAAATTCTTTTGCTCGTTGGTTAAGATTTTCGTCTGCCACTTGTTTTGCAAGCGGTCGTAATCCGCCGACGAGGCGTGCTTCGGATGGTTTTGCGCTCGGTATTCCATGGCAAACTCTTGGACGATATCGCTGACGATGGAGGCGAAGGAGAGGGAGTGCGGGTCATCGAATTCGTCGTTTCGTTTGGGAGCGGAAGGGGCGTCGGTGGAACGCGGGGGAGGTGCGCCGGAAGGGAGCGGAGGATTGACGGGCGGGTGCGCGCTAAAATTAGCATCCATTCGCTGGCGTTTTGCGCTCCCTCCGGCGTAACCGCCGACACTGGTGTTGTAGTTGTTGTACCCGTTATTGTTGTAGCCGTTGTTGTTGTTGTTGTTGTTGTAATTATTATAGTTTCCGTTACTGTTGTAGTTGTTGTAGTTTCCACCACCACCTCCTCTGCCACCGGTGTGGTTCGAGTACGGCGGATATTGGCGGTTGGACGGCGGTTGGTGTTGTTGCTGCTGTTGATTGTAATAGTTTTGGTACCCACCATTCGCTGCAGCTGGCATCGCCGGCGTTGTTTGCGATTTCCATCCACTCGGTAAAGCTCTGCCAATCGCATCTCTTTGGTGCGCACTCCCCGGCGTGTTATTCGCCGCGATACCTGGTGGACCTCGTCCTCCCGCGCCGGCGAATCTCGGCGGGGGCGCTAAGCCGGTTCGATTGAATCCCATGCCGCTTCCTGGAGGCGGCGGGCCAGCAGAATTGAATCCACCTCCTCGACCACCCATGGTTGTCGCACTCCCCGGCGGCGCACTACTACCAAAACCACCGGCACTTCCTGGAGTTCGCATGGGTGGTGGTGTTCCCGTTCGAAACCCGACGACGCCGTTTGGCGCCATACCGGCGCCCATCGGAGTCCCCATTCCACCGCGCATGAAACCTCCACCCGGTGTCATTCCACCCCCGTTCATGTTTATACTATTATTCGCATTTGCACTATTCAAACGTCTAATACTCTCCGGCTCACCTTTATCGATAATGGTCCCTTGCGGAACTTTCTGGTTCGCAAACTCCGTGGCGACTTTTTGCAACTCAGAGTCCTTCGCGTATCGTAACTCACCGAGTAAATCGAAAAAACTCCCTCTCGCCGTCTTCGTGTCGCGCATAGCCGCTAACGTTGCTTCTTTACACACGGTCAACCAGTTTCCTAAAACTCTCAAAACCTTTCTCAACAATGGAGCTCTTTGCGGAGAGCACAACGCGCCGCCTAATCGACTGATGCACGTCTGCAACGCGCCCGTCCCGCCTCTCTCGGCGAGCACTCTTTGTAGTTGCGTGCTTCCTGTCATCGATATCGCTTCTAAAAGTAATCCCAAATCTCTCTCGGAAACTTGCGACTCGCCTTTTTCGTCCACTGGGTACGCCAAGTTGAACATTTGAATCGATTTGAGACACGCTTTTTCGTTGCGCAAAGCGCCCTTGGAGTTGCGCAAATCGTCCATGGCGACGTCAATTTCCGAACGTCTTTGAGATGCGCTGGAAATGCCGCCCCATTTGGCAGCGTACGAACCAGCTGGCGCGCGCACGCGCGATCGTCCGCCGCCGCCGCCGCCGCCGCCACCACCACCAAAGCTCGGCACTGATCTCTTCTCCGCTTTCAATCGTTGTTTCTCCTCGTTTTCGTATTTCTTTTCGCGCGCCTTTTTCGCGCGATCGTACGCTTTTTGTTCCTCCGGCGGTCGCCATTTCTTCTCCTCGTCTTTCAACTTTTTCGATTCAGAGCGTCTGAAGGATCCACCCTTCTCTTGTTCGTGTTGTACTCGGGCTTCCTTTTCTTCTTTCACGATTTGGTCTTCGTCGCACTCCAACATCACCGGCGTTTCGTCCTCCAAGTGAATCTTTTCCTCGTCGTCGTCTTCGGAATCGTTGGCGTACTTCTCCGCCTCTCTCGCGGCTTTCGCACCGCCAATCCATCCGCAACACGCGGCGGTTTCGCAAAAACATCTCATAGGTTTTTCCCCGTACCTTTCAAACTTGTAATCGATGGTAATCTCTTCCCCCGGTTGAATCTCTCTCAGCGCGAAAACGCCGATGCACAACTCGCCTTTTACCATCCATTTTTGCGTCTCGCAGTTTGGATCGCACGAGTGGTTCAAAAACCTCCCAACGCCGCCTCTTTCCGTGGCATCGATAGTTTCCGAACTCGACAAAGTCATGAAATAAAAGTGCCGCCTCTTTTCCCTCGCGTATTGCCTTTTCCTCTCCTCGTACGCTTCCTCGTGCAACACCTCGCCGACGTACTCCAACACGAACTCGCCCGGTTTAATATTCTCCTCCGAGAACAATCCGTGTCCTTTCTTACTCGACCGTTTGACCTCTAACTCTTTAAACTTCTTCCTGGAAAACCTCTGGTTCTTACACGCGGTCGAACACGGACAAAATTTAGGATCGCACTCGGTTAACACCAATCTGTTCACGCACTCTTCCTCGCATCCGCTTCCGGTCTCCGGGTCGATGGCGCAGTTACACACCATGATGTCGTCCTCGGTTAACTTCCTCGGCTCTCTGTGTTTGAAGATGTTCCGCGAGACTCTCGACCAGACGTGCGCGTTTTCGATTGGTTTGCACATCATGGTATCGTCGTCCGAATCGTTCGAATCGTCAGAGTCGTTTGAATTTTTTTTCTTCCTCCACCCACTCGCTCCACCTTTTTCCTTCTTTGTCTTCTTCTCGTCATCGTCTCCTCCTTTCTCACTTTTAACTCCCAACTTCTCTCGTTCGTCCTCTTCGTCCTCCTCTAAAATCTTCCTCCCGATTTCCTCCGCTTGTTTCCTCTTTTGTTCTTTCTCTTGCGCTTTCATCAGGACGTCGATTTCATCGTCGAGTAATTCCTGAGGATCATCGCACGTGCTGAACTCTTGGTGGAAGTTTTTGTGGCAAAACCATTGCTCGTGTTCGCCTAACTTCAAAGCGACAAAGTTCGGCACTCGTCGCCAGACTTGGCACGAGTCGCACTGGACCCACGCGTCCGTGGTTAAAGGCGTTTGCGCGAGGAGGTCTCTGAGCGTTTGCGAGTACCCGTCGTCCTCCATCGTGTCTGAATGAATTCGTTTCGACGACGATGGAATTCAAAATGTCTCTTCCAATGAAAGAACAACACAACAATACCTTCAGCAAAGAGAGAGAGAGAGAGAGAGAGAGAACGAGCGCGCGCGCGCAAAAAACGCTCCTCTCGAAAGAACAAAAGACTCTATAAAAGAATAAAAGAACGAAAAGTGCTTCTTCTTCTTCTCTGATTTCTTCTTCTTCTTCTTCTTCTTCGCTTCGTTTGTCTTCTCGTCCTTCTTCTTTATATACAATGAAGCAATTTACAACAGAGAGAGAGAGAGAGAGAAAAAAAAGGAGAGAAAAAAAAAACAAAACAACGACCAAAAAATGAAAAAATCAAAACACAAGACCAAAAAGAGAGCAGACAGGCAGACCAAAAAAAAGAGCAGAGAAAGAGCAACTTTTGACGAGCACGTTCTGCGACACACTTTTTATATATTCTTCTTTTCACCGAGTTTAAAAGAAGAGAGGAAAGAAAGGAGAGGACGCTTTGATCTTCATAATAACGCGCAAAAACACACAGAAAACACGCGCGCGCGAAAAAGAAAGCGTTCGTCGACAAAACCACACACTTTTCTTCACCGAAACGAGAGTCTCTTTGAGGAGGAGGACGGGAAGAGGAGATTCGTGGAGCGCGATTTTGAAAAATTCGTGAAGCGGTGTTGAAGAAAGACCGTTGAAGAGGAGACGTTTGGATCTCAAATTCTCTCTCTTCTCTCTCTCTTTATATATTCTTCTGTCGTGAAGAAATATGAGCAATAACGGAAATCCGTTCCAACAGACCGGCGATGGAGGAGGCGGCGCGTGGGGCGGGTCGAACGCCGGGGGCGGGTCTTTGCAAGAAACGACGACGACGACGACGGTACACATCGACGACGACGACGAAGATTCCACGGAGTTTTCCAATCCGTTTGCACCACCATCAGGAGGAGGAGGAGGAGGAGGATCGAGCAGCACGGCGCCGTCACCACCGGCAGTAAAAAGCAGTTATAAGAACAGTAAGAAAGCGGCAACGGACGTGTACGAAGCGCCGACAGGGGCGGTCGCGAGAGATTCTGGGATGGACACGTTTGGCGCGTACGGCGGCGCCTACGATAACGCCGCCACGACGAATCCGCAACAACAACAACAACAACAACAACAACAAGAGAAAAGAGGTGGGGGTGGATTGTTTGGAGGTGGGTTTGGGTTTGGCGCGTTTGGTAGTAGCAGCGGTGGCGGCGTTGGAGGAGGAGGAGATAAGTCTTTAGCCCAGCAAAGGAAAGAACTCGAAAAGCGCGAGGGGGATATCGCGCGACGCGAACGCGAGCTCGCCGCGAGAGAAGCCGCCATGCGCGCTAACGGTGGCAGTGGAGGGCAACAAGTCAACAACTGGCCGTTTAAATTCTGGGCGATCGCGTACCACAACATCGACGCGGAAATTCCTTCCCAACACCAAAGAGCCGTGCGGATGTGTTACTACTCTTACCTCTGCTTAGTTTTGGCGTTATTCATGAACCTCTGCGCCGTCACCGGCGCGTTCTTCGTCGACGGCAGAGTCGTCTCTTGGTTAGTCGCCATCATCTACTTTCTCGCCGGCGTCCCCGGCGCGTACTTCATCTGGTACCGTCGCCTGTACATGGCGGCGAAAAACGACTCGGGTTTGAAATTCGGCTGGTTCTTCCTCATGTACCTCGGCCACTTGGCCTTCATGGTCTACGCGTGCATCTCCCCACCCGGTGGCGCCGGCGACCAGTGGTCCTTAGCTGGAATGATGGTCCTCAAATCCGCTCTGAACAAAGATAAAGTTTTAGGCGCGTTTTACGCCGTCGCGTTTTGTTTGTTCGCTTTAGACGCCGTTCTCTCGGTCGTCTCCATGCGGCTCGTCTGGACGAGCTTCCGAGCTGGTGGGCACAACGCCAGCACGGTAGGGGCGCAAATGGGCGCACAAGCCGCCAGTGGTGCCGCAGGCCGGTCCGCATTGCGCTCGGTCGTTTGATTTTTTAATTATACTATTCTACGTCGTGGACTACTCCGCACCGCATATTCTCTGCATTGTAAGAACGCCACAACAACACCTCAGAAAAAGAACATTTACGTGTTGCACTCGTCGTTCCACGAACAAACGACAAAAACGTCAAAATCGTCATGGCATCATCACCACTCGGCAACAACAACGACGATTTTAACAACGAGAATGAAAGCTCAAAGAAGAAACAAACCGTCTGCGTGATTGGCGCCGGCATCAGCGGTTTATCCGCCGCCTATCTGCTCCACCAATCGAACGCATTCGCGGTCACGGTGTACGAGTCCGAACCCACCGCCGGCGGGCACGCGTTGACGCGGGAGAAGTCAAAACACGCCGGAGAATTGGACGTTGATTTAGGATTTCAAGTGTTCAATTTGACCACGTATCCACACTTGGTCGGTTTGTTCGAGGAGTTGCGCGTGAAACACGAGCAAAGCGACATGAGTTTCTCGTTACAAAGCGAAAGGACGGAGTGGGGGAGTTTAGGATTAAGTGGGATCTTCGCGCAAAAACGGAACCTGATCAATCCAAAGTTTTGGAACATGATACGGGAGATTCTTAAGTTCAAGAAAGTAAAACACGACGTGTTGAGCGGCTCAAAGAAGGAATATTGGGAGAAGAAAACGTTGGGGGAATATTTGCGGGAAAACGGGTATTCGGATTACTTCCGCGACCACTACGTGTTGCCGATGTGCGCGGCTATTTGGAGCTGTAACGATAAAGACGCGCTCGGGTTTCCTCTGAAACCGCTGATTACATTTTGGGCGAATCACCACTTGTTGGAGATCTTTGAACGACCGGTGTGGAGGGTGGTGAAAGGCCGGTCGAAGGCGTACGTGGAGGCGGTTTTGAAGGCGTTGCCGGACGGGTGCGTGAAGACGGGGAGGTACGTGCACACGGTGCACAGATATTTCGACGACGCTTCGAAATCGAGAATTAAAGTGAAAACGACCGAAACTAAGAAAGCGGCGACCGGGGAGCAAACGAAGGAGAAGTTTGACCACGTGATTTTTGCCTGTCACGCGCACCAAGCGTTGGCGATGATTGGCAAAAACGCCACGGAGAAAGAGTTGGAGATTTTATCGAATTTTCGCACGACGAGGAACGAGGTCGTGTTACACGACGACCCGCAGTTTATGCCAAAAAATCGAAGCGCGTGGGCGAGTTGGAACTGCAAATCTATCGGAAAGAAGGGCGAGAACGATTCCGTGTGCGTAACGTATTGGGTGAACTTGTTGCAAAATTTACCTAAAGGCGCGAAGGACGTGTTTGTGACGCTCAATCCGACCGAGAAAATCGACGAGGAAAGGGTGGAGTTTAAGAAATACTTAGGCCACCCGGTGTTTAACGAGAACGCGATCAAGGCGCAAGAGGATTTGAAGAGTCGCTTACAAGGTGAAAACAACACGTGGTTTACCGGCGCGTGGTTGAGATACGGGTTCCACGAAGACGGCATACACTCGGCGGTGGAGATGTGCAAGAAACTTTTAGGAAAAGACGACGTGGTTCCATGGATGCCTAGATTTGACGTCGAGCCGAAACAATCTTTGCTCGGTTCAGCGTTTATGAGCATGTTCCAAACGATTGCCGGGAAATGGATGCCGCCGAATGCGAAATTGACGTTTACGTTACCCACCGGCGTTGATTTTTCCATCTCCGGGAAGAGGGACAAGAGTAAACCAGTCCCAGACGAAGTTCGTTTGACCATATTTAGCGAAGATATGTTCAAGCAGTGCATCACGAGACAGGACATCGGACTTGGTGAGGCGTACATGAACAACGATTTCTCCGGCGACGTGATGGCGTTTTTGGATTTGATTTGTTCCGGCCACCCGTCGAAGCAGGAAAAATCAAACAGGAAGAAAGGTTTGTCCAATCCAAAAAAGAATTGGTTCAACCCGAAAGAGCTGGTGGCGGCAATCTTGTCCATCCTTGGTGGCGCCGCGGAAATGGCCGCGCACAAAGCGTTATCGAACACCAAGGAAGGGTCGAAGAAGAACATCGAGTACCACTACGACGCCGGGAACGCGTTTTATTCCTTGTTCTTAGACAACACGTTGTTGTATTCGTCCGCGGTGCACGTGAAGAACGCGGACGGAACGCCCGCGGAGTTGAACGGCGACGATAACATGTACATTGATAAGCTTCTCATGAATGGCAACCGAGAAATGACGTTCGAGGAGAAAGAAATTCACCTCGAGCAATCTCAATACGATAAAATCGACGCCATGATTGCTCGCCTCGACTTTAAGAAAACCGATGAGGTTCTCGAAATTGGCTGCGGGTGGGGCCAACTCGCCATTCGCTTGGCGACAAAAATTGGGTGTAAAGTCACTGGGTTGACGTTGTCCAAAGAGCAAGCCGCAGAAGCGCGCGCGCGAGTGGCTAAATTGAAACTCTCGCACTTGATTGAAATCAAAATTCAAGACTATCGCGACGAGACGAACGTGTACGATAAAGTCATCTCGATCGAAATGCTCGAAGCGGTCGGGCACGAACACTTGCCAACTTTTTTTGAAACCGTTCGAAATTGCTTAAAACCAAACGGCACGTGCGCGATTCAAGTCATCACCATCCCGGATGAACGATACAAACAGTATTGCGAAACCACTTCGGATTTCATCCGCGCGTACATCTTCCCCGGCGGTCATTTACCGTCCATCTCCGCCATGAAAAATGCAGCTCCAAACGGATTATCCTTAGATTCCTACGACGACATTGGTTTACACTATGCGGTTACTTTGCGTTTGTGGCGCGAACGCATGCTCGCTCGCAAACAAAAGGTCTTCGACCTCGGGTACAGCAAACGCTTCGTGCGCATGTACGAATTTTACTTCGCCTATTGCGAAGCGGCTTTTAAACACGGATTAATTGGCGATTTACAAATGACCTGGAAACGCGATGGGTACGATTTAGACGCGTTAAAAGCGAGAGACGAAGAGGATAAATTGAAATCCAACGAAGCGGAGTTCTCTTGGGCCGTCTTCGCATCCCTCCTCTTCCTCCTCTTTCTCTTATTCGCCGTCTCCATCCTGCTCTCCACGGAACGCGCGAAAGAGAAATACACCGCGCTGATTCTCCCACTTCTTCAACGAAAAGGCGCGATAATCGATAACCCATTCGCAACAATCATCATCGCGTTCGTAGCAACCCTCGTCTTCCGATTTATGCTCCTGCGACGAAACATCGCAAACGCGCGAGAAGAGGCGAAAAAATTAGCCAAAGACCGTCTGGCGACGATGCAACGCGAAGGCGGCGGAAGACTCGGAGACGGGTACGCCGCCGCGTGATGCTACATTTAAGTGAGGGTTTCCTGTACATAACTTCGCACTCTCTCTTCTTACCTGCTACTACTACTAGGTATCGTTTTTGTATCATCATATTTATACCGTATAATAAAACGCGCGCGGGCGTTCCCGCGAGTATAAAGAACATCCAGACCTTTCGATTGACGAATTTTGACGAAAGGGCAGCAAAATCCAACAATTTTTCCTCACTCGGAAAGCGTTCAAAAGTAACGCACGAACGAGAACTTAAGAACGAGACCACGTTCGGTCGAGACTCGATGTCGTCGTCGAAAGTCCCACCGACTTTTACGACTTTTGTTCAGACGACGACGACGAACGTGAATGTGAACGTAAACGCCGCTCAACATCGTACCACTCCGACGAGTGCGCAAAATTCCGACACGAATCGAATCTCCTCCACCAACGACCAAACCAACGACGAAAGCGCTCATCGTGGGGTTAAAGTCATCGTCGGTGAGCTGAACAACAAGTACCAACTGGTTCGAACCATCGGTCGAGGCGCGTACGGCCAAGTGTACAAAGGCATCGACGCGTCTTCGAAGAAAGTCGTCGCGATAAAAGAGATTTCTTTGGCGGGCGTTTTGGAAAAAGATTTAACGCTCGTCACAGGGGAGGTGGACTTGTTGAGTTCTTTAAGACACGAAAACGTCGTGCGGTACATCGAAGCCATTCGGGACGACCATCACTTGTACATCGTTCTGGAGTATTGCGAGAACGGGTCGTTAGCGTCCGCGTTGAAGAGTTTCTCGTCGTCGAACAGCATTTCCGGCGGGATTGGAGGGGTTGGACCGTTTCCGGAGAGTTTAGCCGCCGTGTACGTGTTTCACGTTTTGAAAGGTTTAAGATATTTACACGAGCAAGGCGTGATTCACAGAGACGTGAAAGGGGCGAACATTTTATGCACCAGGGATGGAGTGGTTAAATTAGCGGACTTCGGCGTGGCGACGAAAGTGAACACGGCGACGGCCACGGGTAAAGTTGGCGACGTTTACCAGAATAGTAACGGGGATGATAATAACAAGAGCAACAACACTAGTCATAGCAACGTCGAGATAGCGCGGTCTCCGAATGTAGAACTACTGAGAACGAAAAGAGAGGAAGAAGAAACGGCAAAGCTCGTTAAAAGTAGGAGGTCGCAAATGGCGCTGAAGAATCGTTTGTCGAAGGAGAATAGCGGTAGTGATGCGAGCGGTTTGTTCGACGGCGGGAAACCGGCGCCGCCGAAAAAGAAGGAAAAAGGTGGGAGACGGCAGTCGCTCGGGTCGCCCGGAAATTCACCGAAAGGAGGAGGTGCCAAGGAGAATAAGAACAATAACGGCGAGATGCGTTTAAATGCGAGCAACGACGTTACGTTGGAAACGCCGCCAGCGAAAGGCCTTTTGAGATCTCCCGGCAGTAACAACGGCGGGTCGCCTTCCTCACCTCAACAGTTCAGCGATAATGTCGTCGGTTCGCCGTATTGGATGGCACCGGAGGTTATCGAAATGACTGGCGGCGTTACTACCGCAGCGGATATTTGGTCCGTTGGTTGTACGTTGATTGAGTTATTGACTACAAAGCCGCCTTATTTTGATTTAGCGCCAATGGCGGCGTTGTTTAGAATGGTCAGAGACGACATACCGCCGCTTCCAGCTTCGGGTATTTCCAAACAGTGCGAAGATTTTTTGAGACAGTGTTTCCGAAGAGACGCGTCGACGCGACCGACTGCGAGGGAGTTGTTAAAGCACCCGTGGATTGAAGACGCTCGAAACGAGTTAGCTTCGACTTGGCTTCCGAAAGAAATCAGAGACGCGCACAACGCTTTAATAGAAGCCGATAATGAACAAGAAGGTAACACTAACGCCATGCGAATTGCAGATGGACTCGCTGGCGCGGTAGATAAAATGGTAGTCGACGTGGAGTACAGGGATTCCATCTACTTTTCCTCGGAACGACCGATATCGACGATCAACGCGAATGTCGACGACGAAAAGAACAGCGCGGATTTGCGGAGATTAAAGCTCGAGAGACGCGAATTAAAGAAGAAACTCCGAAAAGAAGGCGACGAAAAACCGGATTTGAAAAAGTTAACGACGATTGATCGCGCGACGGCGGCGCTCATGGCGGCAGATGCGGTGTTAGATAACGAGAAGAAGAGAAACATACAGGATAGCAGCGAATCGGATTCGAATCTTTCCTCGGACGAAGAGAGCGATTTCGATGACGATAAAAACGCAAGCGCCGCGACAGACAGAGAGAGCGGTGCGAACGGAAGCCGACCAGGATATAAGCGAAACAACATGCGCATAGACGTGAAAAGTTTGCCACCGTCGGTTACTGCCAGCGATAGAGGGACGCTCTTAAAAGAATGGCTCGATATTCGGAGTGGACGGAAACTGGCGGGAACGGCGCACAATATCAACAAAAATCACAGGTCCTCCGCTTTTCGCACTTCGGCGGATTCGGATAACGAAAGTTCCGGTCCGTCCACGCCAAAGTCTTACATAGGGACGCCAGTCTCTCAAAACGGTGGCGAGCATCTCAGAGACGACCAGAGCTCTGATCAACAAAACAGAAGCAGCTTTGAAGACGACGGTGAGTTTGCTTTGAACGGCGCGAAGCTCTCCGGCAACGCTTTACTTCGCATCAATCGCGGCTTTTCGCGTTCGAGTTCGTTTGATGATTTATATGGGTCGTACGGCACGTCGCAATTTGATGAAGCGCACATAAACGACGCGTGGGAATCGCTCGCGTCGGCAATGGACTTGAAAGACAACGGTGCAGTCGAAAGAGCCGGGATATCGGTGAAAGATTCCATGGAACGCTACCATCTCATGTTCGATGGAAGCGGGCATCCGATCATGGAAGAGGCCACGCAAGGATATCACCAAGAAAATGGTACCACCGCAACAAAACCATCAACAAAGACGCACGCGACGTCCTCGCTTGATGCGGTAGAATCGTACGGCACGTGTAAAGCTATCCCCTCGCGCAGAGTGCTGGCGTCCGTGGCGGATATTTTGTCCAACGAATCGCCGGAATACGATCGATCGAGATGTGTCGCACTCGAAGCGCTCGTTTTCGCCATGCGTGCGGCGGATCAAACGAGTCGAATCGCGTTAGCTAGTGCACTCGTCGCTTTAGATGTGTGTAGATTTGCCAGTGCAGTTGCCGCGAAAGACTTTGAAGTGTCTTCTCGGAGAGCGAAGATTGCGGCTTTAAACTTATTGGAATCAGTCGCTAAGTGTCAGGTACCCGCGTTTTCCGCCATCGCGCCGAGTGTTGCGCCCGGGATCGCAAAAGCTTTGTCCGTCGGATATTTCGGAGAATCCGGTAAGGCGTTGACGCGAATAGCCGTCGATTGCGCTCGGGCCGCCTTTATCCCTCCAAAACCTCGCGAAAGAATCCAAGCGGTACGAATGCGCCAGGCGATGGTATCTTTGAAGAGAAAATTGCAAGACCGATCGCGTTTCGACGATAAAGAGTTACGAAACATCGAACGCGAAATTCGTCAGTCGGATATGGAAATCATAAAGGAGGAAGCCGCGCAACTTGACGCGACGTGGGCGAACGTGCGGGCGTTGGCCAAAGCGAACGTCTTTCCGCATTTGGTGCAAGCGTTGGGTCAAACGCACTTTGGCCATCTCGAAGAGGCAAAAGTAGCAAACGAAGACCCGGCGACGTTTACGTCCTCATCGACCGTAACGAACGAAAAAATTGCTGATTTCATCGCCAACTTGTTGAGCAACCAGGCGATGACATCGAAAATGCTTTCCGAAGGGAAAGGTAGCGCGGCCGAAGCCGACCGCGAAAAGAAGGACAAGGACGAAGACGACGAGAAGAAGAAAAAAAACAAAGACAAGTCTACGAACGATGACAATAAAGACGGGGGTAACGACGATGACGATTCAGACGACGACGAGTACCTCGCTTTATTGGAGCAAAACGCCAAAAGAACCGGGTTCAAATCTTTCGATACGCAAACGAAAAACTTGCTCTGCGACATCGGCGTCATCCACGGCTTCTTGGCGCAAATCTGCGTCGTGTCGAAGAAAACCAGAGAAAAATTGGCGAAAACGATCGAGTCTTTGACGGAAAATGCGGACACTTTAGATCGATTACAAAAGTCAGGATGCATTCCCAAACTCGCGCAATTGATTGAAATCACGTGGAGAGAAGACAACGACGACGATAACCAAATCGGTTATCTCGGTTTCGACGCCGAACGCGGCTCGAAACGCGCCGGGGTGATCAACGTCGATTTACTCTACGAATCTGTCGCCTGTAACGGTCGAACGCGAGCAGCGGCGTTGCGAGCGATTCGAAATCTGTGCGTCGCTTCAAAATCCTACCAACAACAAGCGGCAACGTGCCACGCGAGTTGGGTTCTGTGCGAAATCGCCACGAGCGGCACGGAAGCGGAAAAAGACGTCTGTTTGCCTCTCTTGTGCAGCTGCGTTTCCGCGTCTCGAGCGGCGAGAGAAAAGTTGGTAAAACACGGCATCTTAGACACGCTCGTCTCCGTCATCGATCAAGAAGGCAACTGCGAACGCAAAATTCTCGCTTTACAAGCCTGCGTCGTTTGGCTCAACGCGGAACCTTGGGAAATCGAAGCGCGTTTACTCACCGCGGACGCCTTGGACGTCTTGGTCCTCGCCTTTGCGTTTTCCAGGAAAAACAAAAGCAACATCAACGGCGAAAGCACACTCCACGCGCTCGCGAATTTAATCGGTGAATCCAGCCGCCTCTCCCGAGCCGTGAGTGAACAGAAAAACGTCGTCACATCCGTTCTCGGCGTCGTCCTCGACGAACCTTCCGTTCGAGCGCCCGCGGCGACCGCCGGTTGTAAACTCGCCGGTTTAAAAGCCATGGGTCACATACTCGAACACGCGGACACACCGAGAGATATCATGCGCACGCACGATTTGAAAACAAAGTTAGAACGCTTGGCGAGGAGTAAAACTGAAGTCATCGTCGCGCAATTGACCGATAAGTTGATGCGACGGTTGAATATTATTTAATACATAGAATAGAATAGAATAGAATAGAAAGAACCACCACCACCCGGAATAGAAGAGAAAAAATTGTAAGGCATCAGTTTTAGGGTTTCATATTAGATTAGGGTTTAAACCTAAACGATCTGATCGGATTTTTCCTTCTCGCGCTCTCTCTCGCGTTTCCTTTCCGCACTCTCCGACTGTCGATCAAACGAAAAGCAGATCACACAAACATCTAAACATGTTCCGGAGAATCAGCGTCCAAGCGGCCCGCGCGGTGGTGCAGGCGTCGAACGTTTCTTCCTCCTCCACCTCTTCTTTAAACGTGTTGAGACATTCGAATAAAATCGGCTCGAACTCGTCGTTTCCCCAACACCAACAAAAAGCTGCCATGGCGATGAGCGCGGTCGAACTCTCCTCGTTGCTCGAACAAAGAATCTCGAACCATTACACGGATTTGAACATCGACGAAATCGGGCGAGTGTTATCCGTCGGGGACGGCATCGCGCGCGTGTACGGGCTGAACAAAATCCAATCCGGCGAAATGGTCGAATTCGCCTCAGGGGTGAGAGGGATGGCGTTGAACCTGGAAAACGACAACGTCGGCGTGGTGTGCTTCGGATCGGACACGACGATCAACGAAGGCGACATCGTGAAGAGAACTGGGTCAATTGTGGACGTTCCGGTTGGGAAAGGGATGTTAGGGAGAGTCGTGGACGGTCTCGGGAACGCGATCGACGGGAAAGGCGCGATCGCGGATGTGACGCAAAGACGCGTCGAGTTGAAAGCGCCGGGGATCATCGTGAGAAAGTCTGTGCACGAACCAATGCAAACCGGGTTAAAAGCGGTGGATTCGTTGGTGCCAGTTGGTAGAGGACAAAGAGAATTGATCATCGGCGATAGGCAAACTGGAAAGACGGCTATTGCGATTGATACGATCATCAACCAAGCGAGCGTGAACAACGGCACGGACGAAAAGAAAAAGTTGTATTGCGTGTACGTCGCGGTTGGCCAAAAGAGATCCACGGTTGCGCAGTTGGTGAAGACTTTGAGCGATAAAGATGCGTTGAAGTACTCGATTATTGTCGCGGCGACGGCTTCTGATCCGGCACCGTTGCAGTTTTTGGCGCCGTACTCCGGGTGCGCCATGGCGGAATACTTCCGCGATAACGGCATGCACGCGTTGATCATCTACGACGATTTGTCCAAGCAATCTGTCGCGTACAGACAAATGAGTCTTTTGTTGAGAAGACCGCCAGGACGTGAGGCGTTCCCAGGGGATGTCTTTTACTTGCACTCGCGTTTGTTAGAAAGATCGGCGAAAATGTCCGACGACGTCGGCGGAGGCTCCATGACCGCGTTGCCGGTTGTCGAAACGCAAGGCGGCGACGTGTCGGCGTACATTCCGACGAACGTCATTTCCATCACGGATGGCCAAATTTTCTTAGAAACTGAATTGTTCTTCAAAGGTATCCGACCGGCGATTAACGTCGGTTTGTCCGTCTCCCGCGTCGGCTCCGCCGCGCAAATGAAAGCCATGAAACAAGTTTCCGGTTCTTTGAAGTTGGAATTGGCGCAATACAGAGAGGTTGCCGCGTTCGCGCAATTCGGTTCCGATTTGGATGCCGCCACGCAATATTTGTTGAACAGAGGCGCGCGTTTGACCGAAGCCTTAAAGCAAGGCCAATACGAACCGATCCCGGTCCAAAACCAAGTCGTCTTCATCTACGCCGCCACGAAGGGTTACTTAGATAAGGTTCCGGTCAAAGACATCGGCGCGTTCGAAGCCGGCTTGATGAAACAAGTCGACGCCTCCATCTTGGAAGCTATCCGCACCGAAGGTGTCATCTCCGACGCCACCGATGCGAAGTTGAAGGAATTGTGCGCCAAGTTCACCGAAGGCTTCTTGTCCGCGTAATTATTATATAAAAGTGTTATCTTTGAGAGAGTGTTATTATAAGAGAGAGAAGAGTTTTGTGTTATTCAAGAAAAAGAAAGAAGAGAGAGATTTCATCAAATTTTTTTTTTCGTTCGTCGAAAAAATGCATGTGTTTTTTTTGTGTCGTTCAATTAAATTCTCTTCTTTTCAAAACTTATCTCAAAAGTTCACTTGAAACGAGCGCACAAGGAGAGCACTCTTTTGCCGCATCGTCGTCGTCCTTTTAAAAGTCTTTCTCTCGCTCTTTCGAGAGAATCTCTCTCTCTCTCTCTCTCCGCGTTTGTCTTCGTCTTCTTCTTTGTTAAGGATTTGAGGAACGGTGTCGCGCGTTGAGAGCGAGCAAAAGAAGATATGAACGCGCTGACGTCGATTGCGTCCACAGTCACGACGCGTCAGAGATGTTGTTGCGTGAGAAAAACAACGACGCAGTTTCCGAAGAATGCTTTCGTTCGAGGAGGCGCGAGGAGGGTGTTTACGACGACGGTATCGTCGTCGTCATCAGCAGTAGCGGCATCAAAAACGTTGGAAGAAGAATACGTCCAACACGCGGATTTGTACGACGGTTCTAAACAGACGCAGTTGTTCTCTGGTTTACAGGGCCGAGCGTTGAACGCGAAAGGAAAGGAGTTTCCTTCCATGGCGCAAGTGTTAGCGAAGATACCGAAAGAATGTTTTGAGAAAGATACGGGGAAGTCGTTGATGTACGCGGGGATTTCGACGGCGATAACGTTCGCAGTCGGCGTGGCGGCGTGGGCGACGTTGCCGTTTACCGTGTATTATTTGCCGGCGTGGATCGCGTACGCGTACGTGGCTGGGACTGCGGCGACTGGGTGTTGGGTTGCCGCGCACGAGTGCGGACACGGTGCGTTTTCGGATAACCGAACGATTCAAGATACAGTTGGGTATATCTTGCACTCGTTGTTGTTGGTCCCGTATTTCTCGTGGCAACGAAGCCACGCGGTGCACCACTCGAGGACGAATCACGTTTCGGAAGGGGAAACGCACGTACCGGCGCAAATGGGCAGCGAAGAGGCGAACTTGACGTTTGGTTTGAGAAAGACAGTCGGGAAGACGTTGTTTTCTGCGTTGAATTTAATCGGCGTGTTTGTGTTTGGGTGGCCGTTGTATTTGTTGATGGGCGCGAGCGGCGGTCCGGTGCGAGGGAAAACAAACCACTTTGTGCCGAAAATGGGCGCGAGTGGTAAGCACGCGTTGTTTCCGGGAAAATGGGAAAACAAGGTGTGGTACTCAGACATTGGCGTGGCTTTGACTGTTGGGGCGATGGCGTACTGGGCGATGCAAACGTCCTTTGCGACCGTGTTTGGTTTGTATCTGGCGCCGTATTTGTTCACCAACTTTTGGTTGGTTTTGTACACGTGGTTGCAGCACACGGACGTGGACGTGCCGCATTTTGAAGGCAACGATTGGAATTTAGTCAAGGGGGCGTTCATGACCATCGATAGGCCGTACGGGAAGGTGTACGACTTTTTGCATCACAGAATTGGGAGCACGCACGTGGCGCACCACATCAACCACACGATACCGCACTACAACGCCGTGAAGGCTACCGAGGCGATAAAACAAAACTGGCCGGACTTGTATTTGTTCGATCCGACGCCGATCGCGCAGGCGACGTGGAGAGTTGGAAGCGAGTGCGTGGCGATCGTCCGAAAAGGCGACGAGTACGTGTTTTCCAACGAGCCTTTGCCAAAGTTGGCGTAAAAAAGAAGAGAAACTGCTGCTTTACGCGCACGCTTGTTTTAATAATGGAATAAATAATAAATATTACCGTCTACTCTTAATCATCATTAAATCCGACTCTCACTCGATATTATTAATCAAACTTACGCGACGATTAACCCGTTCGCCGCTTCGCAATCTCTCGCGATTGATCTCTTCATCAACGGCGGCAACCCGAACGCATCCGCGTGCGCCATCGTAAAGCTCGCCTTCTTCTTCTTTCCGCCTTTCGCTTGCGCGCTCGCCTTCGCCGCGGCTCTGTCGTTCAAAGACTTCTCGATCGCCTTCCAAAATACCGAGAACACCATCGATTGCATCACGTTGGTCAACATTCTCGTTTGTAAACCTCTCCCGAACAAACCCTTGACGCCATCCTTGGCGATGATTTGTTTCACGACGTCCCCGTACCCTAACGACGCGTCCGCGTTCGTTTGCTTGACCGTTTTCACGACTCTCAAAGAGTTTGAGACGCAATCGGATACGATAGAAGCTGTGGCGCCAATCGCCGCGTTTCTGGCCAAACCAGCCGTACCGTCCATCTTCGGCACGTTCGCTTGCAAATAGTTGAACGTGGCAAACCACGGGTAGTTCCCGACCCAGTTCGCGGCAAAGTTCGCGGCTGCGCCGGAATACAACACGCCAACCCCACCTTGTTTCACCTTGTTCTTCAACAACTCCAACGCGCCCGAACCTTGCACTTGCAACGTCGTCTTAAACGTATCCACCGGCGTCAAGAAGATTCTCCACGAGGCCCCGCCGGCGGAGGCGAAACCAGTCATCACCGGCACCGGCATTTGCGGATAAAACGCCTCCAACGCGGCCAAAATCCCGGTGTTTGCCGCGGTATCGCCAAATCTGGACATTGGATTTTGAATAATCGCGTACGGCAAACCTCGGTAAAATCTCTTAATGCCGCCTTCTTTATACAACGTTTTCAAGGCGTTCCCTAACGTCCCGCCGTTGGCGTACTGGTAGTTCATCGTCGTTCGCATCCACATGAAAGACCCGACTTGAATAACCCCGGCTGCAAACCCGGCAACGCCGCCTCGAAATGCTTTCTGCGACGCTTTTTTCATCACTTCGCCAAAGTTCACTTTCTTCGGTTCTTCTTGCTTCTTCGCGGCGAGGTTGGAGATGGAGAGGTTCGGGAGCTGAGTCTTTTGCCCCCGAATCACGACGGCGGTTTTGCGTTGCGTGGCCATCTTTCTTTTATTCTTTCTTTCTGCGGAGGAGGGTCACACACAAAGGGTGAGCGTTCGTTGCGACGAGAGAGAAAAGTTCTCGTTGTCAGGTCGTTTCGTGATGTGATACAGCGAAGGAGGGTGCAGCAGTCTTCAGACCAAAATTCGATCATCGTGTCACACATAGTAAAAAACGATCCGAAAATTGAATCCGTTCGTTTCCCCGAACACACAAACAAAAAGAGAGAGAGAGAGAGAGAAATAAAGAGAAAAAAAAGAAAGGGAGATAAAAAACGTCGTCGTCGTGTAAATCGTCGTAAAAGTCAGGTCGCGTTGTTTTTACCTCGCGTGATGAGAGAGATATGTGTAAACCTATAATGTGATGATGAGTGAGACAAAGGACAGTTGGAAGAGAAAATACGTTTTTTTTTCTGACTGGACTACTTAAACCCTAAACAATGCATTTTTTTTCCCCCTTTTTAAAGTGTCGCGCGCTCTCTCACATTTCCCTACAAATACAGCTCGTCTATAATGGTCAGACGACGAGAGAGAAGAAGACAACGCGAAAGCGCACAAAACCCGGCAAAGTTTTCGAACGAGAAGAAGGAGGGAGAAGACTTTAAATTTTGTCGAAGAACGGATGACGTCGAAGAACGAAACCGAGAGACGGAAGAAGAAGAAGAAGAAGAAGAAGACGAATGTGATTGCGTAGAATTGTCGAGTCAGCAGCGATGCGTGAACAGCGCGAGTATCGCACACACGGCGAGACGATTACGTCTCCCGTTCGTGCAACAGAAACGCTCCTGGGATTGCGGCTTAGCGTGCGCTTTAATGATTTTAAGAGAACTCTCGAAAGGCTTTGAAGAAGAGAAGAACGCGGTTAAAAAAGTGCACCTGAGAGATTTGAAGGCGTTTTTGAAGGGTGAAGAGTCGGTGTGGTCGATCGATATCGCTTTAGCGTTGCGCGCGTTCGGAGCGAAGAGAGTGCATTTTTACACCACGGAAATAGGCGCGAAGAGGCAATATAAAAACGAACGGTTTTACGAAAAGACGTTCGAGATGGACGCGAAGAGGGTGAAGAGGGCGTTTGCGATTGCGAGAGAGAAGGAGAGCGGGATCGAAGTGCGATTGGTAGAAGGCGGGATGAAAGACGAATGGATGGAACGAGAGGTTGGGGAGAAGAGCGAGAAGATGTTGATCGTTCTGGTGGATAAGATAGTGTTAGAGAACGGGTACGACGATGAACATGGCGCGAATGATGAGTTTCGCGATCATCATCGTTCTCACAATGGATTTGTCGGGCATTACGTTTGCGTCGTCGGCGTTAAAGGCGACTCTTTTATAATTCAAGATCCGGCGCGTCCGGAAGTCGTGCGAGTGCGCAAAGACGTCTTGCACCGCGCGCGAAAATCCTTTGGCACGGACGAGGACTGCATTGTCGTCGATAGAACGAGTCCGAATAATAGGAAACAAAAAGAACGATTAGACTTAGCTGCGATGTTGGATGCGACTCGTGTAGTATCGAAAGTAACAAACGATAGGAATTTTGAATATTAATGCGATACTTACTACTACTGATGCTGATGCTGCTGCTGAATGATCTAATCTATATCTACTGTATATCTACCCGCCGACGAAACGAAATCGTTTTCGAGTGCGTGCCCTCGCGTTCGTACGTCGTGTCCGATTTGCCCAAATTTTTGACTTTTTCCAATTCGCGCATGACGAAACCTTCGCGTTCGTAGAGTGCTGGAACATCGTCTTCCTCTCCCTCCTTTTCGTCGTCGCCGTCGCTTTGATCATCACTTTCATCCTCTCGACCAAACGTTTGCTTACTGCCGCATATCCCTCCTTCTCCTTCTCCAATCAAAATGTACTCGTCAAACGCGGCGTGTTTACGAATCTCCCTCGTCCAATCGATCTGAAATGGCATCCACGATACGAGAGCGATGCATAACGTATCAGAATCTCTTCCTTCATACTTCTTTCCAATCTCTCTTATCGCCTCGCTCGCGTCGCGTTTCGTCACCGACGCGTCTTTCGGTGCCGAATCGCACGCGAAGTATTCCAATCTCGTTCGTTCATCCGTCCATTCTCGCACGAAGGCCCGAGCGAACGTCCCATCCCTCGCGCCGAGCTCTAAAACGACCACCACTCTCGTTTTCCCGATCTCCTTTTCCATGCATCTCTCCTTGACGTGTTGCACCACGCCTCTGACCAAATCTCTCGTAAATACCTCGTAATGCTTCTTCTTCTTCTTCTTCGCCGCGTCTCCTCCCACACCGTCCAGGAAACGTTTCCATCGTTCGCACCGTTCGCATTTCTCTCCGTTCGCGCACGTGCCCGTGGTGAAATCTATCTCGCAGTATCTTTCGCTCGAATCCTCACACTTCGATCCTCCAAACAGGCCAAATTGAGAGATGATTTCCTCTCGCGACGGGAGCTGTTCGTCGTCTTCTTCTTCCTCAGAGGATTTTATCCTTAACGGTTTCCATTCTTTTTCCTCCCAGTGCGGATGCAAACCGCATCGTTTACGTCGTCGATGATGATGCTGTTTTGCCTCGAAGAAACTTCGCCACTGCAACAAAAGCGACGCTTTCGCTTCCTCGTCTTCCCTTTTTTCTTTAGTAACGTCTGTCGTCCTTTTCCGTGTTCTCTTTTCCGGCATTAAAAATCGTCTCGCGCGTGAATAAAAGTGTGGTTGTGGTTGGTCTAAAACAACTAAATACTAGATTTTAGTACACAACGGCGCCCAACTGGCGCAGCTTTTCGCCGCGCTCCGTCGGACTCTCCTTCTGGGATCGTCTAAAAACGCGCGACAGTTCTCGAGGACTTCAAACCGACACGGGTAGATGGCGTTGAACGGTAAGGTTGTACCGCACTTGGCGAGCGTGCGCAACGCGCGAACTTTGAAATCGACCGAGGCGGACGGGGATTTGCACGCGGTGCATAAGGCGAGGAGGAGTTTGCTCGCGTGCTTTTCCGTGAGATGCGTGTCTCTGTCGTAGGTGGACGGAGCGTTGAAGAAGGCGGAGGCGATGACCGAGGCTCCGGTCGGGATCGTGTCGGATGTTGTCTCTTTCGTAGAAGTCGTCCTCGTTAACACCGTCGCCGCGCAGGAGAGGAGGACGTCGCAGTTCTCGCCGCTCTCTAAAGAGGAAGCGACGAGGGCGGATGAGCTGGAAGCGAGAGCAACTATGGCGGAAGCGATGTGAAGAGACATCTTGTTCTGAGCGAGTTCGCGAATTCCTTTCGTCGTTTCCATGACGTACCGTTGCGCCCGCACCGGTTTGCGAAAGCCGTGGTCGAACGATCGGAATCCAAGAAGAGATGTTGAAAGTGAAACGAGTGGTGAAGAAGAAGAACTGCAGAGCAAATGCGCGAAGTGCCCTATCTCCTCTTCCTCTTCGAACGCATCTCCGTGATTTTTCATCTCTTCCTCTTCGATGGCTCGATAAAAGGCTCCGGCGACGTGTTTCGCTCTCGCGTCCTCGTCGCCTTTGAGTAACAACTCAAGAAACGATGCCGAGACGAGTTCAAGTTTAGCCGTATTCAAAGCCGTTTTCGCGCTCGGTGAAAATAGAAGCGCTCTGAGCAATACCCCGCTCGTTTCTTCGTTCTCAAAAACCATCTTTTGAACGTTATGTTTAGAAAACATTGTCTTCTCTTCATTCGGGAAGAATCGATCGAGGCCTCTTTTGTGCACCATGGACGCGAGCGAGTGCAAAGCCGCTCGTCTCTTCAGACTCGAATACGTATCGTACGGCTTCGTCGCGCACGCGACATCGACTAATCTTTGCGCGGTCAATTTCAACAGCTCGTTATTCTCGTCCGATAAAATGACCGCACGCGCGCCGCACAGACTTGCGCACGCGTTTTCGAAGTTCCCTTTCGCTTGGCCGAGTACGATGGACGCGCACAAACCAACCAACGCGATTTGCGCTTCGGAGGAGGAACACGCCATCGTAGCGCACGCGAAGTTGGAGTTCATTTCGGGTATACCGAAACCAAGCCCACCGAGCACGAGTCTAGCGCACAGCTCCGCCGAAAGCGCGTCTTCGCTCATCTTCACGTCTTGGGGGGGTTCGCCCGGCGCGAGGATGATTTCCTTCTCCAACGCTCGTCCGCGCAAACAGGCGAGTAAACAGTCCGAAGCGGTGGTCGTGCGTAAACGCAACGCGGGGTTTTCCGCGATTAATTTTGCAAGCCCACCGACAATATTCTCACGAAACGATCGTCGTCCGTTGATGTTCGTGTCTTTCTTGTTTGTGGTCACGATCGCGAGACAAAGTTCCAAAGCGCGGCGGCGGCGATCGGCGTGTCCATTGGATTCATCGAAAAGCGCTTTCTCGATTAAATTCGATATCGTTTGGCCAGCGAGTATTCCGTTCGATTCCTCGGAGTTTATGGCGACGACGAGAGCGTCGTTGACGCGTAATCTTCGGTCGTCGGCTTCGTCGGCGAGCGTTGGCGACGAGCTGTCATCTTTGTTCTTCTCCTCCTTATTACTAAACACAATTTCTTCATTCGATGCCGTCGTGGCAACCCAAAACAAAGCTTCCAAGACATCCGCATATGCTTTCTTCGCGTTCGCATCCTCAACTTTCGAAAACTCTGGGAACTGGAGGAACGCTGAAGCGCACGCGATGGATAACACGACGCCGTCGTGGTCTTTCGTTTTACACGTAAACGAGCGGAGTCCAGAAACGAGCGTATCGCGAAGAATATCGCGCAATTCGCTTCCTAATATTTCTTCTACGGAACTCTTTGATGATGATGATGATGAGGAGGACAGGAGCGCGGCGTCGAGCGCACCACCAATCGTTGGCGTGATTAGAACCATTGCAATCGAACGCCAATGCGGCATGGAATTATTTTTCGCATCCTCTTCATCGTCTCGAATGGCGCCTAATAACTTTTTCAGTTTTTCGCTCGCGGCAACCTTCGCCGCGGCGACGTTCGCCGCGGCGGCGGCACCGAGACACCGTCCCGCGACAGCCGCTGCAACTCTCGCGGTTGTTTCAATCTCGTCGCTTCTTGAATGTTCTTGGTGTTGCGTTTTGTTGCACCCTCCCCCACAACACCCGTTGCCTTCGTTCTCTTTTTCTCCGTCCACCTCCATCGCGTTTTGTTCTGTGTCACTGTCACCACCGCACTCCATCGCCGTCGGCGCATCTTTGCTTCGTTCCTTCTTGTGCGCTTTATACGCTTTGAACGCTTGCTCGCACGCGTTTATACTTTGATCGTCTAACGCTAATTTCAAAATCTTCCTGGAAAACGTCGAATTTTCGTTCGCAAACAACCTCGCCGTCGCTCTTCGCACCGGTTTCGACCACTCCAAATCTCTCGGAGAAATGACGCACAGACGCAACCGGGACCAAACATTTTTACAGATTTCATCCGTCGCGATGTCCTCGTCTGGCCAACTCGAACCCATAGTTTCGAGACAATCGATGGCATCTGCGCAAGCTTCGCCCGAGACTGCAGTAGCAGCGCCTTCATTTTCGCCGCCGCTCACAACGCTTTCCAACACGTGCGGTATCGCAAAAGGCGCGTAACAGTTCGTCGCGGTCATCGCAATTCTTAAACCACTCGCTAACTCTTCCCTCGTTATTTTCACGCTATCGTTTTGCGGCGGTTTGAAAGAAATAGGAAAATACGCCGCGACAACATCGTAGACTTCCTCGCAGTTGGCCACGAACGCTTGCGCGCTCGTTGTCGTGGTCGTACTATCCGCGGCGTCTACGACATCTTCTTCAGCTTCGTTGAACGCTTTCGGCAGCTCTCGCCACAATCTACACAAAGCTAACACGTTCCTCGGATCTCTCTCCCCGTCGCAATTCGCCACGATGCTCTCCAATCTCCCGACGGCCTTCTTCTTCTTTTCGTCTCTTTCGTTCGCGCTAATGTTATTCTTATTTTTCGACCCTCCGTCGTCGTCGTCGTCGAAGTCGCCGCCAAGCACGGTCGCTCGCGGAAACTCCCTCAACAACTCCTCTAAAACCGCGTATACTTTCTGTCGATCTCTGTGCGCTAAACTCGGCGCGTGCACGTGCTCGAAAAGCTCTTTTATCGAGCCATCGATGCATTGGTTAATCATCGCCGCATCTTTATATCTCCTTCTTCTACTACTACTGCCGCCCTCGTCGTTCACGCGACTGTTCACGACTCTCTCCTCCTCCTCGTCATCAAACGTCATCGCCCGTTTCAAACATCTCAAACTGTGCGACATCCCGTCCAACCCGTGCGTTAACGTGCACAACTCTCTCAACTTGCTCGCGAAAAACTGCGTCAACAGTAAACTCTCTCTCACGCGTTGTTGTTGTTCTTCTTTCTGCTGCTCCGTGGTTTTAACGCTCACAGACCGAACGCATTTCGCCAGAACTTCCGTCGCTCTCGCTCTCACCGTGGTGTTTTCGCTCGTTAATATCGCGTCCATCTTTTGTAACAACTCCACGACGCAGACGGCGTTCGATTGGATTCGATGGAGGATTTCCGTCGTCGCGTCGTCTCTTGTTTCTTGTTCGATTTCCTCTCGAAGATTTCCAAACGAATCCGAGGAAGACGCGAGGAGGACCAACGCGCGCAGATCTTCGTTCTCCACGTGTATTCCGCTCATTTTTATCTTTGTCTTCTTTGTCTTCCTCTCGAGGTTTGATTTGTGAAGCGTTTTCAACGCGTAAGAGGCGAGTTGTTGTTCGTTTGAGTTTAGTATACATTTTTACATAACACGTCACCATGTTCTCACTCTCTTTCTATCTCTACATCTACGTCGCCCAAAGAATATAAGTTCTTCGCGAAACTGCTATTTATTACTACACAAACTTCCCGGTGTCCTCGTCCTCGTCGAGTATTTTGTAATCCGACAAGCGGTGTCCGTTCTTGTGGTGCGCGTCCGGGTTGGTGATTTTAAAATACACAAACGTCCCCAACGCGCCTATAAAACACAAAGCGACCACGTGCCACATCCATTTCTGCACGCACTTTTCGTATCCCATCCTTCGTAGTTTCCTCTCCGAACTTTCCATGTCCCGTTCCATGCTCGTCGCGGCGGCGCGCGCGGACAAGAGTCTGTTTTTCTGTTGCGAGAGCGATTTTAAAATCGTCTCCCCGGCGTCGTCGGTTTCGGTGGCGATTTTGTGTGCCTGCTCTAACGTTTCCGATAAGTGGTCCGCGTTAGATACGGAGGCGATTAAAACGTCTCGGCGGAGCTCTTCGTTCAAGACTGCGAACGCGTTGTTGTTGTTGTTGTTGTTGTTGTTTCTCCCTCCTCCTCTGTTTGATTCGACGTCTCCTCCGGAAGGAAAGAGCAACTGTTGGTGTTGTTTGAAAGAAGCGCGGTCAGTTTATTTGAAAGAGGAAAACGAGCAAAGCAGGTCGAAGAGAGAGAGAGAGTAAGAGAGAGAGAGAGATGATGACGTTGTTGTTGTTGTTGTTGTTGTTGTTGTTGTTGTTGTTGTTGTTGTTGTTGTTGTTGTTGTTGATGTAAAATTCCATTCCGCGGGCCCCCGAGAGAGACATTCATTCTTCCCAAGAAAGAAGAACATTAAACGAGAAGAGAAAAAGAGAGTCTCAAAAGAAAAGAGAAAAAAGAAACGCCACAAAGCGTACCGGCGCGTTCTCATCGACATAATGTTGTTGCATTTTGACCGCCCCTTCCTGCGTGTGGTGATTTATTCGCAACAAAAGCAGAGCAAAGAAAGAGACCAAGCGATATAGTGATTCTCTGAAGAAGAGGGAAAGAAAAAAAACACCGAGAGAGGTCCCTTTTCAGAAACGTAATGTTTAGGGTCTTAGCCGAAAAATTTTAATTTTGCCAAGTCAGCGTCTGCTTTCTTTCTTTCCGCAAAATTGATACATTTCGCCACTGTATCTACCCACACTGTATATATACCCAGTTATTTATTCACGCGTCATCGAACCACCGAAAGGCGTTGAGGAGCTCTGTCTGTCTGTCTCTCGCGCGCGAACAACGGAGTTGTTCTTTTTTGTCTCTTCTGTGTATTCTTCTCGATCGTATACTGCATAAAATTATATAACGAGAGAGTAAAAACAGAGGAGGGGGAAAATAAGACACCGGGTGCAAAAAAGAACAACGACGTGATTCACGGCATAATAACAACCCCGCCAACAGAAGACCAACGAAGATGTTCTCCTTAGAGCGTCTCCTGATTGCGTTTTCCGCCTTTCTCGGCGACTCGATTTCGAAAACGCCCAAGGTGCACGTGCTCGTCTGCTTGTGCGCGTTTGGCGTACTCGCGGTTGGTATAGTTTTGGTCGAGATCGAACACGACGTGTTCAAGCTTTGGGTACGGTTTCGTTCTCGTTATCATCTCGTCTCGAATGAGATATTTTTCTCATCGCGTTGATGATGATGTTTTTCTCTCCTCTTTCTCTCGATCGTCGGAAAAAAAACTCGCGCGACAGAAACAAAAACGCGCGCACACGAGACAGAGGAAAGAGTTCGTTCGACGCGTTCTCTCGTTCTTTCCTTCTCTCATTCAAAACGGAGGAGGAAGAGGGAATCAATTTCCCCTCCTTTTTTCCCTCATCTTTCCGGTACTTTGAAGGAAGCAAAAAATCAAGATTTTTTTTTCAGATTGAAGAAAACACTGATGACATTTTACCTTTTTCTCTCTTTCTCTCTCCTGCGCGCGCGCGCGTGTGTGTATAAACAGGTTGACGACAGCACGGACATCCACGATCAAATGGACTATTTCGAGGACGCGTACGGTTTTGCGCGCGTTCAATCGTTGATATTAACCGCGAAAGAAGGGAAGACACTGGCGTCGAAAGAAGCGTTCGCGGAGATGGAGCGGTTGGAAAAATGGTTCGTTTCGGTGGAGTACGACCACGACGGCGCGAAATATTCCGGAAAGGTGAAATATGAAAATTTGTGCTATAAAGTGGTGGATACGGCGGACGAGACGCCGTGTTTCCATTTAACGCCGTTGGATTGTTTTAAGCAAGGGATGCAAAGCGTCCCGGGGGTTGAGAATAACACCAAGTTTTTGCCGTCGTACTCGGCGAGACCGGATTTTTCGGACCAGACGCAGTTTGATTTTGGAACTGATTTTACCAAGGCATTCATCGACGATGCGTGCAAGGAGTGGTATAACTTGCAAACGCCTTTGAAGATGATTTTTGGTGGCACGACGCACGAAGGGGAAGGGGAATCGGCGCTTGTGACCGGCATCGGCGGCATGCGCAACGTGTTTGCCACGCGGTCGGCGAAGAATCTCGCCGAGAAAGGCGTGTTAACGACGGAGTGGCTTGACAGTGGCTCCGTGGAGACGGATATCTTAGGTTGCCCGTTGGACGTGACCGCCAATGATTGCTCTTGCGTTGATTCGTTCGCCATCACGTCCGTGACGTCGTACGGGTGCATTCCGAGTGGCTCAAATCAACCCGCTTCGTGCTGCGATGGTTTCATGAAGCCATTTTCCACGCACCCGTGCGCGAAATATTTGTTCCAAATAAACCCGTCCGCGGGGGCTATTGGAAGGTCGGTTCTCGAATCGTGTCAATTACCGGCGATCGATATGGGCACCTCGAGCTGTAATTTACAACCGGATGGGACAACAAAGTATCTACAGCCGTACACCGGGTACGCGACGCCGACGGCGACCGAGTGTCAAGTTATCATGGAAGATGCAGAATTGACCGCGGCGTGCAACGATTTCGATAATTCGTACGAAAGCGCGACAAAGTGTTGCGCGATGGTGTACGACGCGTCCAAACAGATGTGCCACTGCCGCTACTTGGACGCGCCGGTGCAGGCCTATTTCACTACGTTTGGAGAAGACTTTGAGACGTACGCGGGAAAATGTCTCAAGGACAACGAATCGTACGAGGCGTGTCCGAACGTGTCACCACCGCCGTCGCCACCGCCACCGGGCGTGGGGTACACTTGTATTGCCAACATGGAACCGTTTTTAAATGCTTTGGCATTGGCGCAGATGGATGAAACGAATGTGGAAAATGCTATCGCGATGTGTGGTTTAGCGCAAGGGTATTACGGGAATTATTGCATGGATGACCCTACTGTTATAGCAACCGTTGCTACAAACCTAACACTTTATGGAGCTGCTACTAGTAGTGCCATTAACGCTGGAGTATCCGCTAATTGTGCTACGGGAGGTATCGCCGTTCGAGCGCATACCCCCGATCAAAAAACGAAACACGAGACGTGCGCGAGTAATTACGACGATTACCAAGGCAAGTGCTACGTTGTGATTGGAAAAATGGGCGCTAATCCGCCCATTAATCCGACAGCGGAGGAAGTCTTTGCTTGCTGCACCGCCGCGAACGTCATGGCGTTTAATGCATGTCCGTGCGTCAATGTGGAGGACGGATACGGCGTCGACAGGTCCATCGCTTCGACGAATGACATCCGACTTGACTTTATTCTTAACACACCAGTAAGCGGTTGCGTGGCCGCCGGGCTCGCTGCTGCGAATACGTACACCTGCAACTCGCCGCCGTCGCCGCCGCCGTCGCCGCCACCGGGCGACCCGAAGTATACGCTACCGAGCTCGACGAGACACGCGGTGGACGAATCCGAAGCGGAATCCATCTTAGAAGGATGGGAAAAAACGTGGCTGGATGGCATCGAAGATGCGACGAAAGATTTTGAACACATCGAGGTGTCGTGGTACGCCTCTCGTTCTCTCGAAGATGTCATTAGCGACGCCTCGAAGTCGGCGTACGGATTCGTCGCCATCGGCTACGCTTTGGTGGTTGTGTTTTGCTTCTTCTTCTTCATCAGAGGTCTCTCTGCGCAAAGCGGGAAACCCCCGGGACCTGTGCCGGCGATTTTAGCCACCATCGTGTGCATTCTGAGCACGGCAGCTTCTCTTGGATTTGCCGCGTTTTACGTCGAAGCTGGGTTGAAGTTCAACGCCATCACGTTGCAAGTCGTGCCGTTCCTCGCGCTCGGTCTCGGCATGAATGATTATTTCGTGTTTGCGAAATACGTTGGGATATGCCACGGTGAAAGCCCAAAAGGGTCGTCCGCGCGATACATAATCAGGAAGGCGTACAGAAAGGCGGGTGCGAGCATCACGGCGAGTTCAGTGACAAATTTTGCAGCGTTTTGTCTCGGCGCGATCACGCCGATTCCAGCCGTTCGCGCGTTTTCCATTCAAGTCGCCATGACTGTCGTGTGTAACTACATCGCCGCCGTGGTCATTTTTCCGTGCCTTTTGCTCTTCGATCTTGAAAGGCACGTGAACGCGAATCCCGACGCCGTCGGTCAGCGTGCACGTTTAACAGCGAAGAGTGAAGAATCGAGCGGTAAAGACGGGTTTTCGTGCATCAGATGTATGGGCGCGCTAGCGAGCATCGTCTTTCGGATGACGTGCGTTTTACTCTCGGCTGGATTTTTCGCATTTTGTGCCTCTGGAATCGACAAAGTCAATTTAGGCTTAGATCTCGAAGATGTCGTGCCTTCCTCGTCGTACATTTACGATTACGCTTTGAATACGAGAAACTATTTCGCGACCTACCAAGTGTCGCTCGTCTCGTCGGGTATTGACTTTGCGACCACGACAGAAAATCAAGCGTTGCTCGAGCACGATTTTGTCACGGCGCCGAACGTAAACGCCGACTACGGCTCGGTAAACTACCTGCGATATCTTGCGGACGAAACGACGGGGAGAGTTAACGCAGGGGAAGTCTGCAGCGAGAATACAGTTTGGCTGTACGATTACATCAACCTCAGCGACGAATCGTTGGAGAGGTGCGCGTCTATCAACGCAGACGCGATTTTAAGTGATTCCGATAAAAAGAAGAAGTGCATTCGAACGTGCATGAACGCAGAGCCGCAAATGGCGTACGCACCGACGACCCACAATCCAACCGTTACGAGTGCTTCGCAGACGTACAGGTGTTCGTACAACGCGACGAACAATCACTGCGTGTGCCCGTGGCGTCAAGTGTATAACCCAACGTTGTACAATACAAACTTGCAAACTTTTCTCGACGGAGGCGAGAGAGGTCAAATTTCGCAATCGCTGATGATCACCAACTCTACGCCAACGAGTGTTGGGCACACGACCATTAGCGACGTGCGCGCCCTCTTTTACGTGGAGGATGTGTTCTCGTTGGAAGACAAGTTAAATCACATGCGCAAGGCGCGAAAGATTGCCGAAAATTCTAAGCTCGCCACTGAAGATGGTGCGACGGTATTTCCATTCGACTACGCTTTGTACGCTTTGAACGAACAGTATCTGAACATAGAAAGAAACACTCTGCGCGGTTTAGGCATTTCCGTGGCGATTGCCTTTGTCGTCATGTATCCGTTTGTGACCTCCCTATGGCTGGATGTTATTTTGACCTTTGTGATCGCGGTGATTCAAATCGAGCTGTATGGTTTAATTCATTGGATTGACTTAAAATTAAACGCGGTGACTATGGTGAATTTGATCATGACGGTTGGTATTTCGATCGAGTTTGTCATTCACGAAGCTCGCGCTTTCGCGGAAGCGAAAGGCACGAGACCCGAGCGCGCCGCTCAGGCGCTCTCGGAAATGGGACCGGCTATTTTCGCGTCTGCGTTCACGACGTTCTTGGCGGTACTCCCGCTCGTCGGCGCAGATTACGAGTACTTCCAGAAATATTTCTTTTCTATGTACGCGATGATTTTATTTGTTGGCTTGTTCAACGCTCTCGTGACGCTCCCGGCGATATTATCTTTCATTGGCCCTCCGGAGTTGACCGAAGACGCCGTTCGCGACTCGGAAGGTGTTCTCGACAAAGAAATGGTTTAACACGAGAGAACGAGAGAATAGGAAAAAACGAAATAATTAAGATAATATAATATGCGCAGTAATACGCACGTATAATACGCAAGCGCGCGCGAGAGTTGTTGGTATATATAGATTTTTTACGATGACGATGTGTATGAACGCAGTTAGGCTCGAACGAGTGATTTAAAGAATACTAATAAAACAACTCACACAAATAATCAATCAATCGATGCCAAAAATAAGCTCAATCAATCTTATCTATTCTCTCTCCTGTTTTCAAATCTTTCACCTCTATGTCGCCGACTTCTGGTCCCTTTCTCAACTTTTCCTGTTTGCCGTCCTCGCGCAAACGCTTGTCTATAGATTTACAAATCCTCTCCACGATCGTCTCCACGCTCGCGCCGTACGCCTCGTCCTCTTCCCCATTCACCGAAACCGCAATGTCGCACTCCGCGTACATCTTTCCCCTATCTCGCCACAATGACTGTATCTTCTCTTCAATTTTCGTAATCTGCGCCTCTTCGTCCTCCTCGGAAAGACACTCCTTCAACAAAGGCCTCGCGCCGACGCCGTCTTTATGCACCCGCCTCGCCAACGTCCTGTGGTCGCCTTGTAAACACACCGTCACGCCGTTGTGCAAGTGCATCCAGTTATTCCTCACCGTCACGATGCCCCCGCCAGTGGATACCACCACTCTTTTATACGACGCCACTTCCGCTAATATCGCGCTCTCTGTCTCTCGAAACCCCTCCTCGCCGTCTTCCTCGAATATCTCGTGCACTTTTTGCTTGCATATTTGTTCAATCAACTGATCGGTATCGAAGTAGCCGTACCCTAAAGCGTCGGCGAGTTTTTTACCCACCGTGGTTTTCCCGGTCCCCATGAGACCGAGGAGGAACACCGAGGAAGACTGGAGCGACTCCGAGGTTTTGTTGTCGTCGTTCGACGACGACGACGCAAACGCGACGAACTTTTTTCCTCTTCCAATCCTTCTGCTGCCATCACGCTCAACAACGCTTTGAGAAGAAGATAAAGAAGAAGAGCTGCGAAAAAAAAGACATCCTCGACTGCTCCTACTGTTGCTGCTGCTGCTCGTGCATTGCGAGGAGGACGCGGTCTGGAGGACCGACGACGACGAACAGAAGGAAACACCGGCAGTCATGGTTGGATGATTTTGTGGATAAAACGCAACACTTTTCGAACTCTTTTTTTGTGTTGCACTAAATTTAGGGCTTTAAACCCTAATTCGAGCAAGTCCTCCCTTTTTTTTGCAAGAAAGGAGACAAAGAGAGGAAGGAAAAGAAGCGTCAAAAGAAGAGCAAAACATCTATCGCATCATCATGGCTTTGATTGTCGGCGACGATTTCCAGCACATTTTGCGCGTTTTAAACACGAACGTCGATGGACGCGAGAAGGTACGTGAAAGAGAATTTGTTTTTCTCGTTCGCGTCGTGCGCGTTTGCGCGCGCGCGAGATTGAAATTCAAGCCCCGCTTTCACATTTTTTAGCCCTCGTTTCCTCCCTTTTGAGAGAGATCCAAAACCTGCGCATTTGTGTTTGAATGGACGACGCTGTTTGGAGAAACAAACTCGCGAGTAAAATCGTTCGCGTCGCGTTCAGAAAGTATTTCCGCGCGCGAATGCGTGCTTTTGGAGCGAGTGGCGCGTTCGCGTGGTGTGTTGCGGCGCCGAGATGGCAACGAAATTTCCTCGACATTTCGAGCACCACCAAACACGAAGAGCGAAAAAGGGTCCAGAGAGACCAATTTTCCTCTCCGTTCCTCGCGTGGTTTTCGATCACCGAGTTCTCTTTTTCTCTCTCTTTTGCGCTCTCCCTGGTGTTTATGCCGTTTACTATTGTTACTCACACGCTTGCCTTTCTCACACATAAAACAGGTCATGTACTCTCTCACGAAAATCAAAGGCATCGGGCGTCGATTTGCCAACATCATCTGCAAGAAGGCGGAAATCGACATGGGGAAAAGAGCCGGGGAACTCTCCGCGGCTGAACTCGAATCGTTGATGGTTATCGTCTCCAACCCGAGACAGTTTCGCGTGCCGGATTGGTTTTTGAACAGAAAGAAGGACGTGAAGGACGGTAAATATTCGCAATTGACGTCGAACCAGTTGGATACCAAGTTGAGAGACGACATCGAGAGGTTGAAGAAGATGAGAAACCACAGAGGTTTGAGACACTACTGGGGGATCAAGGTGAGAGGCCAACACACGAAGACGACCGGGAGAAGAGGGAAGTTGGGCAAGTAAAAGGTGAACTTTTTTTCGTAGTCAAGACTTAGAGAGAGAAATACAGAGAGAAGATGCGAGCGAGAGAAGCGCGCTTCTCGACTTAGACTTATTTGTAGTAGATTCCTACACAACTATTTAGCATTATTACACAATTTACAACAACAATCTGATGTTTTTCTATTATTCTATCTGCTTCGCGCGAAAGCTCTATTCTCTACTCGTATACTATTATACTGTGACCGAACGCGTCCGGTCTCTCATATAAACTCCTCCTCTTCTCCCTCCGGCGGCATCGGGAAGCACAACTTTAACCGAAACGCATCCGTTCCGCTCAAATAATACCGTCGCAACCGTTTATCCCGAATAAACCCCAAGTTCTCGTACAACCTCAGCGCCCCTGCGTTCGTGCTCTCCGCCTCTAACACGCACTCGTCCGCGCCCATCTCGTGCATCACTTCCAGCGCTCTCTCCACGAGCATAGACCCGAGTCCAACTTTTCTCATCTCTGGTGCAACCACCAACATCGCCACGTACCCTCGAAACGACCCTCGGTGGTCGTCCAACTTACACACCACCGTCCCGATGCACTTATTCTCTTCAGAATCGTACGCGAGAAACGTCAGCTGTGGCCACTGGTTTAAGAAGTATCGGTACGTGAATATCGAATACGGTTCGCTGAGTTGCTGTTTAATCAGAAGGGAAATTTCGGGAAGTTGTTTGTCCTCGTCCGTGTATTGCGTGAAGGTTATTTTCGATACTCCTTCTGATGTCTTTGAACGAGACGGGATGCAAATGGTTTCGGGAGGACGGAGAGGTGGGATCGGAGGCGGTGGGCCCGGTTTGACCGGCATGTGTTATTGTAGCGTAGGAAAAGGAGTTTTGTGCGTAAAAAAATGACGAATTCAAGGGGACGAGTGACTCGTTGAGAGTGGTGTTGACTGGTATCGTCGTATCGACGAGAGATATCGAGAGATGTTTTCGGGTTGTTCTTTTTACAACAAATCTCTAACTCGAAAACTCACCCTCGCTTTCCATCTTCGCCAACACTTTGAGTGTGGTTTCTTCGACAGAGTCGCGCCAATTTTGGAAATCTTTACGCGCGGGCGCCCAGTATCGACCTCGGTTCGGATTCGCTTTGGCGGCGCGAGCGAGGACGTCTTCTTTGGGCGAGCTTTTCGCGTCGGCGAATGATGCTTTCTTCGAGGAGGCTTTTTTGGCGACGGCGTTGAGATTACCCTCAGCAGCGTCGTCTTCTAAAGACTTTTCAAAGGCGTAGTAGCGGACCCACACGTCGCCGTCTTCTGGGCGTAACGTGGCGGCTCTGTTGAACCAGGCGCGGGCTTTGTCTAATTTGCGGTCGTTCCAGAAGAGGCGCGCGACGGCGCAGACGACGTCTGGGTCGTCGTCGCACGCTTTGAGTGCATCCACAGAACGAGCTTTGCGCTGCGGGCGAGGCGCAGATTTGATGGCTTCGGCGTGGAGAATACCGGACTTCGGACACTCGCGAAGGGCTCTCGCTAATAACGCGGACGCGGCGGTGTGTTCGCCGAGCTGTTTCTCCACCGCGACGGCTTCGAGCCAAACCTCTGGAATTTTCGGGTTCTTCAATCGCGCCTGCTCCAACGTCGCTCGCGCTAAACCAAACTTCTTTTCCAACACGTCCAATCGCGCTTTAGCGATCCACATCGGCGAAGAGTCTGGACATTTCTTTAATCCTAAATCGTATATTTTTCTCGCCTCGGCGTACTTCTTTTCTCTCTCTTCGAGTTGACCGGACATGATCCAGAGTTTCCAAAACTTCGGGTGCAACGCCCGGCCTTTCTTCAACACCTCGCGTTCTTCCTCGGCGTCGTTCATTTGTCGAGCGCACACCGCAGATTTCATCCACACGCGAGCGGAATTCGTCTTGTCACCGCCTTCTCGATTGCGCGCGTTTTTTAAGAGTAAACTCGCGCGTTCCAACTCTTCGTTTTCAAATTCTAACTTGAACGCCGCCAACCAAATGTCCTCGTTTTCTGGGTTTGCAGAAAACGCCTCCTCTAATACCGTTCGCGCGCCCGTCACGTCGCCTTGTAACCATCGCTCTTTTGCCGCCATGAGCCACAAAATTTCCTCGTTCGGAAGTTTCGTCGTCGCCTCTCGTAAGACTTGGTCCATGCCTTTGAAATTTTTGCAATTCTTCTCCAGCGTCGCGGCGTCGATCCAGATTTCCACGTCTTCCGGAAAAACCTCGATGAGTTTCTTACGAATCGTTCGCGCGACTTCAAACGAGCCATTCTTTTCAAACTCGGACGCATCTGCCGCGTACGTGAGCTTTTGATCTAATTCGTCCACGTTTTCGCCAATGACCGCGTGGACAATCGCGCGACACGTTTCCAGCGATTGCGGCTCGCTCTTCTCGCACGTCTCGGCTTCTTTCATCCATAACTCTCTGTCAATTTTCACGTTCTTACCTCGCAAAGACTTGATGGCCCGGTCGATAATTTTTTGACACATTTTGCCGTTCCCGTTGGCTTCTTCTAACCGCGACGCGGTGACCCAAATCGCGCGTTCCGTCGGTAACGTTTCTCTCGCTTTGTTCAAAACTTTCCTCGCGTTGTCGTAAGACTCTAATCGAGCTAGCGCGAGCCATAACTCGATGTGTTGTGGACAGCACTCCGTGGCTCTTTGCAATAACGCTCTCGCGTCGTTCTCTTCGGATAAATCTACCAACGCTTTCCACAATCGGACAGAATTCGGAACGTTTTCTAACGCTTTCCTTAAAACTCTTCTCTTGCGATCCTCGTCTTTTTCCGCTTGCGCCGCTCGCATCCAAATCGCGACAGAGTTTGGCAACGATTCAACCGCCGATGCTAATATCGCTTTCCCTTGATCAGATTCCGTGCCGTGTAAACGAGCGGCTTCGATCCACGCGTCTTCGCTTTTCGGGCACGCCTCGCACGCTTTCCTCGCGAGATCTTTCGCCGCTTTCAATTTCCCGGCAATCTCTTCCAACCGAGCTGCTGCGATCCACCCGGGCGCGTGCTTTGGGTTCGTGTTTATCACCGACTTTAAAAGCAAGCGCGCTTTCTTAATATCCGAAATTTCCGCCGCCGAGTTAATTTTCAACGACGACAGAGAGGTTAAATACCCTCTCGGATCGACCGTAGATGACCCGTTTTGACTATCTTGCGATTGTTGTTGCAAACCGTCTAATTTCAATCCCAATCCTAAACCTCTCGCCTCCCCGACCGCGGTTAAATCCGTGCTCGTTCCATCACCTCCTCGCTCGTGATCTTCGTCCGTATTTACCGTCTCTCGTTCTTTCAACGCCGCCGATAACAACGTATCCGGCGCCGGCGTGAAACGTTCGTACGCCTTTGACTTCTTAACGCTATAATCTCCAATCTCTGGAATCTGATCCCACTCTTCCTCGCTCACTTCGCTCAGTTTCCTCTTCAAATCCGCGAACTGATCTTTAATCGTCTTATCTTTCACCCTATCGTTCTTCTCCTCTCGCCGTTCGCGTCGCATCTTTTCCTTCTTCGCTCGCGTCCTCTCGTCCGGCTCGCAAAACGCGTCGACGGCGGCCCATATCCGATCCGCTTCCTCGTCGTCCTCGTCGTACGAGCCATCGTTTTTATCCTTGGCGAACAAACCCGCGTCGTCGTTCGTACCTCTCCTTCTATTCTTTTGGTCGGTATCGTCGCCTTCGTCTTCTTCCTCTCCTCCTCCTCCTCCACCTGCTCCTCCACCACTCACCAAAGTCACTTTCCCAGCGGCGGTTTGTTTCACCGCGCCACCTATGTCAGACCGAGTGGTAAACCCAGTCGCGCCTCGGCCGATGCCGGCGACGTAGTTTGCGGGTGGTTTTTGTTTCAGAAAGTCCAGGCGAGAGACTTGAGGCGGTGGTATTCCCGCCATAACTTACGACGAAGAGATTTCCCCACGGGGAAGGATTTTGAATTCTCTCTCGCTCTTTCTCTCTCTCTCTCTCTCTCTGAAGACAGTCGGAACGGGTTTTACAGACGTGAAACGAGAATACGCTTTCCCCTCGACGCTACCGCGCGTATCAAACGCTTTTTACCGTAACAGGCGCTCGAGCGTAAACTCTTCTCTCTCTCTCTCTCTCTCTCTTCTTTCCAATTGGTTCCTTTTAAAAGTGAAGGAAATGTCCGCACTTTAATCTTATTAATAACAACGATATACACACGCAATGGTCGAAGCAGGAGCCGCAGAAGACGACGAGGAAGAAGAAGGCGAAGTCGTTCACCTCGCAAACGGAGCGCACGACGAAAACAACAACAGAAACACCATTAACGACGGCGAAGATGACGACGAAAATGATGTCGTCAAAGTGTCCAACGGAGACAAAGACGAGAAGGAACACGGCGAAAGGTATTTCGGCTCGCTCGCGAAGGAAGGGAAAGCACCACCGGGGACGAACCCGTTCGCGACCAAAACGTTTGCGAGTGATACCAAAGAGGATATCAAAAAAATGATCGAAGACGCGAAAAGGCAAACGGAAATGCAACGGAAAGAACGAGAGAAGATCGAATTTGAGGAACGAGAGAAGGAACGTTTAGCGGCGGAGAATCGAGGGTTGAAATACGTGCCGAGAGCGAAAGCAGGGGAAGGAGAGGAAGGAGGAAAAGGAGGGGACGTGGTGAGAAGGAAAGTCGTTCGAGCGAAACGGCCGGGGGGGATGTCTAAGAATGATGGCAAGGAGGACGGAAACGAAGCGAAGACGCCGAACGCGTTCGCGAGCTTAGTCTCCGGAGGCGTGAAGAAAGCGGTTGACGAGAGTAAGAAAGAAGAGAGTCCGCAAAAAGGGAGCGTTTTTAGCCGTTTGAGTAAGAAAGGAGGAGGAGAGGAGGACAAGACAAAGAAAGGTTCTCCTTCGCCCGAAGCCGCCAAACTCGCGCGAGAACAACAACAACAACAACGACAAAAGAGCGAAAACAAAGACCGACCAGGCCTGGCGCTTTTCCCAGGCCTCGCCAACTTCAAAGACGACGAGAACAAAAAACCGCCCCCGAAAGGCGGCGCGGGCGTCTTCAGCGGCTTCGCCGGGTTCGCGCCGAAACCATCGACTTCGAAACAACAATCACACCGCGGCGGCGGCGAACCGTCGTCGTCGATTTTAGAAGAAAAAGAAGACGAAAATTCGAAACCATCGTCTTCGTTCAAACCGTCCGCGTTCGCCAAAGAGCTCGGCATCGCGACCAGCCTTTCGAACTTTGATCGCGACGACGAGAAGGAAACGACGACTCGGCATTTTAGGCGAAAAAAAGACACCCAGTTTGCCAAAGAACTGTTCTAGAGAAGAGAGAAAGAGCTTGCACTAAGCCAATTAGGGTTTAGAACCCTAAATAAGAGAAACCCTAAAGCAAATGGTCTTCCTTCCGCGCCTTTAAAAAAATCACATCCACACTTAAACGCGCGCGCGCGGGGCGTACCTCGTCGCCTTTTTGTCTCTCCTCGCATCGCCGTCCTCTCTCTCTCTCTCTTTTTGTTCTCTCTCTTTTTGTTCTTTCTGTCTCAAAAGAGAGAGTAAAGAAAAATGATGACACCGATCGACGAGCGGCAGCCTTTGTTGCTCCCCGTCGTTGGCATCGTCAGAGAGGACGCGGATGGTGATGATTTAAATGCAACGGGGAAACATCACCAAACGCCCGGAGGAGACGACAGAAACACGACGACTCAAAGCGCGAGTAAACCCGCGCACGCGATTAAAAAAGTCCTCCTGATAACCCTGTGCATATGCGTGCTCGGGTTTTTGGCGTGCGTCTCCCTGGCGTCGCTGAACAAAACGAACTCGTCCGGGAAAACATCCAACGGGTTAGGGAAACGCATCAACGAGAAGAATCTCTCCTGGAGCGCGGACGAGAAGATGGACGCGGTCGAACGCGTGACCAACCCGGGTGGGAGACGGTCGAAGAAGAAAGATTCGTCTCAAATCGCGTCCGGTTTTTCTTCTGTGGCGACGAGTTCGAGCAGTTCTTCTGTTTCGTCGTCCTCGAGTAAAGATTTGATATCGAAGAAGAGCAACTCGAGAGGAGGAGGAGGAGGAGGAAACAAAGTGCGCTGGGAACTCTCCGAGTACGCCTCGAAAGACGGGAAGCAAGAGAGCGAAAGGAAACAAAAACAGGCGAATTTAGTCGAGGTTCTGAAAGAGAATCAAATCGTCAACGAGGATAAAGAGTACGAAAAGCCAAAGAGGCGAGAGCAGAGAATACCAACGGCGAGGAGTGGTAGCAGCGGTAGTAGTACTCCTACTACTCTTTCTCCTCCTCAAAAGGGAGAGAAGAAAAGCAACAACAACAACAACGTCGATTATTTAGGCATGTCGTCGAACGAATACGCGTGGGAACCGCCCTCGGATTTACCGGAAAGTTTTGACGCGAGAGAGAAATGGCCGGAGTGCTCGGAATTTATCGGCGAAGCGTGGGATCAAGGCGAGTGCGGATCGTGTTGGGCGATTGCGCCGACCAAGGTGATGAGCGATAGGTTGTGCATCGCGAGCGGAGGCAAAGTGCAAGAGCGATTGGCGGCGTCGGAGATTTTGTCGTGCGGTCAGTTGGTGTCGGAGTTTTCATTCGGGTCGTGCGAAGGTGGGATGCCGGACGACGCGTACGAGTTCGCGAAAGAGTTTGGTGTCGCTAGTGGTGGAAAGTACGGGGACGAGAAAGGGTGCGCGGCGTACCCGTTCCCGCCGTGTCATCACCCGTGTCACGTGCAGCCGACGCCGGCGTGCCCGCTGAAATCGGACACAGCTCAGTGCCAAGGCGATTTGGACGAACACACTAGAAATGAAGTCGCGCAGCACATCGATAAGTTGATCCACTGTCCAGACGGTGATTACGATTGCATGGCGAGGGAGATTTATAACAGCGGACCTGTGTCCTCGTATGCCGGGACAATTTACGACGAGTTTTACGCGTATAAAGACGGGGCGTACAGAACGAGCGCGGATTCAGAGACAAGAGGTCGATCACACGGTGGGCACGTGATTGAGGTCATCGGTTGGCACAAAGAATCAGACGGGACGTACTCGTGGAAAATTATCAACTCGTGGTTGAATTGGGGGAAGAAAGGCCACGGGCGAATCGCGGTCGGGGAGTTATCCATCGGCGACTCGGTCGAATCGGCGACGATGTTAGCGGATACGAATGTTGCCCGGTGATTCAATCACGGATGGGATTTATTGTTACTATATTATTACTTCCAAATCATTAAGATTTGGAGGATTTAGCGGGATTGTTTTGTTTGTATATGATTTAAAACTTCAAATATGCGTTTTGATTTCTAACTCGTGCGCGCGCTCTGCTCTGCTCTCTTTTTGTATTTCATTCATTTCTACCCGACGTATTACGATTAAACTTTCAACTCCTTTCCCTTCAAAGCGGATACGGAGAAGGAGAAATTCGGCGCGTCGCGTAACCGCTCGATCAAAGTTTCCCCCAACGCTACGCTCGGCGTTAAACATCCGCCCATTTTCAACCCCGGCGCTTTATCGGATAAGCTCAAACACAAGGCGGCTTCAACCGCGAGCGCGGCGGTACCTTTATACCCCGGGTCCGCGTTTTTAAATTCAAAGTGCGCCACCCTCGGCTCGACTTTGCTGCTCGCGTCGTTCTTATCTCGTCCGTGTCCAACGACGTAAACGTTGGAGTACCCGTTCTCTAAAATATCCTCGTTCGGTCCTTGGCCCGGCGCAGGTAAGACCGTTTTTCTCAACAACCACCTCGTCGGCGGAATGGCGAAGAGAACCCCGAACGTTTTAATCCCTCTCGCGCCCCAATTCGCTTTGGATTCGTCTTTACAAAAATCGCTTTCGCCGTAACTGAAATCCTCCGCGAAACACGCGTTCTCTTTATCCTTATCGCGGAGTAACGAGTAACTCCTCGCGACGACTTTCGAGTTAATTCCGGCCATAATCGACGGCATCGTGTACTTCCCCGTCGCCTCGTCCAACCTCGCGTCGCCTTGCAAACGCCAATTCTCTTTGATCTCTCTCTTCAACGGTCTCTCTCCGTCTCGACACAGCTCCGGAACGCAATAAAACGGATCCCCCATCTTCTTCAAATCCGCCATTGAGTTCTCCGCGATGACTCCAGCCGCGCTCGCAATCGTCCCCCCGCTCACCCCGCCTTTACTTTTCCCCGCGTGCGCTTCCGCTCTCACGCACTCGAACCCGTCCGCTTTGAACGACTCCGCCACCGCCCACGCGCCTAAATCCCACGGTATCGAGTCGTACCCGACGCAATTCACCACGCACGTCTTCTCTCTCTTCGCTTTCTCGTGTAACTGTTCCACGCATTTCCGTATAAACGGTGGTTCTCCCGTGATGTCGCAATAGTGCGTTTTCGTCGCCACGCACGCTTCGGTCAAAGCGAAGCCAAACTTGGCGAACGGGCCGGCGAAGGATAAAACGACGTTCGCTTTCTCGGTTATTTCTCGCAGTTCTTCCGGCGTAGAACCGGCGTACACATCGACGGAACGACTTTTGCTCTCCTCGCTCGTACTTTTGTTCGCGATTTTTTGCAGCTTCTCCAAGTCTCGACCGGCGAGCGCGTATCGAACGTTGTCGTCTTTCTTCGCCAAGTACTTCGCCGCTAAGGCGCCGGTAAAGCCAGTCGCGCCGAACACGATTAAATCGTACGGTCTTTGATGCTTACGATCTCGATCCCGCGCGGTGGTGGTGGTATCACTCTTTTGCGCAGCACTCGTGCTCTTAAAACCAGCAACACCAGGTTTCGTTGGCATCATCGCGCGCATAATACGTGCAACGTAAAGCGTCAAACGTTTGACCAATTCCGGATTGGATTTCCCCAAAAGTTGTGTGCACGTGTCGACTGCAAGAATCACGCGACGACTGCTCTCTCTGCGTACATCATGCGCTCCTTTTCTGTGCGATAGTATACGCGTGCACACGTAGAGATGTCGTCGTCGTTCGTCCGACGAGGACGACGGTTTCAACAACAACAACAGAACCAACACCAATCGGAGCGAGAGACGACTTTACGCGCAACGACTGAAGTGGACGACGACGAAGGACGACGACGCGCGCGACGCGAAGACGCGAAGATCTGTAAAGAAGAACACGAAACGAGGAAACTAAAAAGCGAATTCGAAAACGAGGAAACAACGACTAAAGCGCTGAACGGCACTCGACCGGGAGCGCACGGGGTAGGCGTTGGCGGCAGTCGAGTAATTTCCACCGGCACGGAGGATTTAGACGACGTGCTCGGCGGCGGTGTACCTCTGAACGGCGTGTTCGGGATCTTTCTCGACGATTATTCAGACGACGAGAACAGAGGAGGATTCGGAGGAGCTGAAGCGGTGGCGAACGTGTTCGCGAAACTGTTTCTGAGCGAAGGCGCTTTGGCGTGCGAGCAAATTGGGTTGTGGTTGACCACGGACGACGAAGGTGCAGACGACGAGAGAGATTTGCGAGAGACACTTCCGAGGATGACGACGAGGAGAAGCGATACTAGTACTGGCGAAATGGATGGGGAAATTAAGAACAGTAAAAACGATGGAGGTGAAGGCAAAGGAGGAGCCGAGAGCGCCGCCGCGCGCTCCGGGGAGGATTCCGAGAAGAAGGCGGAATCTTCGAGCGGCGACGGGTTGAAAATCGCGTGGCAATATCGACGGTATTTGGAAAAGAGTAAGGAAGAGAAGGAGAAGAGTGGTGATACTCGCAGTCGTGGCGGTGCTTTAAATAGCGAAAGTAAGAAGAAGAAGAAGATGAAGTTGCGCGCGTTTTGCCACGATTTTGACGTGACTCGAGCGCACTCGAACGAAGAGGCGATGAATATTTCCATCGACGTGGTTCAATGCGACGTGAGTCGGAATAACATTGGGAAGACGTTCGAGGCGGTCAAAAGTTTTGGGAAGAAACTCGTCGAGAAAGATTCAGTCGGAAGAATAGTTATTCAACCGCCCCGAGCGTTGCTCGATGATCCGTCCAACGCAATCGTCTTCAAAAACTATCTCGCGCTTCTTCACGCGGTGAAAGGTTTCATGCAACGAGGCGATATGGTACACAGAATGGCTTCGTTCGTTTTGTTCCCATCGAAACAGTTGTTATCGATGACTAAGTTGAGTGATTTACGGCAAACGTGCGATTGTTACGTTGAAACCTCATCCTTGTTAAATCCAGAGTTTGGTTTCGATGAAAGGGCGACGGCGATTGAGTCGGTATTGCCAGAACCGACCATCAATTGCATCGCATTGTTGTCGCTCGGTAAAAAATGTTTTCCAGGTGCATTAGCCGGCGGGTTCGGAACGGTGGATTCAACGTTTGCGGTGCAAAGAAGAGGAAAGAAGTATGCGATTAAACCGCTGGCGCAACGCCCGGAAGACCACGATGCCAACAACGAAAAAAAGACGAACGGTAGCGGTGGATTATGTAGTAGCGGTCCGACTGGAATTGGAAGCGAAGGGCCTCTAGACTTCTAATAATTTTAGTAATAGTAACAACAACAACGACAACAAGACGAAGGCAAACGAGTAGTAATAGCAAATAGACGTATCGTTGTATTAGCAGAATATGTTTAGCAGCTTTCGCGGTAAAATTATAAAATTACAGTTTGACATCAACTCTCCCTCTCTCTTTCTTTCTTTCTCTCGCTCCGTGTGCGTTCTACGCGCCTAAACTATCCAACAAATACGCCACCGAGGCCAAGTGCCCTCCCAAAACACACGCGGTCGTCCCGGCTAAGATTCCAATCGCCGTCGCGTACCTCATCCTCCCCGCGCCGAGAAGCGACGATTCGTCCTCAAACGTCACCCGTCTCCTCTTACCACTCGACGGCGGTGGCGGCATCATCGTCGCCTCCTCCTTGCCGCCGAAGGAAAACGAAATCTTCCTCTTCCGACTGCTCGGTCTTTTCGCCGTCTCACTGTCATCGTCGTCGTCGTTTCCCTTCGTCTTCTTACTCGTCGGCGTTTCCTCTCGAGCGCTCTTCTTCTTCTTCGCGGAACTGAGCACCGCCGTCAATCGATCGAAGAAGCTCACAGACGCGTTATTATTATTCGTGTTCTCGTTCTTCGTAGTCTCGTTGTCTTGCATCTCTTTCTCTTCTTCTTCTTCTTCTTCTTCTTCTTCTTCGATGTTGTTCTCGACGTCCTCGTTCTCCTTCTTCGTCTTCGTCTTCACCTGTGTGGTCGTTTTGAGTATCGAACTCTTTTTCTTCTCCGTCGTCGTCTTCGTGAGAGATGGTGGTATCGGCAACACCATCACATCTTTTGCTCCTTTTCGTCGTTTGCTTCTTTTGTCCTCGTTCTTTCCTCCTTCCAACACTCGCTCGGTCTTCTTCGTCGTCTTGGTCTTCTTCACCTTTGCGTCGTTGTTTTTCTCCTCCAACGGGGGGGAAATCTGTTTCTCTTTTGTCTTCTTCTTCTTCTTCGGCGGCATCTTTAGTATTTCTGTCTCTCTCTGTCTCTCTCTGTCTCGTTCGTGCCTGCTTTTGTTGCTTTTGATTCTTCCGACGAGACTCGCGCGTTTCTTTGCTCTCTGATGACAGTAAACGCGCGTTTACAGAGCGAATCAATGAGGAAAAGAGTTCGTTACAACACCGGTGTTTTCTCCATTCTTTCTCCGCGCGTACGCATCAATCGTCGTCATGTCGGACAACCAAGAAGACCAAGACGAGGAGGTCTTTGGTGAGGACGACACGGACGTTCGCACGAGCTCTCGGTGGGAGAAAAAGAAGGAGAAAAGAGAGGAGGAGAAGTATGCACTCTCTGAACTCATCGGGATCGGTTCGTTTGGGGCGGTGTACAAAGCGTCCATGATGCGAACGGAGAAAGACGAGAAAGAGGACGACGACGACGAAGAAGTCGCGATAAAGATACTCCCGTTCTTCGACAACAACAGTAACAAGAAATTAACACCGATTGAAGACGAAGAGAACGACGACGACGCGTTGATGAAACAACAAAAAGATGGCATGAGGCGAGACATCGAGAAAGAAATCGAAGTCTTACACGCGTCCAAGCACGAAAACGTGACGAAATACTTCAAGTCGTTCGTCACCTCGAACTGTTCGCAAGTCTGGATCGTCATGGAATTCTGCGGCGGAGGAAGTGTGCGAGACATTTTGAACGCGTTTTTAGTGTCTAAAGTGGTGAATAAAGGGTTCAGGGAGGATGTCGTCGCGTACGTCTGCTTCGGCGCGTTGAGCGGATTGCAGTATTTACACGAGAACGGGAGGATACACAGGGACATCAAGTGCGGGAACATCTTGTTGACGAGACGAGGGGAGGTGAAACTGGCGGATTTTGGAGTGGCGACGCAGTTACAAGAAGGCGCGAACGAACGCGCGAAGACGTTTGTTGGGACGCCGCATTGGATGGCGCCGGAGGTGATTTCGAGCGAAGGCAATAATGGTGGCGGAGGAGAAGAAAAAAGCAATAGCGGTACAGACAAAAGGAGCAAACAATTCTCGAGATCGTCGTCATCGTTCGCCCAAGGGTACGATGGTAAAGCGGACGTGTGGGCTTTAGGTATCTCCGCCATCGAAATGGCCGAGATGCATCCTCCGCGACATGACGTGCACCCCATGCGAGTGATCTTTCAAATCGCCGTGGACGCCAGCCCGGAGTTGAACCGCAGGGGCGAATGGTCCTTAGCTTTTCACGATTTTATCGCGCAAGCGTTGAAACGAGATCCGCGAGGCCGAGCGAGCGCGCAAGCGCTGAGACGACACGAGTTCTTTAAGAATGCAAAGATTAAAGCAGGAGGTGATTGGCGCCTGGCGAGGCGAGTTTTAGTCGAAGAGTTGATTCCTTTGGGAGTATCGCATAAGAAGGAAAAGTTAGAGGAAAAGTACGGCGGGTTGGATCCAAACGTCGACGCATACATGACGCTTTTGATGAAAGGTGCCTTAGGTGGAGGGGGACAACGTCGATTGTCACAGTACAGTAACAAAGAGGGCTCGGATTACTCGTCCTCGGATACGTTACGGAAAAGCAACAGCGGCTCGGATATCAGAGATTACGGCACGATGATTTATAGGAGCAATCGATCGGTCGGAAGCGTTGGCCGGAACGCGAAGGAAGATAAAATGTCGAAAACACACGCGGCACCGCCGCTGGTTCTCTCGTCTTCGTTACCTCACAAGCACCACCACGGAGAGAACAAAACGTCGGCGGAAATTTTATCCGCCGCGCTCAACGACCCGTCCATTCTGAATAAAGTCAACGAAGACTCCTCGACGGGAGAAGCATCGACCTCTCTTCTCGCGCAAGACCAGCTCAAATCCGGCTTGCCGATCGAAGAACTTCAGCGAATGGTTCTAGGCCGCGACGAGAAAGAAGACGTCGACCGCGAAAGACTTCGATTAAAAGCCATAAAGAACTTTCAAAAAGACGCGCTCCTTCGCGAGTGCTTAGAGTTTGCCAGAACGAGGAAGACCGCGGACTTAGGCGCGCACGACGTTAAAGATCTCGCCTTGGTCGCGTCCGCCGCTCGCCAATTCTTCAAACTCTTTGGATTACTCGACGATAACGAGAGATATAACAATTCAGAAAACTCGGACGACCTCGAGAGCGAGGACGAAACCGAAGACGCCAAACGTTTGTTAGACCGAGCGTCGGACATCGAAAAAGAACTCCACTCCAACTCGCATTCGCCTTTTGATTTTTAATACTAACACTCGTAATAATAGTACGATAGCACGTAGTAGCAGATTGTAATAGCAGTAGCAAAAGGAGTAGTAGACTAGTCGCAGCAGAACAGTAAGAGCGAGAGCGATAGAAAAACTTTCTTTGATGACTGTCCTTTCATCCCTTCAAAAAATGAGCAAAAATCAACCACAAAAACAACCACAAAAAAGGTCAAAAATCATCACTTTTTCCTCCTCGTGATCAGATTCTCATTCATATTCGTTGCAAACGAAAGCTTCAACACGAAGAACACGCCGCGTTAAGAAGAAGAAGAAGAAGCAGAGATGATGACGCGTCGTTTTCCTTCTTCCCTTTTGTTCCTGGTCGCTTTTTTCTTCTCTGTCTTCTTCTTTTGTATCGAGGATTATGTCGTCGCTTTCGGGGAAAGAATTGAATCCTCCGGGCGCGAAAATCACAACGAAGAACGACTGGTAGAAGAAAGAAGAGGAATGAGAAACTTGTTGGGACAAAAAGACCACTCGTATAAAATTCACGAGAAAGTGCCGCTATACGCGAACAAGATTGGCCCGTTCCACAACCCGTCCGAGACGTATCAGCACTACGATTTACCGTTTTGCTTACCAGCGGATAACCAAATCGGGTACAAATCGGAAGACCTCGGCGAAGTTTTGGAAGGCGACCGAATGGTTGGCACGCCGTACGATATTTCCTTTCGCGTGGACCGAGATAACGAATCGTTGTGTAAGAAGACGTTGAACTCGAAAGATTTGAAGAAGTTTCGTAAAGCCGTGAAGGATGATTATTACTTTCAGATGTATTACGACGACTTGCCGATTTGGGGGTTCATCGGGAAGATCGAGAAGATTTTGAGGCACACGCACGGAAACGGGCCGGAGTTGAGGTATTATTTGTTCACGCACGTGCATTTTGATATATCGTACAACGGGGATAAGATCATCGAGATCAACGTGAGCACGGATCCGTTGAGGACGGTGGATATTACGGACGGCGACGAAGTCGCGGTTGAGTTTTCGTATTCCGTGAAATGGAAGGAGACGAGGATTCCGTTCGAACGCAGAATGGAAAAGTATTCCAGGTACTCGTTCTTGCCGCAACACCTGGAGATTCACTGGTTCAGTATTATCAACTCGTGCGTGACGGTGTTGTTATTGACGGGCTTTTTGGCGACTATTTTGATGCGCGTGTTGAAGAACGATTTTATCAAGTACGCCAGAGACGACGAGACTGGAGAGGAACAGGAGGAAACGGGATGGAAGTACATTCACGGCGACGTTTTCCGCTTCCCGAGACACGCGAACTTGTTCTGTGCGGTCATCGGTACCGGAACGCAATTGCTTTTTATGGTCTTGTTTGTATTCGCGTTGGCGCTGGTTGGCGTGTTTTACCCGTACAATCGAGGCGCGTTGTTAACCGCCACGATTGTATTGTACGCCTTAACCAGTGGGATCTCTGGTTACGTCGCTTCGAACATGTACCGACAAATGGGCGGTGAGAAGTGGGTGAGAAACGTTTCTTTGACCGGGTGCATGTTTTGCGGACCGATGTTTTTGATGTTTTCGTTCTTGAACACCGTGGCTATCGCGTACAGAAGCACGGCGGCGTTGCCGTTTGGTACTATTTGCATAATCGTCGTAATTTGGGCGTTGGTGACGTTCCCGTTGACCGTCCTCGGTGGTATCGCCGGTAAAAATTCAAAGAGCGAGTTCGATGCGCCGTGCCGAACGACGAAATACCCGCGCGAGATTCCCAAGTTGCCGTGGTTTCGCGAGGCTATTCCGCAAATGATGATGGCTGGTTTCTTACCGTTCTCGGCGATTTATATCGAACTTTATTATATTTTTGCCTCGGTTTGGGGACACAAGGTGTACACTATCTACTCGATCTTGTTCATCGTGTTCATTATTTTAATTATCGTCACCGCTTTCATTTGTGTCGCGTTGACGTACTTTCAGTTGGCGGCGGAGGACCACGCGTGGTGGTGGCGATCGGTGTTTTGCGGAGGAAGTACGGGGATTTTCATTCTCGGGTATTGCTTTTATTACTACGAAGCTAGATCGGACATGAGCGGGTTCATGCAAACGAGCTTCTTTTTCGGGTACATGAGCATTATTTGCTACGGGTTCTTCTTGATGTTAGGGAACGTTGGATTTAGAGCGAGCAGTTTGTTCGTCAAACACATTTACAAAGCCATCAAGAGCGATTAAGAAGAAGAAGGAGAAAGAGCAGATACTACTATAACTAATAAAATACATACTACATAGCCGCTACAACAATTCATACGTTCGTAATCATCTGCGCGATCGAGAGGCTCGCTATCGCCGCGGTTTCTGTTCGTAAACGCAAATCGCCTAACGAAATCGTTTCGCACGTGTCCATCAATACTTTCATCTCGTCGTCGTCAAAATCACCTTCGGGTCCAATAATTATCAGACCGTATCGTTCTTTCGTGATCTCGTCGTCATCTTTCAAAATATCTTCTTTCACGCCTCTTAACTTCTCGGCGAAATCCGCTCCTCCCGCCGCCGCCACGAATCGACACGTCGCCTCTCGAAAATATGTCGAGCTCACGAAATCGTTAAAATTCACCGGTTTCTCGATCCCAAACACGTGCGCTCTCAGCGACTGTTTCGATGCTGCCAAAGCAACGCGTTGCCACCTCAATTCCTTCCCGGTCTCTTCATCCTCCTCTTCCTCGTCCTTCCGTCGTTTACTCCGACCAATACTATTATCGCTACTACTCCCGCCTTTACTCGCGTTCTTCCCGCTCGCCGACGCCGAGCCAATCTTCCCGCTCCGACTGGTCAGTAAAGGCACCAACGCTCTTCCGTTCAACTCTGTCAACTTTTCAACCAAAACGCTCGACCGTTCGCCTTTAATCCCAGCGCACGCGCACACCACGTCCCATTTCACACGTCCCGGAAACGGATGAAAATTTTCCTCCTTTGAGCTCATCATTTCAAACTTTGCATCCGTCCTTCTCGAATCGACATCGACTAATCGCGCGCGTTTCACCCGGCCTTGCCCATCGCACACTTCGATCGCATCGTCTACTCGTAATCTCAGCGATTTCAACGCGTGCCTTGAATCTTCTTTAGACAAAGAGAAGTTCGATGTTTCGAACGTTTCCGGTCTGACGTAAAACCGTTGGAGTCGGAGCGTTTGCGCTTTTCGATTCGCGTTTACGTTCTCACTTGTTGTTCCATTATCAGAAGAAGATAAAGAAGAGGAAACAAAAGACCTCCTACTCTGCAAAATTCGCATCGATCGAAAGGAATGCATCTGTCGATCAAACGTGAGGGTGAAATGTCGTATCGCCGACGATGAAGTCATTCTTTGTGTGACGAAATGTGAGGAGGATTTAATTGGATAAAATTGAGGAGCGAGCGAGGTACAACGAGCGAGGTACACGTAGTGAGTGAAAGAGTTCAGCGCAAGACCCGCAACTACTAACGGTTAATAAGGAAACTACAACGACTCTTATAAAACGCATCTTCTAAAGTGCGAAGCAATTTCTGACTTTAGGGGACGCCCCGCGGCGCGCTGAAACGAACGCTCTCTCTTCTCGCTCAAGCGTCAAGCGCATACGCATACGTACTCGCGGCGGCGAACATTGTATTTTACAGCCCTTCGATGACGACGCTGACACCACTCGCGTACGCTTTCTCCTCTCTCTTTTTCTCCTCCTTCTTTTCCTCCTCTTCTTCTTCTTGATCGTCGTCTGCTTTTAACCCTAGCATTTCTCGAAACGTCCTTCTTTTGTTCATCTTCGCCTCTCTTCGTTCTTCTTTCAATTTCTTCTCGAATTCCGTGGCGGCTTTTTTCCGTCTCGTGTTCTTTCGCTTCCGAAACCCGGTGACGAAGTCCACGCGTTTGTTATTGTCAAACGTGGCCGTCCCTCGGACCAAGGTCGTCGATTTGTGCCTCTTGATTTTTGTTTTCTCTTCTTCCTCTTTCTTCGTCTCTTTGTCGTCGTTGGTCTTCTTCTTCTTCTTCTTCTTTGCCGCCATCGAAAGACTCTCTCTCTCTCTCTCTCTCTCTCTTCGTCTCCTTCTCCGAAGAAACAGCGAAAAGAAACGGGACTCCTCCTCCTGGTGTGTACGCGTTTCCGTCCTCGTCTCGATGCCAAAGTTCGTGTATGTATATATGCGTGCGCGAAACTCTCACGAAGAGTATTCGTCCGTGTGTCTGTTCTTTTTCCCCTAAAAGTCGTTACAACGAAAGGGGGATTTCACTCTTTCACTCTCACTCTCTCGACCACGACCGGCGCTTTCGCGAACGTACCTTTCTCTCCTCCGCGTCTGTCTCTCGCTCTGCGCGCGAGCTGCTCTAAAAAACAGTCGAAAGCGTCAAAACTCGTCTTCTTCGTAAAGAGAGAACGCATAAAAAGCAAAACAAAAATGGCGAACAACGCACCGGGGAGGAGAACCACCCGAGCGCAATCATCCGCGGGGAAGAAGACGAGCAAAACGCCTCCTAAGAGTCCTCCTGTGAGTACGAATACGAAGAATACGACGAAGAGAAAGAAGAAAGAGGAAAAGGAGGACCTGTTACAAGTGGAGGAAATCGCGAAGAGAGTGAAACGAGCGTCGATTGAGACAAAGGAGGAGGAAAAGGAAGGAGAGAAAACAAAGGAGAAAGAGGAGACCAACGAGGAGGAGTACGCGTACGCGGAGATCAACTCCGTCTTGAAACGGCTACACTTTGAAGCGAGAGAGCGAAGGCGGACGAGCATGAGTCCTTGATGAGAAGATAACAGAATGATATGAACGAGAATGATACTGATAACGATACCATTCGCGACATTATATGAACGCACGTAGAAATAGCAATGTAGGTGTAGAGTTGATGTAGGAATACGTTTTAAATAAAGCGGCGGTGTTTATAAAAATACATATTATTACGCGCCATTCGTTTAGCTTTTAAACGCTTTGCGGTAAAGCGTCGTCGTAGACTTGGTCGATGTCTTGTATCCTGGGCGAGATGGGAGGTTTCCGTCCCATGCCGTTCGCTTTGATGGAAATCTTACCGAGGTTCGGTTGGACGAAATCACCAAACGCGGCGCGCGGGGAGCGCTGGGTTGACTGTTCGTTGTTCTTTGTCGTCGCGCTACTCGTCATTTCGTCTTTACTTTTGGATTTGCCGAGGTTCGCCAAGGCATTCGCGCTTATTGTCGTTTTGATGCGAGACATGACGGATTTCCCGCCACCACCACTACTCGTGTTCGTAACATCCGTTTTAGACGGAGGACTGCTTTTCTCCATGGCTAAACCGGCGGTGTTGACTTTGCCCCCGACGTACGCGCTGTCATCGGTAGCGGCGTTGGAGTTTTTCTTGGACGAAGTTCTTCGGACGCGATGCGGGGAAGCTTCGTTCGATCGCCTACCGCTTCTGCGACGGTGTTGTTGTTGGTGGTGGTCGTCGTCGTTGGAATCGTCGGAGTCGGAGCGAATAGAATCATCGTCAGAGCTCGATGCGTATTCGCTATCTTTTGGAACAAACATTGGATCGATGTTACTCTCACCAGTACCGACGTTACCTATGTAGTTCCCATGCTCGTCAAACATATCGATTTGTGAATCAAGCGCTTGGGAATTTTCCGAACCGAATCGAAGGTGCGAGGGCAAATTCCCTTCCGATTGGTTCGAAAGCATCGAGCGCGTGTCCGCTTGAGAGTGTTTGTCTAGGTCAAAGTCGTGTTGGCGCATCTTCTTGTACGCTTTAATCGCCGCACGTTGCGCAAAGACATCGGAAACTGGCGCGTAGGCGTTCGGTTTGCTACTACCGCTCACGGTGCGGTAGTTATCGTGCCCGCCGCCACCGCCACCGCCACCACCAACTCCGCCAGCATGTGAAGACCCATCGGGCTGTTGATACACTCGACCGTCCGTTTGGAACGAGTGCATGATTTCGCGCCCGTATACAGATCCTGGCTGCGACTGTACCGTGCCTAAAGCAGTTTGACCGCCTCTCGATTTCGGCGCCGAAGAAGAAGCGCTCGCTTTATCTACCGCTCGTTGTTGTTTCGATTTATTCGACGATTTAACCGCGCCTATTTGTAACAACAAGTCGTCTTCTCCGTCGTCTACCGACGATGGCGCGTTGACGATGACACCTTCTAAAGGAACATCTAAATCCACGCGCGCCGCCGCGGATTTCTTCTTGCGCAACGCCTCCTCTTCCTTCGCTCTTTGCGAGGCTAACAAACCTTGCTTCTCCTCTCCGCTCGCTTTCGGAGGGCGCATGCGTAAATGCTTCTTCAAATTTTTTAAATTCATTTTTTTCTTCGTCACCGCGGTCACCCCATCTCGTTTGATGTCGTGTTTAATGATTGAAAACTGCTTCAAAATGTTCACCGTGGCGGTGCTCGAAATCAAACCAGCGAATCCGATGCACAACAACATCACCACGGAGGTGAAGTAAAACTCGCTAAACGTTTCTTCGACCGTCCAGGCGATGATTTTGACGCAATTCCACCACGCGGTGCACGAAACTGCCGTCTCGAAAACTGCCACCGCGAACGGCGTGGTCGATTCATCCTTATCGCCTCGGAAGGTTTTCCTCAGCGGTAAAGTCAATCCAACAAAACATCCAGCAAATTTCGCCGGTAAAGTCGCTAAATTAGCCAAGAACGCGAACGCAAAGTTCGTCAAGAATCTATTCTTCTCGCCCGGTAACGGTGGCGTCGCTTTCAAAGCGAACGCAAGATCGAACAGTCTTTCCGAAAGACACGGCAAGATGTACACCAACCAAATCAAAACGTTCGCGTTGACATTACCTCCGACGTAAGCGGCGTTGCCGAGCCAAATTTCTTTGAGAAATGCCGTCGGTAAGACTAATAAACACCAAAAAGACAACAGAGTACTCAACACTTGGTGCGTTAACCCATGAAACGCGGCGTACTTCTTCGCCGCTTTCTTTCGCGCGCTGGTTGCGACGTCGTTTGTTTCATTCTCGTCGATACCCGGCATCATCGCGCCGCTACTCATATTCACGCCACTTCTTGATGCTACTGATCTTTGAGCATCGTTCGTAACGACCCAATTGGCTTCTAATAAACAATTTACGGCGTGTTTGTGCGTCAAACTCGCGTAATTTCGATGTTCGTAGTATGTCTTGGCACAATAGTTTGCGAAATTACCGGGCACACGAACCGATAACACTTCTCGTCGCGAAGCAGACGGTGACGATTTTGAGCTTAGCGGTAGCGCAACTTTCAGACCGTGCAACCACACGCGCATACCGGCATCTGCTACAGGTACGGCGCCGTTCACGCGAGTATCCCAGCCGCCGATTGTTTTCAGCGCGCTCGAAGCGAACGCCGTTCCCGGAATGGCGTTGGACAACGCGCATCCAGATTTTTCCGCACATATCGTAGTCATTGACGTTTGTTTCGAGCATCTAGCCCGAACACCAAACCACGTGTTGGTTTGTAAGTTACTATTCTCAAATCTCGCGTTCGGCACGACGCACGCGATGCGCAAATCTCTCGTTTGTAAATAACCGCCCGCGGAACCTCCGTACTTCTTCTTCATCGAATTCGACGCCGCGGAAGAGGACGTATTTCGCACGTAAAACGACGGGATAATGTGCTCTAAATACTCCGGGTCTGGCAAATAATCTTTCGTAAAGGGTACGATAATTTCGGCGCGCGTTTTCAATCGTCCTTTTTCCAGCGCGTTGCCAAAGCTGACGATTTTGTGCGACCTCTCTTCTCGTCCGCTCGAGGACGCCGTTCCACTTTCACCTTGTTCTATATCGTTCCTTTTATTGTTACTATTATTATTAATACTATTACTGCTATTACTGTTATTGCGCGTCATCTCATTCGCTTTCAAATTCCCGCTCGGCGTCCGAAACAAAGACCCGCCGCTCGCACTACTCGTCTCGAACTCGCTCACGTTGAACACGTCGCACATGACGCCGCGTTCTCTCCATCTCGCCGCACACTTCACCGCCGCGTTCTCAAACGTACTCATCCCCGCGGTAGAGGTGGTCGTGTTATTACTGCTCTCATCCATCGTTCTCACCGAGCTTAAATCGAGCACGTGCACTTCGAGTAAATCTCTCGGCCAATGGACGAAACACAACGAATCGATGGATTCGGTCACCTGATCGTTGGCGTCGTTGGCCCCGTCTATGACTAATTGCAAACACACGGACGGGAACACGTGCGGGAGCATCGGTCTTTCCGGGTATAAAGAAGCATTTTCATCATCCTCTTCATCTTCATCTTCCTCTTTCTCTTCTTCTTCCGTCTGCTCTGCGATGATGTCGTCGTTATTCTTCCGCTCCAATTCCGTTGCGTTTCCCCGAATTCTGCTCTTCCCCCGTTGTTGTGATGATCTTCTTTTTATAACGCCTCGCGTCACCAACGCCTCCCTCGCGGCTTCAAAACGCATGAGACCGTTCTTAAACCATACGACGTACAAACAAAACAACGGGAAATGGGTGAACGCGACGAGGACAGTAAAGGTAAAGCCGGAAAAGAACGTCATGATGATGTGATTTTTTGGTCCCCAAAAGAGAGGGGCAGCGTTCTGAGGGAAATGTCGCACAAAAATACTCGTAAATATCGCGCGCGGTGAAGGACTCTCGCATAAGAGCGCGCTTCGAGGTCGTCGCTTCTGAACGAACGCGTAAGTGTAAAGAGGGGAGAGATCTGTTTTATCTTCCTCGGTGATCCCGAGATTTGCTTTTAAAACGTATTTAATTCCTCTTTTATGAGGCCTGTGTCTGTAACTTTATATCTTCTCGTTTGCTCTTCACAACACGATTGGATCCTTCGCGGATGCACCGGGGGGCGCGCTCCCAGGAGGGGCGAACTCGGCGAGCATGATGCGCACGCCTCGATTAACCACCTCCAATTTCGGTGGTTCTTGATACTCGTTCTGATCCTCTTTTGGAATATTAAACAGCGGACCTTGTCTTTCGTTCAAAAGCTCGGCTCTGCCGGTGGGTATGCCGCCGATTTGGAATTCGACGCGTCCTTTACATTTCTTCTTCGCAGAAAGGAAGCCGTCAACTTTCCAAGCGACGAGGTCGTTGAAGTGCCCCAGGGGCAATCTGAACATGTCGAAATCGTACTCATCTTCGACCTCCTCTGGAGGTTCGGAGAAATATAACAAAGCCAATTCTTTCGTGTTCTGAAGGCGCGGCGGAAACTTTGAGCGACGAGTCTGGATTGCATGACCTGGGTTGATGTTTAGACGCTTAAGCATAGGATACGTATCTTCCCCTCGATCAATTTCGGGAGTAAAAACCTTGCGCCCAGCTTTACACGCGAGCAATAGCTTTTCCATCTGTGTGGCCTCAAAATATTCGTACTTATCACACTCATCACCATCACCGTAGTAGGAGCGAATGAAAGACTGCGGTTCATCTGATTTTCTCTTTTTCGTCCACATGCGACGCGTTTCTTCGTTATCGTCCCATTTCAGGCCTGGAACAGCGATCGAGTAGCCTCTTCTAACATACTTCAAGAGACGTTGCACGTAAGCCGGCGTTCGCTTCTCTTCCACCATTACGTTGCATCGGGTTCGCAACGCCAATGCGGCACGAACCGTACACTTCACGGTTTTCCCGTTGTAGTAAAATCCACAACAGTCTACATCAAAACACTGTACCACTTGCGGCGCGTCGTCGTGGAGACGCAAAATGACAGAGACATTTCGATGAGGAAACGCAAAAACAAACGTCACCGTGTGTTGCGTTCTCAAGACGCACGGTTTCGTCGAGGGCGATTTGCACCCTTTTTGATTCTTGGCGATTTCAAAGAGACGCTTGATCTTCTCTCGCGCTTGCGCGTCGGACAAACCATACAAGAACAGATCTATGTCCGCGTTTTGGTTAGACAGCGGGTGTAAATTGGGCGTCAAGGCGTGTAATACCGCACCCCCTTTGAGAACGAGAAGAAGCAGTCAAAGGTCAGTCACATCAAATAAAGAGAAAAAACGCTCGATGTACCTGCAACGACGACGCCTTGCCAATCGAGCTCGGTAAAACCTTCGAAAAATCCGCTGGAGATTTCGTTAAAGCGACGTATGAAGTCTGTCTTGCTCGGGACGACGAGTCCATGAACGACTGGTACGGTTGGCTTGTCCTAAAGAAAACGTATCAGCTCGTATTTTTGTATCTAAGAAAAAAATATCGCTCACGTCTTCAAACAAAAACGAAAGCTGATCCCTAGCGACGTCTCTCTTTTGAAAGACGTGCTGATTTTTCACGTCGTAGACGTCCAGTATGACGTCGCCGGCCTGTTTGAGCGCGTTTTGCTCGTCTTTGTCTGCTTGTGCGTTCATCTTTATTTCTCTAAAGCTGTGCGTGTGTGCTCTTCTTTTTGAAGTCGTTTGTTTTATTACATGAAGCTATTTTCTCGGCTATTCCCTGGGAGGGCCCAGTTTAGAGGGAAAGGGATTTTTCGATTTCTTTCTTTTTCTTCCTCCTCCTTTGTCTTGTTCCTCCTTTGTCTCGCTCCTCGAATGACTCTGTGAGTATCACATCCTTCTCCTCGTCAAAGACGGCGCCGAGAGTTTTCAACATTCGGAGAATCCTTTCCGCTCTTCCGTCGATGAACAGTTTCTTCTTTTTCGATACTTCTTTCATTGTCTTGCTTTGTTTTTCATGTTCGAGGTGAGCACAACGAGCGACGTTGCCGAGCGCGTATCCGTCCAAATACGGCCTCTCGAGGAGGAGCGATTGAAACTCTGGAATATCGCGGAGGTTTTGCTCCTCACTTTTGTCGTCAACTTTGTCTTCTTTTCCTTCTTCTTCGTCGTCGACGTCGTTGTTTTCTTTGGTCGTTGTTGTTTGCTCCACTGCGGTAATCACAGCCGTCCATGGTAACAGAAACTTGAAATGTTTCCGCGTGAACATTTTCTTCGGGAACCTTTTTCTTTCTGCAGAGTAGTTTTCGACGAGTTTTCGTTTGCAATATTGGCGGTATGCCACCGCCGCGGGGACGAGCATTTCCTCGAACCGAAACTGGTCGTCGTCCCAAACAAAACCAAGCAATGCTAACGTTTCTAATCTTTGCGGTTGGTGCAAAATGTACGTTCCTTTCGCGCGCATGTCGTTGACTTTCACGCCGAGCGGGAAATCTTTCAAATAAGGTTTGCGTAACGCCTCGTTCTCGCTGCTCTCCACATCCACTCCATCCACGCAGTATTTGTGCGGCACGTTCAAATGACCAAACTTCTCCTTGAACAAAACTAATCCGGGCACAATCTGCTTCTCAAAAACGAACTCGTCATTGTCCCAAACAAACCTCTCCCCGGTCTCCGCGCCGACCGCGTCCAACGCCTTCAATTGCGCTTCGGTTAAACTCGCTCGACCGCGTCGAACTCGGAAATTGTGCACCGCGCGACCAAATGAACGCGGCGTCTGCTCTTCCTCCTCCTCCTCCTCCTTTTTCTCCTCCTCCTCCACCTCCCCGTCTTTACTAAACTCGTAACCTTTTGGCACGTTTAAATGTTTGAACTCGGCGTAAAATCGTCGCAATCCCGGGACGAGGACGTTCGATATGAATTCGTCCTCCTTCAGTTGTTTCTTTGTCTTTCTCTTTGGTTTTACAGTCGTTTCAGCCGTCGTCGTTGCATCATCGAGCTGCTCTCGCTGCTGTTCTTGCTCAGCTGCTGCTGCTGCTGCTCCTCTTCCTCTGGCAAGAAAGGTGCACGTCGAAAAGCAAAATCGATTTCTCGAGGTATTGCCGAGCTGCTCACGTCGAAGACGTCCTCCTCCTTCTCCTCTTCCTCTCGTTTCGTAACTCGTCGACGGTATCGTCGATCCATATCCTCGTCGTCGCGTTCGTCGCGCCTCCTCCTCCTCCTCCTCCTCATTCGTCCTGGAGAAAAAGTGTGAATTTCCCCTAATACTACTAGAAGACGAAAAACTCCCCGCGTTGATGATGTTGCGGCTACCGTTTAAAAGGAAAAGACGTGATGATGATGATGATGATGATGATGATGATGATACGAGATGCCCCCCGATGATGCGCAGAAGCGAGGCACGATTTGAATAATGCATCTGTTATATTTCTCGCGTGTATACGAGAGAAAGTTTTGACGAATTTTTGACATCAGCGGAGCGAAAGAAAAGCAGATTTGTATATTCCGGACGCGCGTGGAGGATGGCAAGAACTTTTAAATAATCTCTACTTTAAACTAGTAAGCTATACGCTGCAAGAAGCGTTCTTCATTTTCGACCTCGCTCTAACTCGCGCGTTCACAACGCATGTCTATGTGTACATATGCATCATCGTACTCTTTACGCGGGGTAAATCTGTCTAGGCATTTCCGGCGGCATCGGTCCTCGATCGGTCGGGTACCCGACCGCTCTCTGATACCACCGACTCCCGTCGAGTTCCACGTCCACGTTCAAATGCGAGTGACCAAACACGTGGATGTGCTTGATCGTGCTGTTGTAATCGAATCTGCCTTTTTTAAACCGAGCTGCTGGGCTGCTTCGACCGCTCCCGGGGGTGGATTTACAATCGCACTCGTCTCTTAACGCGAGGATGTCCTCGCCTAAACTTTCGCTGCCGACGACTTTTTCGATGAAGGGCGTGCCGTTGAATAAATCGGGGAGAGGAACAAAATGGCCAAACGTCGCTAAAAACGCAACCTCGTTACCGCAATCGACGGCATTTACGTCGTCCTCGTTGTTGTTACGAGTAGTATTCGATACTCTCAACGACTTCGGTAAGAAACTTTCTAAACTCATTTTCCCTAACCGTCTCCAAAACTCGTCCAACGTCGCCGGGTGCGAATTTCTTTTATCCTTCGGATCTCCGATAGCCGGTGGCCAAATGCACGCCCCGTCAAAGTGCACCTCCATCTGCGTAAACGGCCTAGTTCCACCTTTAAACGTCTCCGTGTACCAACTCAACATCGGTACCACCAATATCCGTTTCGTTTGTCGCATGCCTAACTCGTTCACCCCCTGGTGCGTAAACACCGTCGGCGTGCACCGAACGCCGATGCTCGTCACCGCGTCCATGATGACCACAAACTTATCCACCGAATCTCCCATCTCCCCTCTCCCCGGCGACCATAACTCGTGGTTCCCCACGCAATAAAAAACCTCCTGATATCGCATCTTAAACAGTTTCAAAGCGTCGATGACTTTTTGCACGTCCGTCGCCACGTCGCCGGCGACGAGTAAAACAGTCCCCGGTTCCGGGTGCGAGCAATTTTGACAAAATCGAACGACCCAATCTTTATTCGCTTGCATGTCCGCGTGCACGTCAGACGTGGCAAATATTCGCCAATACCTCGAACCTTCTTCTTGGGAGTCATCATTTTGCCTAAACTGCTGCTGCTGCTTGTCACCGCCATTGGTATAATAATACTCATCATCATTCGTCCTCAAAGTCACCACGTTCGCTTTATTATTATTATTATTATTACTATTATTATTATTATTATTATTATTATTATTATGATGATGATGATGATTTAGCGTCGTCGCGTTGTTCGTATTCCTACTCGATGATGATACGCAGTTGTTCCCGGTGTCGGTCAACCGTTCTCGTTCTTCTTCCACAAAAGACAAAGACGATGATGATGATTTCCCTCGTAAAGAAGAAGAAGAAGAAGAAAAAGCGTCGTGGTTTCGTTTCAGCGCGGAAAACGCGTACTCCAAAACCTCCTCTTTTGTCCGGTTATCCTCGTACGGCACGTTTGGTTTCAAGTACGGCATTTAGTAAATCGGTAGTAGTATTCTCTCTCTGATGATGAGGTAGGAGTAACAGGTGTAGTCTTGAGTGATTTCTGCAATGGAGACAAAAAAAAGAATAAAATTTAAAAAACCGCTTTTTTTTTCGAGCGTTTTTTTTCTCAAAACACACAAGTCCTCGTCAGAAAAAGGGATATTATATACATCTGAGGAAATATATACGCTTCATCGTCGGAAGAAGAAAGTGAGTGAGAAAGAAAGCGAGAGCAGCGCGAAGAGGGTTTTGTTCGTTTTGTATAGCGTTTGCTTTTTCTTTCCTCTTCTTCTTTTTTATTCGTAGTAAACGAAGAAGCGATCTAAAGCGGGCGCACGATGCGCGAGTGTATATCTACGACTGGGTGCCTCCTCCTCCCGATTCTCCTCCTCCTCCTCTGTGTCCTTCCTGACCTGCGAATGGTGCTGATGGTGCGAGGAGCGCCAGTCGTCGTCGTTTGCGAGCAACGATTTCATGCCGGGCAAACGTCGAAGTGCGCGTACACCGGGGTGACGAGTGCAGGGGCGGAAATTCGATTCATAAACGATGAGGAAGACGACGAGACGGTAAAGGCGACACCGGTCGAAGTGGTGGAAAACGGCGTTGGCGTGGTGGAAGTAGAAGTGCCGTTGCTGGCGCAGGAGTACGTTTTGGGGATGTACGACGGGAAAGCGAAGACGTACAAATCTAAGACGAAAGTGACGGTGGTTTCAGACGAGGATGGAGAGAGTCTAGACGATGTCGCTTCGACGAGGAGTTTGGTACGAGTGGAAACGGATAAACCGTTGTACGCGCCGGGGCAGAAAATCAAAATCCGAACGCTCGTCGCCGATATCGAGAATACGGCGTTGATTAAACAAAAAGATGGAGCGACGGTGGCGAGTGTCGAGGTGAAGGACGCGCTGGAGAGAACGATTTTTAAGAAAGCGGACTGCGCGGTGGATGTTTTTGGCGTGGCAACGGCAGAGGTGGCGATAGCGAAAGAGCAACCGCCGTTCGGTTGGTGGACCGTGAAAGCGGAAGTGGAAATAGACGACGACGGGTCGAAAGTTGTAGGCGAGACTGGATTTAACGTGGAAGAGTACGTGTTACCGTCGTTTGACGTTACTTTCGACGCGTCGAGCATGCCTTTGTACGTGTTAGCGTCGAAAAGCGCGAATGAGTTCTCCGGAAAGGTAGAAAGCGCATACACCTACGGGAAAGCGGTGGAAGGAAAAGCGAAAGTTATCATCAAAAGGCCGAGCACTTCGAATTATTACTACGGTGGCGCAGTTGGTGGTGATGTTGGTGGTGGTGATTTTGTGGCAGTCGAAGAACCCGCGTTTAAGCCGCCGGATGAATGGGATTCGAGCGGTAGTAGCAGCGGTAGCAGTGGTTATCCGAATGAAGTTTCAGACATTCTGTACGAGTCGAGCTGGATGACTTTATACGAGGGATCTGCAACTTTTGTGGCGTCAATTTCAAAATCAATGCTAGATCAGCAATGGTCGCGAAATTTGGAAGCATACGCTATGGTTGAAGAAGCAGCCACGAGAGAGATTCGAAACTCGACGGTATTGATTGTCCCAATCGTCCGCGAGGCGTTTACGCAACAAACGTCGATGATTTACCAGTCGCCAGCTTTAAAACCAGGGTTACCGATGAAGCACACGATTCAACTCGCTTCGGATATCCCTGGTGCGTTCAGTGATACAGAAGATCTTGGAACCTTGGACTTTACGCTGAATATAAACAAAATGAATTCGTACTCGTATTCTGGTGATTCGAACGCGCAAACAATTTCCACGCGAGTCTCTTCCTCCGGCGCTCTCGATATCGAATTCGACGCCCCCGCGAACGATCTCTCGTGTTGTGCATCTTACGAGGACGAAACAAACTACTTTTATGGATCCTCGCAAAAGTGTTGTTTGCAAGGGGCGAACGTGCAGCTGGTCAAGAACGCGGCGTCGAGAGATGTCGTGAAGAAGATACTCGCATCCGCGAGCGACGATATGTCTACGACGGAACTCGACGCGCTCGTGCCTTACTTATCGGTGTACTTTGCGAGAGATACTTCCAGTGCGAAGGCTTCGGTTGAAGTCGTTGTTATCAATGCGAGCTGTGAGAGCGCTGAGGCGTGTCAGTTCACGCTCGCGTCTTCGAGAAGTGATGTCGCATTCGCGTACGCCGTCGTCGACGCGGAAGGCCTAGGACGCGGTGTTTTAGAAGCGGGCACAACTACTCTCTCTTCCACTGAAACCGAAAAAACAGTGACAATGACGTATGGCAACATCGCATCCACTTTGAGCGCGGCTGTTTCAATCGCCGTATGGTCACTGAGCGGAAGCGTGTATAGTGAAACGTATCTCGCCGGGACAACTTCGGATGTTTTCTTGGTCCCCGGAACGAGCGTCTCCGTGGAAAGCGAAAGCGAAATCGCGTTTCCGTATGACATCACCATGAACACTAACGTTTCGGAAACGAACGTCGTTGCAACGGGCACAGACATTACATTCACTATTATCGGCGCGCCTGATGGCGCGCGCTCGTACATTCTCGCCATCGACGAAGCTGTCGTGATACAAAGCGGCGGGAACACGTCTGCTTTAAAAGCGACGACGTTTTTGTCAAGCGTGTACGATGCTAAAACGAACACTTTGGATGCGAGCTCGAATACGTGGCCATGTGATGCAACGTATAACGATAACGATATCAAACTTGATCGCGTAACGATTATATCCACTGCTGAGATTGCGAGTTATTGTGACCCGTCGTCGTCGAGTAACGGAGGATTTGGAGTCGGAATGCCGGAAATTGCGTTTGGTGCCGATATGGCCATGGACGACGGTGCCGCTGGTCAGGAAAGTACAACCAACAAAGCGGCAACAGATGTGGATTCAGCTTCATCCTCGCCTACGGTGCGCACACTTTTCCCGGAAACTTGGCTTTGGGAATCGTCTGATTCAGGTTCGTTCGAATCAACCGCGCCTGATTCGATTACAACGTGGAGCATAACCGCGTTTACCTCGCACCCGACGCAGGGTATTTCCATTTTGAAAACCGCCTCGAAAATGACAGTGTTTCGCGAATTTTTCATCTCGCCGAAAATGCCGTACTCCATCTCGCGAGGTGAAACCGTCGAGATTGTTCTCGCAGTTTTTAATTACTTGAAAGACCAAGATATGTCGGTATCAGTTTCCGCCGAAGACGTGACATCGGGTGAGGCTGTACAAATTGGCGATTCGAAAACGATCAACGTTTCAAAGAACAGCGCCGACTCTATATCTTTCGAAATTTCTCCCACGGTACTCGGAAGTATTAAACTCCGATTTTCCGCCATAGGAACCACGACGACGAGCACAGATTCAGATTCGAAAGAATATACAGATGCGGTCGAGAAGAGTATTGTCGTGAACCCGGAAGGAGTGTTCAAAACGACGACTGTTTCGAAAGTTTTTCGTCGAAGTGCGGAAGATGCGTCGGAAACATTTACTTTGAACGCATTTCCGAATGGTTTGAGTGCAAACGCGATTGTAGATACGTATTCGAGTTTCATTACCGTCGTTGGCGATATCATGGGTCCATCGATTCAAAACATCAACAAGTTTGTCCAGATTCCCATGGGCTGTGGTGAACAGAATCTCTTGTTACTGGCACCAAATGTGTACATAGCCGAGTACTTGAACTCTGCGAATAAACTCACAAGCGCTTTAAAAACGGAGCTTTCAAATAACGTCATCATGGGATATTCTCGAGAGTTGACGTATTTTCACCCATCCGGCGGTGTTTCTGCGTTTGGACCACAAAGCGACAAGTCCGCATCGTTGTGGCTCACGGCGTTTTGTTCCAAGGTTTTTGCGTCTGCGAAACGCTCGAGCGAAAGTAAAATTTTAGATGGTGTTTCAATCGACGCGACTGTTTTGAAAGGCGCTGTTGACTTTATAATATCTACTCAAGGCACGAACGGTGCGTTTTCAGAGCCCGGAGTCGTTTTACACTCCGAAATGCAATCGCAATCGGGAGATAAATTCGTTTTATCCTCGTATGCCGCTTTGAGTTTGATTGAAACGGTTGCATCGATTGACAACCCTTCGACGAAAACGAGCGCGCAAAATTCGATTTCAAGCGCGTTAGAGTACGTTGCTTCTTCCTTGGATTCAGTTAAATCCGCCGCGATCGCGAAGGAACCGAGCGCTGTGTATTCTGTAATAGTCTCCACGTACGCCTTCGCCTCTGCGTGCGCTTCGTTATCGACGCACTGCGATTTGGCGAATTCTTGGATAACGGGCGTTCTCGAGCTAATTGGAACAAGTGAAGTGGACGGCGCTACATCTTACGGCGGTGTCGGTGCCAGTAACTCTTTAAGGATTGAATCCACGGCGTATGTCGTTTTAATCTACGCTAAAATGAGCGATTCCGGGAATAACTTTTGTTACTCCGCGTTGAAATTTCTTTTACAAAATAGAAACGAGTTTGGAGGGTACGGGTCAACTCAGGACACCGTGGTTGCTTTAGAAGCACTGTCGACGTATGCAAAGCTTACGAGAGAAGCGAGTAGTTCTGGGTTGCTCGTGTTGTCCTTTCCAAACGAGGTTGGCGCTCCTTCGTTCACAGTGGACGAGTCGAGTTTCGATACATTCAACACCGCGCAAATCGCACAAAGAGGTACGGAAACGTTTACAAATCCGAGCGTTTCGGGTGATGTTTCAGGCTCGGGAGTTGCGGTTGTTTCGTATACCGTTCGGTGGTACGAAACCGTGGATTTGACGGAGGATACCTCGGATGGATTATTCACGATAGATGTGACGACACGCGTTGTCACGACGAAAATTTCATCTACGAATAGAAAAAAACGAAGAAGACTTTTAACGCCGAATTACTCACCAACATCGACGAGCAGTGTGGAAGATGCTGAGATGTTGCAAATGAAAGTTTGCGTGAAGAAGACGGAAATAACGAATGGAGCGGATGGTATGGCACTTTTGCGTGTCCCGATGTTTTCCGGTTTCCAACCGGTCGAGTCGTCCATCGCCAACTTAGATCCGGAAAGAAAATACATCAAACGCGTGGAGGTGGATCCAATTACGAGCACGCTTTCTTTATACATAGAGAACTTTCCATTGAATTCGAACGATAAACTTTGCGCCACATTCGATGCTCGAAGAGTCGCGGAGGTGAAAAATGCGCAAGACGTTCCAGGAGCGCAAATTTCCATGTACTACCAGCAAGACAAATATCGAAACGCCGTGATGAAATCGACCGATTTAGAAGTTGGTCGATTCCCGGAGGACGATGGGGGTGGCGGTGTCAAGGTTGAACCAGACTCTGCGTTTGGATTTCGAGTCACTTTCATTTTAGCGTCTGTCATCGCTTTAGCTCTTTTCGCGATGGATTAAAACAAAACGAGGGGTTGTTATTCTCGATGTATCTCTCACTTTTAATCATGTAATAACAAAACTAGTATTATACGCTTGTCATTAGCTCTGTATTAATGATATTCTTCTGTACCAGGTACCATGGTACCACGGTACCAGGTACTTTATGCTCCTCTCTCTCTGTCTCCTCACACTCTCCTCACACACACACACACACACACTCTCTCTCTCTCTCTCTCTCTCTCTCTCTCTCTCTCTCTCTCTCTCTCTCTCTCTCTCTCTCTCTCTCTCTCTCTCT